>Ga0123355_10019404_pt1 | contig 10826 bp, 21 predicted proteins | sample TergutEmb28metaG_3_FD_89872 | JGI IMG/M metagenome (GOLD analysis project Ga0123355, IMG submission 89872) | Embiratermes neotenicus P1 segment gut microbial communities from Petit-Saut dam, French Guiana - Emb289 P1 | ecosystem: Host-associated > Arthropoda: Insects > Digestive system > Gut ...
CAGTTGGGAGCAAAGCAAGAAAGGAAATGCCTAGGAGTGCATTCTTGAAACCAAGCACTAGAAAGTACCCATACAAGGTGTACCGCAATGGTAAGTGGGTTGCATCAGAAACTGGATTGATGGCGGCAATGAGAAGAGCTGCACAACAAGGTGCAACAACAACAAAGAAAAAAGCTTGTACCAAATTGAATGCAATTCGCAGAAAAAAAGGTAAACCTTTAGTATGTGGAGCGAAAAGATAAGTATAAAAAAAGTGCATAAGCACTATTAAGGCAACTGGTCCATCTGGATAATCAGGCGGATGCTCGATATTTCTAATTATCACCCAACCCCTGCCTTTCTAGAATGACATAGTTACCGTCGCAACGGGGTTTACCAAAGGTATATCTCAAAGCACAATATTGCTATTGCATTTATATTATACCACAAAAGGAGATTTTATGGAACAAAGAAACAAACTAGAAGAAGTTGAAAAACTAATTGAACTTGCTCAAAGAAACCAAGTGGCTTTAGATAATATAACTTTTAATGTCATAGTCTTTAACGTCTATGGCAATGAAGCTACAAAAGAATTAGTAGAACAAATAAAGGTACAGTTAGAACCTAGAGAATCTAACTTAATAGAAAGTAAAGGAGAATAAAAATGAGAAATAAAAGAGAAAGAACTTTAATCGTAACAGATGTTAATATCGTTCCGGGTCCAGCACCAGCAGGGTTTATAACTTTAATAACAAATGAGGTAGACGCAATAAGAAACGGAGAACATTTTTGTTTAAGGTTTCATATTACGGGACAAACTTTAGAAAATTATTTAACTGAATTAACTGGAGTAGAAGCTGTACAGATCCAACTTGGATCAAATGCAACACCAATAACAGTAGGTGCAACTAATAGAATTGGAAACGTATTATATAGCGACAGGCTACCATTTACTATTGAGGGATTAAATTGTAGAGTATTTAGGCTTGTATATGGAAATGATGGTTTAATGGCTGCGCCTATTGACGTGCCACCAGCTACAGCTGTTGGGGGAGTTAAACATTTCATGTTTTTAGATGTATCAACTCAATTCCCAGCTAGAGGTTTTGATGGTGCTAGTACAACAACTGACCCTGAATGAAATGTACCACCATTATTAGGATTTGCAGAATAGGAGAATAATAATGAATGATGTATTAAGAAAACTAGATGAGATGATTAGCCAGTTAAACAACGGCTACATCACTCATCAACAATTTCATAATGACACTCAAGAATTGATCAAACAATTAAATCCTACTAACAAAGAACTCATGACTAAAGATTTAGGACAAGCTACTTTTGAGCGAACTGATTATTTACTAACTACTATTAATAAAAATTACTTAGATATGATGAAAGAAGTTATGAATAATCAGGCTAAACTAATTAAGTTGCAAGAGTGTGTTGATAGGATACAAGGTTTAAGTGAGGGTATGTTGCCTAAAATTGACGAAATTTATAATAAATTAAAATAAGAAAGGAAATGATTAAATGTATAATCAAAATCCATCTATGATGGTGGAAGAAAAAAAAGAAGATGTGCAAAAACTGCATGAACTGTTAGACAAGTTTTATACTTATCTAAAAAGAAACAAAAAATTTCATGATATGATGTATCTTAACTTATTAGATAAAAACATGTATTTTAGAGGTTTTTCTAGAGTGCATAACGAGGAGTACAAGAAAGATACTACAAAATTGCAAGATTTTAAGAAGCTTGTGAAAGATAATCTAAATTATGAAATGAAAGCCGATTGGGACGAATATGATGTTATTCACAACTATAAAGTTAAAAGTCCTACGGAATTTTTGAATAGTTTTACTATGTGGCATGACTTAGAAGAAGAATTGTCGTGTGCAGGAACTAAATTATTTAAATGTATGGCGGAGTATAACGTAGAATTATATCGTTGCGTAATTGCTATGACAGAGGATGTACAAAAAGAAATGTTCAGAGCTAGTCAGTATTCGCAAAGGTTAAATGCTGGTGGTAAGGAGCTACACGATTTACAGATCGTTGATATGCTAGTTCATAAAGCTATGGAAGAACACCCTGGAGATTTAGATATTACTTTGTGAGGTGATTGTTTATGAATGAAAATTGGTTAAAAGAAGTTCGAGAAACAAAAGAAGTTTTACTTAATAGTGAACCATCTATTGTTAATGCCAACAATTTAAGTGTCATGGATCATCTTTTAGATAAGTATGGAAATGACACCCAAGAAACAAAAACACCTCTCAAAACGGCTAAAAACGATGTCAAACAAGGTGTAATTGAGTGTGACGAGCATCTAATTAAGTTAAATGAAGAAATAAAAGATTTTTATCAATCATTAGAAACTTTTGAAAATGACCGTTTGCAAAAAAGCAAGGATAAGATTGAAGAAGAACTAAGCATTATGCTTAATGAGTTAAACGATGTTATTTTTGACTTAAGAGCAAAAGCTCAGGTATCAAATAACGCTAGTAATATATTTCGTAATTGGTATGATGAAATGTCTCAACGCATTTGATAAAAAATAAAAATTATATTATAATAAGAATGAACTAAGAGGTATCTATAAATGGAAAATAAAAATTTTGTAGAAATAATAGAAAAGCTTGCTAATGAGTATTTTAAATATCGCCAACTAGCAATTAATGCTGACTGTGATTCTAGATGTAACGAATATCTTAAGAAATCACGATTGTCCTTAAAAAATGCAAGAACAATTATTATGATAAATAAAAAGATGCAAGATAATTTATTTGATATCGAAGATGCCAATATTAGAAACTTTGTTGCAATCGTATTGCGTTCAATTCAAAATGATGATACAATATAATTGTCTTAAAAAGGCATCAGATTAACCCCCTGATTAAAACCTCTCAAAAGTTTTAAAACTAGGGACAGATGGCGAAAGCTATCTTTTTTTGTTAAACAAAAAAATTGAAAAAAATTTACTTTTTTGATATAATTTTATTAAGAAAGGACTTGATATTATGAAAAAATGGTATAAATCTCGAACCATAATCTTTAACATATTCATTTTTATTTTAACAACTCTAGTATTTTTCACAGAATTATTTTATGGCATGATAGATACAGAAATTATACTTAAAATTGTTTGTTTCAGTAATTGTATACTAAGATTGTTGACAAAAGAACCAATAGAAGGAGCGTATAAAGATGAATTATGATGAAAAAGATACAACAATTGTAATTGAACAAGAAATCAAAGAAATAAGAGATGAGAGAGATGATGAAATGATTGAATCTCATGAGGCTGATTTATGAATTTTCAATATCCATTAAATTGGAATGCTATAACAGTACCATTTAGAAATCCTGGTCATTTAGGAATTGATCTAGGTTGGAATAGAGATCGTGGCGGGGAAAATGTATCAATTTTTTCTGTTGGGGATGGTATTGTGACTAACGTTATAAATAATCGGAATAGAAATATGTCAAATAGTTCTGATACAGGCAATTTAGTTCGAATAGACCATGGAAGAGATGCTCAAGGGAATATATGGGAAAGCAGATATATCCACCTGTTGAGAGGCAGTATTTCAGTTACAAGAAATCAAAGAGTAACTAGAAATCAGCAAATCGGGCGTATGAATAATAGCGGATTTAGTAATGGTTCACATTTGCACTTTGATTTGTATAGAAATGGCATACGAGTTAATCCAGTTTTATTTTTACAATTATATCCACATCAAGAAGTGAATTCTAACACAGAAAGAAACTTCAACATATTGAGGTTCAATCCGAATATTCCGCCTCAACCATTTAGAGTTGGTCAAACTGTAACAACCATGGTAGCATTAAACGTTAGAGCTGGGGCAGGAACTAATCATAGACAACTAAGAAGAAACGAGTTAACTGCTGATGGTCAACGCAACTCACAAAATAGAGCAGATGGACTTGCTACATTAAATAATGGAACTAGAGTTACTATATTAGAACTTAGAAACGTTGGAAATGATATTTGGGCAAGAATACCTAGTGGCTGGGTAGCATTAAGATATAACGGCAATATGCATGTAAGAGTTTAAAAAAGACTTTAATAAGTCTTTTTTGTTTGGTTTTTTCATTATTATTTTGATTTTATATTCTTATTTTATCCTTATTTTATGCACTTTTGATAAAAAATAATGAAAAAGTTAAAAATTTATCAAAAAACGATTGACAAGTCTTCAAGTCTTTGTTATACTTGTATTGAAAGAAGGAAATAAAATGAAAAATATTTGTACAGAAAAACAAATTAACTTTATTTACAGTTTATCAAAAAGAAAAACAGGAATTACTCAAGAATTATCTGATTTAATTTCTGATACATACGAAGTAATCGACGATAAAAAATATGGTGATGGTTATTTGGTTAATTCAAGAGAATTTATTACTTTTGACGAAGCGTCTACTATTATTGAAGAATTATTAAATCTAGATGACAAAACTAATGAGGAAATTCAAAAAGAAACCAAAATTAAAGAAAATAACAAAGATATGATGCCTGAGTTAAAAAATGCATTTAAATTATTATTAACTAAAGACCGAGACAAAAGAATTAAAATGATTAATCTAATTACTAATAATGGAAATATTGAAATTAGAAAAGCATCAAATAAATATGGAACTGGAACTATTAATGGCGAAAGCAAAAGAGATTTATCGCCATCAGATTTCAAAAATATTATGATTTTAGGAATAGAGGTGAAATAATGAAAATAAAAGTTAATGAAATTATAAAAGACATAATTATTAAAGAACTATCTGAAAAAGGTTATTTTGCTGAAGTAAAAATAATCTTCCACAATAATAATCGTTTTTTCGATAGTGATTGTACTATAATTATTGAAGAAAAAAACTTGGTTAGCAAACATCTATTTAAAAAAGATGAACTTATTGATCTAGTAGATTTGGTAAATAGATATGAAGAAATAAGAGAAGCTAATCCAAAACTGCTGAGAGCTTAATTATATGCTTAAAGATTATCAATTAGAAGCGGTAAATAAGTTTAAAAGCTTAGATTATGGAGCTCTCTTTATGGAACCAGGAACTGGAAAAACTTTAACTATATTAGAAATAATAAAACAAAAAAAAGTTAAAAAGATAATTCTTATTTCTAAAAAAGAATTATACGATAGTTTTGTACATGAAATGAAGAAGTTCAATTACTGCTTTGAAATAATATTTTACCCATTTAGCTCATTCAATAGTGATGAACGTTATAAAAATGTAAAAGTAAATAAAAAAGATTTTCTTATAATTGATGAAAGCTTATTCATAAAAAATATAAAATCAAAAACTACTAAAAATATTCTTAAATTAAATGCAAAGTATAAATTCATTTTAAATGGTACTCCTATTTCTAAAAATTATACTGATTTGTATACTCAAATGGAATTTTTATCTCCGAATATTTTAAATATGAATTATGGCTCATTTCTATTTAATTTTTGTAAAATCGAAGCGATTTCACACAGAAATGGTATCAAAATAGTAGGGAATAAAAACGAAGATATTTTGTTAAAACTGATTGCACCATACGTTTATGAAAAGAAACTAGAATTAGATGTTAAATTAATTGAAAAGAAAATTAATTATAATATTTTAATTGATTATGAATTTATTAAACTAATAAAATCAATCAATAAATCAAATTGTGCAGGAACAATAACCTTATTGCAAAGAAAACAGAATACGTTATATAAAGAAGAGCTTTTATTGTCTTTATTGAATAAGGATGAAGATTATATAATAAATTTCAGCTTTTTGTCTGATTTATACCAAATTAAAAATAAAATAAATTTTCATAAAACTTTCGTTTTTACTGGCAAAAATAAAGAACTAAAACCATTTCTTGACTGCAACAAGAGGAAAATCCTCTTGAAAACTACTCTTTCTGGAGGTTTTGGATTAAATTTGCAACAAATTAACAATATTATAAATTATGATTATAACTTTGATTTAGCAAAAAACATCCAAAATATTAGACGAATTTATAGAATGGGTCAAGAAAAAGACGTTAATATAATAAATTTCAATTGTGAGAATGGAATTGATTTCATTTTTCAAAATAATTTAATTAAAAAGGAAACTATATATAATCATATTTTTATGAATTTGTCTAAGATATCTAACGAAATTGAAATGATAAGAATAAATCAGATAGAAGATTTGTTTTTCGGAAATATGAAATTAAAAATATATTCAAAACAAGAAAAAGAAATTATGGATAAAATTAATAAAGAATCTGTCATAAAATTAAAATATAGTGGCATAACAAATATAGAAGATGAAAATCTGGATTTCATGATAAAAGATTACGATTTGAGTTTCGAAAATATAAACAAGATATTTTATTACTTATTAGAAAAAGGAGTTTCTATTTATCAAAGAAAAGAAGAAATAGATCTTGATAGTTTTAAAGAAGGATTTATTTCTAACAAGGAAATAATAACTATTAATCATAATTTGAGTGCATTTAATAATTCATATGTTAATTCTATTTATAAAACTAAAAATTTTAATGGAACTAGTTTTGTAGATAGAATAACTGATTCTAAATTTTTAAAAAAAGCTATTATGGTGTCATTAATAAATAAGAAAAATCCAATTAATATATTAAAAAAATGGGGAAATATTCCAACAAACTTTAAACCGACAAGAGCTTACGAAATATATAAATACTTACTGAAAGATTTAAAAAAAACAAATCTTAATATCTATGATCCGTGCTTCGGGCATGGTGGCAGAATATTGGGATTGTACTTGCTAGCTTATAAAAATCCGAATATTAACTATAACTATTTCGGTTATGATGTGAATTATGAAAGTAAAAAAGATATTGTGAAAATGATGAATTACTTATGTAAACTAAAAAATTTTAAATTTAAATTAACAATACAAAGTTCAGAAACTGTTAATTATGAAGAAGCTGATTTGATTTTTACTAGTCCACCATATTTTAAAACAGAAATTTATGAAAAAGATAATGAAAATCAATCTATTAATAAATATTGTGATTATGACGAATGGTTAGATAAATTTTTAAAACCATTACTTACGCAAAAATGCAAAACAGCTATAAATGTTATGAATACAAAAGAAGCGCCAACAATAGATGAATTTGTCCAAAAGTTCTTAAATGACGACAAAATATATTTCAAGTTAAATAATAATAAATATGAAAATATTTATATAAAGAAAGGAGAATATTGAATGCTAATAACTGTTTTTGCAGATAACAGAATAAGAATACCACAAAAAATTATGGATAAAATGGATATTAATAAGTTAGAATTTTTAGAAATAAAACAAGCTGGAGATTTTATTATTATCTCAAAAATAAAGGATTTCACAAAAGAAGATATAGTTAATCAAATAGAAACTTTAAAAAAGCTAATTGAACAACTATAAAATCTAAGTCAATAATAGAGAGGATAAAATAGAATGGATTTAATAAATAAAAATACAATAAATGAGCTTTTAAAAATAAATAATGAATTAAAAAGAGATAATGATTTGGCAGAATTAAAAGAAATAAACGAAGATTTGTATAATTTATTATGTGATGATGAAATAAATTATTGTGAAAAATGTAAATGCTTTTCTGAAAATATAAATTGCGGAGGTGAAACCGGATGTGGGTGTCATGTTTGCAATTGTATTAAATGCAATTATAATTGCGAAGGAAGTGAATTAAACTTATGTAAAAGAGAAGAAGAGTTATTAAAAAATTTATTATAAGTATAGAAAGGAAAAAAATGTATTTATTAAGAATTTTAAAAGAAAGAAATATAACAAAAAATAAACTTGCTAAAGAAGCAAAAATAACGCCACAAGATTTATATAATGCTTTTAATGGTAATAAACCATTTTACCCAGCTTGGAGAAAAAAGATAGCAAAATATTTAAAAGTTGATGAAAAGACTTTGTTTGAAGAAGAAGGAGAAAGTTAATTATGAAAAAGAAAAAATTGAAATTTAAACAGTTAGTAAAAGATGTATTAATGATTCCATTGTTTATATTAATGGGTGTGGCTTGTTTAGTTGGCATGGCAATATCAGCCAGAAATTATAACGAAACTTGCACAAACGAGGTTAATAATGTCTGTAATAATTAATTTTGAAACAAGGGCTGTTTTAAACTTTATATTATTTAATAATATGTTTTGGTTAATTATTGTGTTAGCAATAATATACAAAGGAATGTGTACCAACGGTTTTGAAATAGCAAAAGCAAAGATGAAAGCGAAAAATGTTAAAAAGAAAAAAGAAGCAGAAATAGCTAAAATATTTGATAATTGATGAAAGGAAAATGTTATGAAATATTATAAACAATATTACGATAGCGATGAAGTTGCGGAAACCACGCATGAAGAAATATACGAAATATTATCTCAAGCTTATAGAATAAAAGCAGTTGATGATATTATAGAAGACTCTTCTGAAAGTTTTAAAATTAGAACGCAATTTACTTACTATTGGAAGTTAGATGAATAAAAACGAAATATTGAAAAAACTAAACGTTTTCAATGAGATTGAATTTGACGAAGAATTTAAAAAATACAGATTTAAAGGTATTTTACTTACTAATTCACCATCAAGGTTGATAAAAGAATATCATGAGGAATTTGATAAAGAAAGCCAATCAGAAAAAGTTTTAGAAAAAATTTATAAGTTCAAGGAATATATAAGAAAAGATTATGAAATTATAGGTTATCAAGAAGAATTTTATGATAAGTATTATAATTTAATCGAGAATTTTTCTAACCCTACCCAACAAGATGTTCTAAAGCAATGGCAGGATAAATCGGATGCTAGTAATATGAAAGGTAATATAGTTCATACTTATATCCAGAGTAACTGGGTGCAAGCATATCCTGAATTTACAGATGAAGAAAGAGAATTTATAGCAAATAACACAGAAAAGTTTAGAAAGATATTTAAACAATGCGATGATTTCTATAACGATTACAAAAATATGTATACACATATCGCAAGTGAGCAAAAAGTAGCTGATGCCGACTATAAACAATATGGTAAAGTTGATGATTTATTATTAAATAACTTCACTCAAAAATTGGCAGTATTTGATTATAAAACAAACGAAAGCATTGATTATAAAGGATTTATGAATAAAAAAATGTTCATACCGTTGCATAAATATCCTGATTGCAATCACACGCATTATTCAATGCAATTATGGAATTATCCGATTTTGATTGAAAAAAACACAACTTTAGAGGTTGGTGAAAATCCGATAATTTGGTTCAATGAGAATAACGAAAACTATGAAATTATTGAACCGTTAAATATGAAAGCAGATATGATAAATATCTTAGAAGAAAGGAATGAAAGAAATATGAAAAGTGTACCAGTATTATTATACGGTAAATCAGGAACTGGCAAAACTGCAAGTTTCAGAAATTATAAAGCTGATGAAATAGCTTATATCAATATTCTTGATAAGCCACTGCCATTTAAAAGTGATATAGATGTTAAGGCAATTGATAACTACGACACCATTATTAAAGGTTTGCAAGGAACTGAAAAAAAGTTGGTTGTTATTGATGATGCAGGCTATTTATTAACAAACGAACTATTTGCTAGGAGTAAAGAAACAGGATATGGAAAGTTCACGCAGATTGCTGAAAAATTCCACAATCTAATTAATGCAATTAAAAAGGTTGATGGCGGCAAGGTCGTTGTAATAACAATGCATGAGGAAATTGAAGATGAAAGTGTTAAGATTAAATCAGCGGGTAAAATGATAGAAAGCAACGGAGTTATTGAAGGTAATTTTACAATAGCTATTAGATCTATTTGTGAAAATGATGAATACAGCTTTATGATGAAAAACACAGGAAATGATATTACCAAAACACCTATGGGCATGTTTGAAGATAACAAGGTTGAAAATGATTTTAAAATTGTTGAACAAGCAGTTAGAGAATATTACGGCCTTGACAAACAAGAAGAGCCAAAGGAAGAGAGTGAGGAATAATGGAAGTTAAAATAACTGATTATTTAGATAACGATGATATTAGAGAAATTGTTGAAGCAGAATTTAGAAGAAGTGTTAGAAATATGTTTGATAATGAAAATGACACAGTAAGAATTATCAATAATTTAACTCACCAAGCAATTTTTAAAGAAGTTGATGAAATCGTACCTAATTATAAAGAAAAAATAAATGAAAAGGTAATAAAAGAATTAGACACAATTTCTATTTATCATCTTTTTAGAAAAAAAGATGTTTGGGAGAAAGCAAATAGTATCGGTCAAGACTTATTAGAAGAAAGCATTGATAATAACAAATTGATTATTGATAATAAGGTTAAAGAAATATTTAACGCATTATCTAAAACTGATATTAAGTATGACATACGAGGAATACTTGAAAACTATATTGAAAAGTTATTCGAAAATGAAAGCGAGGCATCTAAATGATTTCATTAATTATATTAATAGTCAGCCTTGCATATCATACATTCACAGAACAATGGTTAATAGCAAATATGGGTTCTTTAGTTCTTCTCTTATTAATAGAGGGAATAATTGAATTGTTTATATTTGGCTATTACTTAAATAAAAAAGATGACAAAAAAGGAAAAGGAGATAAATGATGAGTAAGAAAACCAAAATTGAGATTAAAACAATATTAGGAAGTTTATTATTTACATATGAAACGGAAGATAATAGTATAAAAAAGACTATGGTAGAGGCTGTTAAAAAAGGAGCATACCTTAGGGGAGCAGACCTTAGGGGAGCAGACCTTGAGGGAGCATACCTTAGGGGAGCAGACCTTGAGG
>Ga0123355_10019406_pt1 | contig 10825 bp, 8 predicted proteins | sample TergutEmb28metaG_3_FD_89872 | JGI IMG/M metagenome (GOLD analysis project Ga0123355, IMG submission 89872) | Embiratermes neotenicus P1 segment gut microbial communities from Petit-Saut dam, French Guiana - Emb289 P1 | ecosystem: Host-associated > Arthropoda: Insects > Digestive system > Gut ...
GTAAAATAGGCGGCATAGACTGTGGCGACTCAGCTATAGTCGGCATAGGCTCTTATGAGATTGCGAAGCTCTCAACGGGAGGTGCAATAAGGGCTGTAAAAGCCATCATAGAAGGCGAAACAGATAACGCATATGTACTCACGCGCCCCCCGGGTCATCACGCGGAAGCGGATAGAGGCATGGGCTACTGCATATTTAACAATATCGTTATCGCTGCAAAGTATGCTCAAAAAGAACTCGGCGTTAAGAAAATACTGATACTTGACTGGGATGCACACCATGGAAATGGTACAGAGGATGCGTTTTATCAAGACGATTCAGTCTTGTTTATATCTTTGCACCAAGAGAGGCTAGATCCAGTAAATCGCGGTGACAAAGAGGATATAGGTTCAGGTGCAGGCAAGGGCTACACAATAAATATACCACTCCAAGCAGGCTCAGGTGATGCGGTGTACAGATACGCGTTTGAGCAGATAGTTATTCCAGCGGTAGAGAGGTTTGAACCTGAGCTGATACTGGTTTCAGCGGGGCAAGACGGGAGCATGTTTGACCCACTTGCAAGGCTGATGCTGTCCGCAGACGGCTACAGATATATGGCAAAGCAGATGATGGCGCTTGCAGAGCAGTACGCCAAAGGGCGCATCGTATGCCTGCATGAGGGCGGTTATTCCGAGAGTTATGTACCGTTTTGTTCACATGCTATTGTTGAGGAGCTTTGCGGGATAGCTACTGATGTGCGAGACCCATTTGTATACGCTATGGCGGGGACTACGTATAATGATTTATTGCCGCATCAGAAGGCGTGGATTGATGAGGTTCGAGAGTCTGTGGGGTTGTGATATGATGAATCTCCAAAAAAATGCCATAGGTATAGTAGCTGAATACAATCCTTTCCACAATGGGCACTTGCGCCAGATTGAGCTTGTTAAGGAGCATTTCCCTGGTCAGCCTATCGTTTGTGTGATGAGCGGGAACTTTGTCCAGCGCGGCGAACCTGCTATTTGGGATAAATTTTTGCGGACAAGGGCTGCGCTTATTTGTGGTGCGGATATGGTGATTGAGCTTCCTGTACCTTTTGCGACGGCGAGCGCTGAGTATTTTTCACATCATGCGGTTATGCTTTTGGACTCGCTCGGCATTGTGGGGCATATATGCTTTGGTTCTGAGACGGGAGAGCTCGCGCCGCTTCAACGGGTGGCGGAGTTTTTGGCTCATGAGAATGTGGAGTTTAGGCAGGCTCTCAAAACGCTACTTGCAGAAGGTCATTCATATCCAACTGCAAGACATATAGCGATAGAACAGTTTGTCCCAGGCGTCGCGGATGTCCTCGACGCGCCAAACAATATCCTAGGCATCGAATATCTTAAAGCGATTATAAAACTAGACTCTGACATAAAACCATTTGTCATAAAGCGCGAAGGCGAAGGCTACCACAGCACCGACCACACAAAAGAGCTGAGTAGCGCGACCGCCATAAGAGCCGCGCTAAAGAGCGGACATAAAGACCTCGCAGGAATACCAAAGGAGCTAGTCCCTCTGTACAGCTCACATATGGAGCATGGCGAGTTCCATGAGCTTGACAATTTGAGTCAAATCCTGCATTATATAGTCAAAACGTGTCGGATTGAGCACTTAGCAAACATTGTAGATGTAAGCGAAGGGCTTCATAACAGCATTATAGACGCATGTGGCAAGCACAGAAATATATCGGACATCTTAAAAGAGCTTAAATCCAAACGCTACGCATATACACGTCTGTCACGCGCACTGCTTCATATCATACTTGATATTAACAAAGACGATTTCGCGGAGTTTATGGACGGCTTCCCTCATTATATCCGTGTGCTGGGCTTTCGAAAGGAATGGGAATGTTTATTTACGTATATAGATACAAATACTGACATACCAATAATTACTAGCCTTAAAAATTATGAGGCGCGATTATGCCCTATAGGAGCAAAACTGCTTCAAAAAGAGATTGAATCAACGGATATCTATAATTTATCCGCGTCAACTGCTTGTGCCAAGAATTCGGAGTTTTCCAAAGCGATTATTGTTGTATAGTGGATATATCAAAGGATTGATAAGATATGAAAAAACTAATATACATTCTCTTAACAATGTCCATATTGAGTGTAGGTCTACTTTCTGCGGGGCATACATATAGACTTGAGGCAAGCGATTCAAATGTCTCCGTCGCTGATGTCTTTAGCAGGTTTCGTGAAGTGCTTGAATATGGCTTAAGGACATATCTCCGTGTGGGGGAGGCTGTACCTGTCGTTTTGCTTGCGCCTCCTGTGATGCTTGTAAATGGGGACAATATGCTAGAGCGCGACTTTCGTCCTGAGAATATGATAGATATCTCGCCCTATGTGCGCTCTCAAAGAAGCCCATTATTACTTGAAGAAAATGCGGGGAATGCTTATATAAGAATGGTTGCGTCAATGCGTGAGTACGGTATCACAAACGTGGCAGCCATAAGCGGCTTTAGGGACTGGGATCATCAATACAATTTACATAACAACAGGATAAATGCTCTCGCGCGCACCATGCCAATTGAGCAAGCGAGAATAGTCGCCGCCACAATAGTCGCCCCACCAGGTGCAAGTGAGCATCAGAGCGGGTTGGCGATAGATATTTCGAGCGCGTGTATTGGATTTTCATTGAGTGAACGTTTTGAAAGGACACCAGCATTTGCATGGATTGCTGAAAATGCGTATAGATACGGCTTTATCGTCCGCTATCCAAGGGACTCTATGGACGTCACTGGAGTAATTTTCGAACCGTGGCATCTGCGTTATGTTGGGGCGGATCATGCGATACGTATCTTTGAGTCGGGACTTTTGCTTGAGGAATATGTTGAGATGTATATGTATGGTGCGTGGAGTGAGTAATATAGCCCCAGCCAAATTATAACCGAACAAAAACTCGCCTTAATTTCAAATTAGGCGAGTTTTTTGCGTAAAACTACTAAATATCGAACTATATTTCGCAAATAGCTTTGAATTTGTTAAATTAGTGTTACAAAGTATGAAGAATACTTGTAATAAGTTCGCATACATGGTACGCTTTTCACGATTCGTCATATTACGTCAAATATTCAGTATTTTCGACACAAAGATTAATGACATAATAAAGGAGTGATTTATTACCATGGTTTGGGTTAAGAGAGTTTTGACTGTATTTGTAGTTGCATGTTTCATACATATATCGACAGACGAGCTTTATATGTCGGCCGCGCAAAATCATATCGGTCTTGTCATAAATGGGCAGACGCTCCATCATCTACCAGCCGCACCAATTGTCGATGGCGATAGTGTTCTTGTGCCTGCGAGGGCAGTTTTTGAGAATCTGGGTGCAACTGTGAGCTGGTCCCAGGACTTAAAAACCGTATATGTTCAATATCAAGCCAACAGTGTGCGCCTAACTATTGGCGATAACAATATAGTCGTTAATGATTATCCGATAGAGATTTCTGTTCCTGCGCAGATTATTAATAGTCATACAATGATTCCTGTGGGCGCGGTTTCTACGAACTTAGGCTTTCATGTAGATTTTAGAGACAATACCATCTTTGTAGAAAGCGGAGAGTTGCTCCCACCAATAATTGATGAGAACATTTTTCCAGGAAACGGTGGGCAGACAAACGCGCCAATATTAACAGACACTGATGAAGACACAAGCACAAATGAAGACATAGATACAGCGACAGTTACTACGAATATATTAAATCAAGCACCAATCGTGACTGACTCTGTCGCAACTTTAGAAGGCAATTTGCTAATGCTTCGCTATAGCCATATGGATAATATATTATATATACCACGTACAAGCGGCTCGCCGCTTATGGCGCAAGTTAGCCACAATAATATGTATCACAGCCAACGTTATGTGCTGGAATTAAATGTTGATGCCTCACAATTGCTTGACGGAGGCACTATGAACGTGTCAAGCCCGCTCCTTAACTCTATTGACATTGTACATACTGAGTCTGGTACAGAGATTATTTTTAACGGGGCGCAGATAATTGCCCTGCATGTTGGGAGCAATGATGCGTATTACATGATCCATGTCATGTGTCCACGTCAAAGGTATCGCCGCATAGTTGTTATTGACCCAGGGCATGGCGGAGAACGACCAGGAGCAGTATATGACGATATACGTGCAGCGGATTTGAACTTGGCTGTTGCTATGAAGCTTGTGGAGCTGATTGAGTCGGATGGACACTTTAGAGCCTTTACGACAAGGAACACTGATGAAACAGTCCTTTGGACTGACCGTTATGAAATGGGCAATAGTATCGGAGACCTTATGGTTACTATTCATCATAACGCCGCATACAGCCTTGATGTTCATGGAGTAGAAGCTTTTTATCTCACGGATGAACACGACGCATCTCGTGCGCTTACCAATCAAAGGTTCGCAGAGATATTACAACGAAATGTGGTATCACAAACAGGAAGACACAATAGAGGCGAAAGAAGCGAGGATTTCATCGTGCTTCGTCATACAACTATTCCATCCGCATTTGTTGAAATGGGCTTCATGAGTAATCAGGCAGAGTTTGCGACATTGACAAATCCTGCATATCAGTGGAGAGCCGCACAAGGCTTGTACAACGCACTGATTGAGGCTTTTATGTATGTGGATGTGAGATAAAAGTCAATTTAATATATTGGATACATAGGTTTAGAGGTCGTTGCTTAAAGATAAGCAGCGACCTTTTTTTGTGTTCTCTTATAAAAAGTTTGTCAAATGATTATAGCTAATCCAGTATATATTTTTTTATTTGACCCAAGGTTTGACATTTTTTTCCATTTAGTCCTGCTATAATAGCCAAAAAGCTTGTCCGAGGTTTAAATGATATGGAAAAAATAATGGAATTATGGAAAACGAAAAATGGGACACTTTTCGCTAATACGTCTCGAGCGGTTTTTAAGATGTGTGCGCTTGTGATTGTGAGCTTTTTTTTAGCGCGCGCGGTATTATTTGAATTTATGAATCCTATTATGATTGCGTTTTTAGCAAGCTTCCTAGGCACAAAACGAAAACTCTACATAATTGCAGCGGCTATGGTGATGGGCGTCATTACCAGATTCGAAGGGATTTTGTTGCTGATGGGCTTATCTGCTATAGTGCTTGTTGTTTTGGCGCAAATGTTTGTAGAGTTGTCTAGAATAAAGCCGAGTAATAGAACCATCCGTATGGTAGCTGGAGTCTCTGCTCTTTTTTCGGGACTTCTATTTGCGTTTTTGATGAACTTTGGATTATTTTTTGTTTTGATGGCGGTGGGAAAATGTGTATTTGCTATAGTACTGGCGGCTCAATTTGAGGGCTTTGGCGATTTTTATGAGCGATTTCCGAAAGTTCGTTTTATTGACAACCCGCGCGCTATAGGCCTCATGATAATCCTCGGCGGAGTATTGGCGGGGGCTGTTGATATATACATTGGCGTTTTCGCGATTAAGTATATGATGTGTGCTTTGATTATACTTGTTGTCGCGCAGCATGGCGGGGCTTCTTATGCGGCTCTGTGTGGAGTATGCTTGGGGGCTGTGCTTGCTTTTATGGGCGCACTTGACTATATGCTGATGGGAGTCTTCAGCCTTGGCGGAATAACCGCAGGACTCTTTAGATCAGGCGGAAAAAAGGCTATGGCGCCTGGTTTTCTTTTCGGTGCTTTTGTAGCAGCACTTTATCTTGAGCCGCATATTATGAGCATATATTTTATACTCTCCTGCGTGGGGGCTGTGGCACTGTTTGCGGTATATCCTAGCGGCGGCTTTGAGCTGGGTCGCATCAACGCAAAAAGAAGCCCCTCAAAAAGTGAAGCAGATCAACTAAAAACAGTAATCGAAAAACGGCTCTCAAAGGTGTCGAGCTCGTTCAAAAGCATGGGACAAGCGTTAGAGTCAGGCTCTGAGAAACGGCAAAAGTTAAGCCAAAAGGAGCTTGCGCAAATAGTAGAAGACACAGCATCCAAAGCTTGTATAAACTGTCCAAATCACGACAGCTGTTGGAAGAACAACTATTTTATGATGTATCACACAAGTCTAAGGATATTGGAGAGCTGTGAGCGTTCCCAAGCCTTTTGCATAGACGACTACGCAGGTCCATGCACCTATATCGGATATTTTAGTAACTGGGTATCACGCCAGTATGATATATACAAGCTCAATCTAAGTTGGCAAAACCAAATGGCGGATGCTAAGCGTATTATGAGCCAGCAACTGATGGGTGTCGCTGAAATTGTTGAAGGGCTCTTAAACGAAGTGAATCAAAAAGAAACGATAAAAAACGAAATCTCGAAAAAAATTGTAAATGGATTTGCAAAAAAAGATATTGAGGTGAGAGATGTGATCATACTTGAAAACAATCATGGTAAATATATCGTCAATCTGGAGCGTGCGACATGTCGGGCGAAATCACGCTGCTTCAAAGAAGCCGCGCGCATAGTTTCGCAGAGCATCGGACGAAAGATGGTGCCCTCTAAAAGAACATGCAATGAAAGCTACAGCCCACATGCAAAATGTACTCTAAACTTTATTGAAGAGCCAAAGTTCCGTATTCGTTCAGGAGCAGCATATGCAAAAAAAGACGGTCAAGAGTTCTCGGGCGATTGTCATAGTGTTATGGAGATACGCGGATCACAGGCCATTTTGGCACTTTCTGATGGCATGGGTTCAGGCGAGAGAGCAAAGGCAGAGAGCGAAGCGGCGATGGGACTTTTGAAAGATTTTTTAGAAGCTGGGTTTTCAAGAGAACTTGCGCTTAGACTGATAAACTCTGTGCTTGTACTAAAAGATGGCTCAGAGCGATTTTCGACCATGGATATTTGTGCTATTGACATACATACGGGGCTTGCACAGTTTATTAAGTTTGGTGCGGCATCCACTTTTATAAAACGTGGTGCTCTAGTATCGCAAATCGCGAGTGAAAGTCTGCCGATGGGCATACTTGGTGAAGTTGACGCAGAAGTTTGTATGCACAATGTAGAGGGCGATGACATCATAGTCATGATTACAGACGGCGTATCAGATAGCGGAGACATCAACGAGAATACTGATTATGAAAATAATTGGGTAGCTGGGGCACTCGCAAACTTTGACAGCAAAGACCCACAAGACATCGCCGATTATCTAATCAAACTCGCAAAAGCACGCTCAGGTGAGGAGATAAAAGATGATATGACTATATTGTGCGCACGGGTGCATAGTAAGAGTGCGTAGGTAAGTAGATTGTCTATGGTTCGTAATTTACTAACAAGAATGTGTATTTGTGTTCCAAGCCTAGAATAAAAACAGGAAAGTAACCGCCACGCATACTTTCCTGTATAAATATACGCTGCTATACACCTAGCTCATCTGTAAAAATACTTCACCATGCGGAAGCAAATAGTGAGCAAAACCTCTTGCATATGAATTATGAGCTGACCATCATCCCAATCATGTCCAGCAACATTTAATGGCACGAAATAGAAATCATACAAAGGACTGTCCGTCCAAATGGCTCTACACCCCTAATATTCAAGGGCGGTGTCGACTGAGATAAAAGTTCATGAGCATAGTAAATTCTACAAACAGGACATAGTTCATAGGCTATGTTTTCATAGCTATATAGTTCGTACGATAGTTCAGACACTAATTTCCTCCAGATAAAATCGTTTGAGTTTCATCTGGAAATTCCCACACATGACTAATTGCATCATGCAAGCCATGCCGCACCATTATTTCCTGAAATTCCTCGTAGGTTATTGGGGTTTCTTCCCAAGACCTAGAGTGACTTTCCCAAGGGTTGCCGTTTGTATATGTGATTAGATTATAGTAAATTCCAAAGATGTGTAGATAATCAGGGTCATCGTAATCCTCAAGCATCCAGCCTAACGCCCAAGATGTACGAATACTAACGCCTTCTATAAAGGCAAGTTCGCCATCTACAAAATCTAGCAATGCCCAAAGGTCTACAAAGATATTGCATGCGCCTATCTCATCCATCATCACCAACCGCCCAGAGGGCGTTACACTAAATCGGAAAAACATCGGAGATTCTTTTCGCAATTCGCCGCCGCAAAACCAAAGCAGATACTGTTCAAAGCTATGACGCGAACGCTGATTCTGCACCCACCTAGAGGCGAGTACACCCTGTGTGCCATTGCCATCTAAATCCACAAAAATAGCATGGGTGCTATAAGGCATGAAATATCCATAAAAATCCTCTGGAGCTGGCGCATGTACGGCATCTTCAAAAAAACTATACAATGCCGACGCAAGAGGGTTGTAGTCTGCTTCATCTTTGACGAGAGAGTCAACTGTTTTCGCATCGTAGATTGCTTCGTCTGCCACCTCTTCTACAAGTGATATCACATCATATGCCTCTACTTCATGATAGTACGGTAGCTGATTGTCACAAGCTGCTAAAAACAAAACAGTACCCAATATAAAGCTACCTAATAGTATTTTTCGCATACGCTAACCCCCAATCCTATTGACTCTAAGTAAAAATGCATTTTATTTTGACGCTATAGTTGTGCTAATGAGCTTACCACTCGAATAATTATATCACGACAGATAGGTAAAAGTCATGAACATTTTTTTATCCGTACTGTCACGAACTTAAAAGTATAATCCCTCCTTGTTTGGAAATAATTAGGTTGTCATGAACTCTTCATTAATCCGATTTCCTCAAGGAGGTTTTTTCATGGAAAGTAAAGAAAAACTATCACCAGACCTAGTTGCAAGAGCAGAACAAATAATAAATGATAAATTCCGCAAAGACTATCCTTACAAAGGCGCGATAAAATACTCTATTGGAGGTGTGCCTCTAAATGTTTGTATGGTGGTTGGGTGTTTGTTTCTTTCGTTAGCGGTGTTTAGGTAAAAGGGCGATGACGCACATCTCTCAAAAACTTGACACATAGCTTTGGTTTATGCTACTCTTAATGTATAATGAAATACGTACGATGAAAAAGAATAGTAACCGCAGAATATATTTAAAAGCGAGGGAAGGATAGTGAAAGCTTCCTGTAGATATATTGCGGCGAAGGCACTTTGGAGTACATTCATAGTTGATTAACTATACTTTAAAGAGGGTGCGGATAATATTCGCATCAATTAGGGTGGAACCGCGGAGAGATATTTCTAGTCCTTCGTCCCTTGTGGGGCTTTGGGCTATTTTTTATGTAATTTTGCGAACTATAGTAGCGCGACTATAAAATTAGGAGGCATACCTTTATGGAAAAAACAATGGAAAAAATTGTAGCATTATCTAAGAATCGTGGTTTTGTTTATGCGGGGTCTGAGATTTACGGTGGGCTTGCAAACTCTTGGGACTACGGCCCGCTTGGCGTTGAGCTTAAAAACAATGTGAAGAAGCTTTGGTGGAAAAAGTTTGTCCAAGAAAATCCGCACAATGTCGGGCTTGACTCGGCGATTATCATGAACTCTAAAATATGGGAAGCTAGTGGCCATGTAGGCGGATTCTCTGACCCGCTTATGGACTGCAAGGAATGCGGTGAGCGCTTTAGAGCAGATCAGCTCATCGAGGAGTTCATGAACACAAAAGGCGAAACTGCACAAAACCTAGACGAGTGGAGCAATGAGCAAATGTCAGCCTTCATCGCAGAAAAAGGCATCAACTGCCCAAGCTGTGATAAGCACAACTTCACAGATATTCGTCAGTTCAACCTGATGTTCAAAACTCACGCAGGAGTAACAGACGACTCTAAGAACGCCGTATATCTTCGCCCAGAGACCGCTCAAGGCATTTTTATAAACTTTAAAAACGTAGCACGCACCACGCGCAAAAAGTTGCCATTTGGTATAGGTCAAATAGGCAAATCATTTAGAAACGAGATTACCCCGCGTAACTTCATCTTCCGCACGCGCGAGTTTGAACAAATGGAGCTCGAGTTCTTCTGTAAGCCTGGTGAGGATATGGAGTGGTTCGAGTATTGGAGAGCTTTTTGTATCAACTGGCTCAAAGACCTTTGCATTAGTGATGAAAGTATGCGCATCCGTGACCACGGAGCGGATGAACTTTCTCACTACGCGGCGGCGACGACTGATATCGAGTACAAGTTCCCATTCGGGTGGGGCGAGCTCTGGGGTATAGCTAATAGAACTAATTTTGACCTGAAGCAGCATACGGAACATTCGGAGGATGAGCTGACATACTTTGACCCCACTACAAATGAGCATTACATGCCATATTGCATCGAGCCATCGCTTGGAGTTGATAGAGTGCTGCTTGCATTCTTAAGCGAAGCATACGACGAAGAGAATGTAGGCGATGATGACGTAAGAACGGTTCTACGTTTCCATCCAGCTCTTGCCCCTGTGAAAGCTGCGGTCTTACCACTTTCTAAAAAGCTCGGCGATGACGCGATGGCGGTTTATGCGGAGCTTAGTAAACACTTCAACTGCGAATACGACGACGCTGGCTCAATCGGCAAGAGATATAGAAGACAAGACGAAATAGGAACGCCGTTTTGTATCACTTTTGACTTTGATTCTCTTGAAGATGCGGCGGTTACGGTTCGCTTTAGAGACTCTATGGAGCAGGAGCGGGTTAAGATTAGTGAGTTGGTTCAGTATTTAGGGGAAAGAATAGCTTATTAGAGATGATAGTTTAAGGGACGCAGTGATGTCGCCGTGCTTATACGGTGACATCGCTACAAAAGGCTGCGTGCCATGTGCTTTACTTGCACAAGTGCTTTGCCGCGTCTCTGAGTCCTAAATATTTTCTTGAACTTCGTTCGCTTTTGTGCTATAATCGTCGGGATGAATTAGACATAGGAGGGATTATATCTTATGACAATAAAAGAACA
>Ga0123355_10019407_pt1 | contig 10825 bp, 7 predicted proteins | sample TergutEmb28metaG_3_FD_89872 | JGI IMG/M metagenome (GOLD analysis project Ga0123355, IMG submission 89872) | Embiratermes neotenicus P1 segment gut microbial communities from Petit-Saut dam, French Guiana - Emb289 P1 | ecosystem: Host-associated > Arthropoda: Insects > Digestive system > Gut ...
ATATACAAACAGAGATGGAATGGAGAGATCTGCATAGTGGAGATTGGGAAAATAGAAAATTATGGAATGCAGGATGCGGAAAACGGCGACAGCTGTAAAAAACCCGCTTTATATATATATATAGGTCCATATATCCAAACATTTTTAGTACGATATTGTATGCAAAAGAACCAAAATTTTATTCATTCATTATGATTAATTCTGTATTCCAACAGCCTTGATTAAAATGCATGAAATGGATTAAGAGTACATTATGTTGTGATTGTTATACCAAAATTAATTAATTAATTCTTTTACAGTGCTCAATTATGGGCCCAGAATATTGGTTGCCACTGCAGTATTGAGGATGCCAGAACCCTGTATGTGAAATATGTACGCAAAAATCACTCAGACAGACTTCACAGCACCTGAAAGGAAATGACTGAACAGAGTGGCAGTACCATGGAGCTCAGACTCAGCTTCACAAGATCCAACACCATTGTTTCGTGATTCCACATTCACAGATTTGAATTCACTACCCTCACTTTTATCTTCCCAGAAGAACCTTCATGTCCAGCCACCCAAGAGAACATATTCATAGGGCGGACTGTTACACTCAATTGGTTTTCCTTGTTGCTCTCACAGGCTACTTGTTTACACGTGTTTCATTTCTTGTAATGTATCTTGCTCACTTTTTGGTTCTGCTGTGGCAGATATATGTAGTAAGTGCAGCAACCAACAAGTGAAAATGGCAATTTTACAGGAGTGAGTTACAAAGAAGGAAATAAATGGAACAGAATGCATATCAAAAGTGCAATTGGGGGCGGGGGAGAGTGAAGAATGTGGAAAAGTGTTCATATACGAAGAATGGCTATGTGCTAGGATGGCACAAAGGATAATGCAGTAGTAAGCATCGAAACGTGTCAATACGTGTAGGTCGTTTTCTAAGTACAAGAAAATATAAAAGGTTGGATAGTGGTGGGTTATGTTACCAATGCTCTGAGTCACATTGCATTAATACCAACAATCTGCGTGGGCGTCATCATCATCGTCCCAGGCATGTTAGTGAGGGGGTCTCATTATACAGATTGCAGGAGAGTCACATTGCCAATTTTCATCATTGACTTACTAATCTTTAACCTAGGCCTAGGTGATCTGTGCCACCAAGTGTAGTGTGTGTGTGATCATGACAATACAGAGGTCTAGACCCAATATGGCTGTTGCACCTTAGACGGAGAGAGGGGGCAAGAGCCTGATGGGAGGGAGGGGTAAAAAGGATAGACTTACGTCAAATAACTGTAGTACATACAAACAATACAGTGATGTGTCCAACCTTAAAAATATCATAATTGGTTAAAATGCTATGAGCCCTGTAGTTTTACAAAACCAGTGAAAAGGATGTCAAACATAACTGAAACAATTTTTTGGCAGCTGCACATAGAATATTATGTTTTATCCAGTGTAATGGGTGTGGTCAGCTAAGCTACTGTCTGGACGATTGTGGGATTGTAGTTCGATTCCTGGCACAGCAGGAAAATTTTTTCTTTTTTCCACAACGTCCAGACTGGCTAAACGCACATCCAACCTCCTGTACCGAGGTTACAACCCATGGATACATACCATCACATACTGTACCGTACACCACTGCACAGTGCTTAAATAAGTATAAGAACAACTTTACTTTTTAATGCACTTCACACAAGAAAGATGTCGTTGCTGTCCTTCAAACTGAATTATGAAAGTAAAGATACATACAAGAAACATCCCATGCACTGCAAGGCATGTCACAAAATTTCTGCAGTTGTCATGCAGAGCAATGCCTTCTTTTCAGTTACAATTTGAATTTCGCCTGGAGTTGTTGAATTTATAATTTACTTTTGATATACCTTTTCAAGATAAACTTCCACAATTTATTCTCTATATTAAACTTAGCTTTTATTTATATTCAATACAAAATACAGTTTTTGTTTCATGTTCTTGGAATTATACAGTTTAACACCAAAACATAAGCCAGATTTGTTTAATAAATGATCTATGACCATTTCTATGTTCAATTTTATTCAAACAACAAATACATTACAGAGCACAATCTAGAAATATTGGTAGTCACTTGACACACTGGTGTCAATACTAGGCTTTGGATCTTTAAGCAAGTGCCTATGATGTTCCTCTATAAATCTATAAATACAGCAGACCCTTTACGTTTGCACAAGAATTGCATTGGCAACCTTTTTGCATTGCAGTATCTAGGACCTTAGCTCATTCATGGTCACACTGGCATAGAAGTTAGGTAAAATGTCCATTCTTTCAAAAATCCCTCATGCCTAATCCTTTGTTCCCATTAAATAATAACAGTGGTTCGATGTCACAATGCCTCACACTGTCCATGTCAGCAATGCTCCCATTCAATTCCACGCCCAGTACTAAACCTTGTTTTGAAAGAAACTTTCCACATACAAGTCACATAACCTGAAGCAGAGAGAAATGTATAAAAGATTTTGGCTAACTACTATGCAACAACATATGGGAATGAGGCATACAGCTAAAAAAAATTGCTGAAAATAATAAATGGGAGTCTGATAATGACAGTTTCACTTTTTGATTACCTATCTTTTGAACATGATGAAGATGATGATAATATATTTATATATTTTTTGCAATGCCAATGCTTTCATTAAATTTGTAGTGCCTATTTCATAAAAATGAGTGTCTAATTATTGGATTTAAGCAGCTTTTATAGGAGCCTCAAAGTTTATTAAGTCTCACATCATCTGATGTCCAGTCATACTCCACATTAACAGAATATGAATCTCCACTGCACTGAAAAGGTTAAAAAAAAAAAGTCATCCGTCTCCAAGCCATGAAGGCATACAGGGTAAGTAGAGGTGTTATGGCACCCACTCTTAGCCTGAGCACTAGATGGAGGTCAGCTGTCAACTTCACATCTTGGCCACTTCGTCCCAGGACCTACTGTATTGGAGGTTGGGTGGGCCTCAGAGACAGTACATACTTGGGAGAACAGAGAAATCGCTGCTGCTGGGAAGTAAGAACCTTATGTGTAATCTTAGTGACATCATTCATTATTCTATTGCCACTGCAATAACCTGATGTGACAATTTTTATATCCTTTCTAACCAAAACAGCTTACTAACAATGTTCAAGAACAACTACAGCCCAAAACATTTTTTCCACAGACCAAATGATCAAATACCTGTCAGAATAAAAGTGATTCTGTCGGGGATATGAAATGTGGTGTAGCATATGAAGAAAAAACACCAATAACACAGCACATAGTAGTTTAATGGACCCACAAGAGGATGGAGAATATTGCATACTGATGTGGTTCATAATTTGTACTCTATTGAATATTATTAAAGCAAAGGTATAGTTGTGCGTACGCATACCATGAAGGCATACGGAAGTCTGGAAGAACAGCTACGTGCATTCTTAACCTCAACAGTAGATGGGGGTGATCTGCTTTGCATTCCAGCTGCACTACAAATTGGAAAGCAGCCCCCTGCACAATCCTGTGAAGAGGTGGCTGGGTGGTCCCCATACCCTGCCCCTTTGGGATGGCCAGCCAGTGGCCTAGTCACTATACTAATGACATTATCCTTGCTCCTAAGGTGAAACACCCAATAGTATGAGATGCAACACTTGAAACACAGTGATATGGCGAATACTTCATCTAACTCCGCACTCTCTGTGCAACAGACTATACATATTAATTTGCTTTCCTTTTTGAAGAAACAAAGACATGCATATATATCAATTTGCTTTCTGTTGCAGAACAGACAAGCACATTTAAAGACTAATTCATTTTCATTATCTATGTTTTATTGAACACATTATGAAATTTAATAAGATTCCATACAATTATATACATTCAAAGACTTAAAATTCATGTCACATGAATATACCCAGAAGATAAAGACTGATGAAGCTAGTTCAAATATTTCAGAGGTATTCATGCCAAGATATAAATCTGTTGATTACATATTTGATATCAAGAACAAAAAATTATGTGCAATACTAAATGCAGATCATGCAGTGATATACATACAACTGCAAATAATAAGTTACAGTACATGCAATGAGTGCACACTCCAATCCTTTAAGGCTATGGCCTTGTGATATGACACTGTGAAGTGTAGCAGATGGTTACTGATGAGCCTCCAAAATGCTCGTAAACAGCTAACAGAATGCTTATGCCAGAAGATAAATCTTAATACTCAACGCTGTTACAGAATCAAATCTAATACTTCCAGTTTATGCTTCATTACTTGCATCATTAAGACAAAAAACACAATTTCATTACCACGCTGTTTACCTTCACAGCCCTATAAATATAATCTTACATCTTTACGCCAAACATCAAGTTCATGTAACTCAGCAAGTATTAATGAATAAATGCAAGAAGTTATCTTTGTAAGCAGAAAAGGCTGTATGCCGGGTTAGTGTAGATGGTACAGTGACCATGCCAGGGCCTGAAGGACCAACGTGTGGTCAGTTACTGATAGTGGCAGTAATTTTCCCTGCTCCATTGCATCAAGACCAACTATGGGCACCACCCTCAACTTCTATTGTGTGAATATTCAGGGAGGGGGCTCTTTACCTAGGAGTACAAGCAAAGGCATGGAGCTGACCACTTACTCCTTTCTAGTGCACATTTAAGAGCATATGAAGCAATACCTCCATTCCCCCTTATATCCTCAAAGCTTGCACACAGATGATTTTACCTTATCTGGGTCTATAATGACAAATGCAACACTGTTGTGAGAACCTCTATATGAACTTAAAAATTATCCTTGTCCTTAGTCAAGCACCTGTAATGTCTACTGGGGAACCGAGTCCAAGCAGCACTGCCAGACGGGGGATGGTCAGTTCAACATGCAACCACTTAACTTGCCCAAAAGGAAAAGTGCTGCTGAGTACATGTAAGATAGTGAAGCTGCCCTAGACACTGTTGAGAAATGAAAACCTGCCTCTGCCAGAAGACGGGGTGGGGAAGAAAAAAAAAAAAAAAGGAGACAGGCAATGTATGTATAATGTAACACTGAGGCACATTCACTGTGTTACAGTGTAAAACCAATACCTGACATATTCTGGGTGTGTGTTTGTAGACTTAGGTAACCAGCATGAAATGTGCACGCACCATATTGTATGGCCTGCCCGGCTCTACAACAATATTTTGCCACTTCATCTCATAAATGGTATGATTTTTTAAAAGAGATACTGAACATAAAATATGTAATTTTTTCTAAAACCTTCAACTGAAACATTTCTCATTCTAAGAACTGAGTGAGATATAATAAAAAAATGTACATTGGTCTTCATGTAAAGTATGCATTATTCTTATCAGATTTTAATGAAACTTAAACTATGATATATTTTCGGGCAAATACATAAACAATTTCAAGAAAATCCATCCAGTGGGAGCAAAATTGTTCCATGTGGGCAGACGGACAGACATGAAGAAGCCAAGAGTCACTTTTCACAATTTTGTGAACATTCCTAAAAACAATTCCGCAGTTATTTAATATGGCCTACACACTATATTGATCCTACAAAACATATTAAACTTATTCTTGTACACTACATACTGGTACAGAATGATCACACAACAGGGGATTCATGAACCCTATGTAGGATGGAAAGTGAAATCAATGTCAGATGCATATGTATAAAGTAACCTACAAACAAAACACAGCAGATTACAATTACTCGTACCTCTTGACATTTATTCAACAGCACCTCCTGTACTTGAATGTAACCTGCACTATGAAGTTTTAGAGATCTGCTAGGTAAACTAAATAAAGAACGAAACCCCACTGCTGGTTACTTTCAGCATGGAAGTACAATAATGAACTACACATATCTGTTTGGATCATACTGTTAGAATAAAACTTAATCATGTGTGTTTATGAAATTTATGGCCAAAATTATCACTTTTGCAAGTCCAATTTAAGCAGTGTCTAAATAATGAAATATTTAATAAACATGTGTTTAGTAGCAATGGCCCTGGCATATGATGGGGGTAACATAATTTTCATGTGTTAATCCACAGCACCTTTTGCCACATTTATAAACATGGAGCTCTGCTCTCCTGTACATTTACTTACCACAATTTTACCAACAATATTGCTCTATCATTAACATAACAACAAAATTATGTAACATTTTAAACACTGTCATTAGCCAAGCACTGAACAGAGATAAATTGATCTATGGCATTTTATATGACAAGGTTATGGAGAGATGCATACTGCTACCACACACATCAATGTCAGTAATCAACAAAACACAAAAGTGATTTCTGTAAAAGGTAGAAAAACTGTTTATACTTACATACCCTGCCCACAGACCTACTGAGACAGTTATACTGGAGGCTCAATAGGGGTTCAACAGGCTACACGTGACTCACGAATGCTAAAATTTATTCTGACTATATACTTGTTCATTTCATTATATTAACCATGCAATGCCAGTCTCAGTGTATCACACAAGCTCCTGGCCTCAGTGCACAGTGCAGTAATGAATCATTTACAGTACTATATATTTCAAGCACTCTGTCCTAGGCAGCAGCTGCAAATTAAACCTCAGCACCACTGAACGGTTAGTGTCTGATATGGCTCACAAACAGCACTGTCCTGTATTCTACCACAAACAACCACAGAAAAAACATGCATTTTTCATAAGCATTCATTGCTTCGAGAGCAATTACAAACTTTACACAGAACAAAGAAAACTGCCGATGTTGAAGATGGCATCACAGACATGCTGCTATGGATATGCATGAGCTGGCTGCCATTCTTTCATTTTGTTTCAGGTTCTGAAGTTTCTCAAAAACCAAGTTCTGTCACAATCACATGAACCTTGGCGCAATTAACATCGCAACCAAGCTTCACTGCTTCTATGGTTATGACTATGGAAATTGCAGTAACTTAGCTCAATCACAAACCATAGCCATGAAAATGAAGCCAAACTTAAAAAATAAAAAACCAAGCACATTACATGTAAGGAAAAGTGCAATAATCATAATTTACACACGACGCTAATTAATGTCTATACCTCACCAGGTTGACATACAAGTGACACTAAAAACTCGGCTTCTGCATCATGAATATAGAGAACACATGAAATGACTTGCATGTCTGCTTCATCTGAGAAAGGTATGACACAACAAATACCAAAATATTACAGTAATAACTGCTGTACAAACATACAATCTTAATAGTCACCCTCTTTACAGCAGATTCAAGAAAATCAAAACTGAAGTGTGACAAATTTCATTACATCTGTAAATATATATCTGTCTGCTCAGATGAAGATTAGTAAAGGACCCAAAACGGGAGGGGAGGATGGGAGAATATTACATTGACAAGGTCCTGATATCACAGGAGGGAGAATTAAGGAAAGTATGTACCAGGAAATTTTGTTTCAAAGCCACAATTTTCCCACAACACATTGACCTATCCCTTATATGGCAAAAGGAATACTCATTCAATTAAAAATCACAAATTTCTCAAAGACTGCTGTCTTCTGGCACATAACAGTGAACAGTCTGGTACCAGATTACATTTCATCAAATCGAGAAATAGCCACCTGCACTGTCACTGCTGTGAGACCCCCAAATCTCAAAAAAGAAATTCTCTGTTTTCTAGGCCCCAGCAAGGCTTATCAATGTTCCGAGAAGTTCACTACTGGATCCTGTCCTGGAAAAGTCGAATCGGATCCAAGCCTTCCTACACTGCTTCTCTAAGATGCATTTTAACACTACTTCCTTCCAAATACACAAGTCTACCACTTTAAGGTTACATCATTATTTAACACATCCACTGCAAAAGCCTTGTGGCGTCACTGCTGGTGACAAAAATATTTTCAACTCTCTTTCAGCACACACACACACCAAATTACAAAAAACATTCACAAATGGAGATTTGAAGATTTACTTTTGACACATTACACACACAGAGTTCATTTTCAAAACAATACTACCAGGGCTGCTCAATCAGACCCAGTAACATATGTGTTGATAATTCAGCATCTCTACACTCTTGTAATTTTACTTTTAACCCTTCCCACCCTTCAGATTCCCAAACTCACTCCTACTGCCTACAAATGTGGCTTTTTTTTGGGGGGGGGGAGAAAGGTATGGGAAACAAATGTTGCCATCTTTTGCTCCCATACACAAATGACAAGACGAGAAGACAGTTCAACAACAAAGGTATATCCCTCAGCAAATAATCATAATTTACATTTTTAAGCTGGTGGCAGATGGCTTTAGGGAGTGGACAGGAAAACAGGGTAACATAACTGAAATAGCAGCTCACAAGAGCAACGCAGAACCGATTCATTCTAATTAACGTACCATAACACACAACTTGTACAAAATACAGCTAAAATAAGACGTGCTGCTACATATTTCACAATCATGTAACGCTTCTCAAGGACAAGTTTTTCTTGTGCCTAAGCACCACACCACGTGGGTGCACATGTTAAGTTGAAGCAAGCTCCAAGCATGCCGAATTCAGAACTAGATCATTGTGAAAATAAACTTGGTGGGCCCAATAACTATTTGGGAGTAGGCAGCAAAGACAAAAACTCCTGCCCCAATCATGAATTCTCACCAGTTACATTACTAATTCCGTGATCTTCACCATGCACGGTAGTTATCTCTTTTAGTACCACCGCACTCTCAGGCAGCAGTACCACTAACACCAAAGCCACTGCTGGACAAAACCCTGTGCCACTGACCCACCTGCCATCCTCACGTGAGGGCTAACACACTACCAAAACCATGGCCAACACCTGAACAGAGCAATGAACCAATGTACCTCCTTGTGCTCTATCTTAATTTTGCTTTCGTCTCCTTCGAAACCCAAGAATTTTCTTTCCAATAACTTGTCACAGAAGTTACATATGCCATTCCTGTTCTTTAACACACATACATATTTGTACACGACATAACATTACATTTAACACCTTCAAGACCACCAGAGTTATGTCTAGCAGTCACAACCTGACACAAATCACAATAAATAAAAGAATGGAAATTGACTTAACACAATGTGGGGTACTACTGTAACATTCAACTGGGATGCAACTATTACGTCAGGGCACATAAATGCAGTGTTCATTCTACACTTACTCAAAGTATACAGGTAACAATGTACACAACATGCCATGAAGCATACCTTTGTAGAAACACATAAAGCATTCTAAAAGTGTATTTTCAGCATCACGGTACTGAGTTCATGGAATCTTGCTACTGCCTAATATTCTCTCTAGAACACAACTTTAGAGAAGCATCATTTGTTTCCTTCCTCAGGCAAGGAAGTACACACTCAGTTGGATCCATCCAAAACAGGCCATCCCAAAATAAATGGACAAGGGACTGTGATAAGATATTTGTAATAGGCCCAACTGAGCAGGCAACTCTGAGCCATGGGGACAGAAACACAACCACTTTTTGAAATTTCAAGTTCCATTTGAAATACAAAATACTTAACAGAGTACCCTACAGTACCCTTAGTGTAATAACCAAAAGCCTTCAGCAATGGTCCAAAAATGGTATTACTAAGAGTAAAATGGATAAATAAATTAAAAAAAACTGTCAGATATCCACAACCTAGCAAAGCATTGCATGTTTAACCCTTTGGTCCTGGAGCTGGACATTTACAGTTTAGCACACCATTTACATACAATGCGAATATTTTATGAATGAAGAAGGGTAACATTAGGAAATACACGACATTTTGTGGAGGAATAAATGAAGATGGGGAGAAAAAGTCCAAAAAAATAATTAAATATATTTTTTGACTAAATATATGAAAAAGCGTGCTCTGGGGAGTAATGATACAGATGTCCTATATATAGGATGCATGGTGCCTAAAGGTTAAAGTAACTCTAAGAATACAGTTCACAAGATAAAATTCATAACTACAGATACTATATGTGTCACAAAAGTGAAATATTAGTGTGCATGAGATTAACTAGGTGGGGGTGGAGGTGGAGCTGCAAGTAGGCTTGGCAACCCTGCCAATGTATTGATGTCAACACCTTGCCCATTGTGTCCTGATGGAGGTGGTGGCTGCACAGGCTGTGGTGGAGGTACTCCTATATAGTTCTGATGCCAAGGGAACATACTTGGTGGAGGAGCCCTGTTGGGTGGTGGTACTGGGCCTGGTGGTGCAGATGATACAGGGGGTGGAGGTTGCTGCCATGGTGGCAGTCCTGGGGGTGGAAGAGTTCCTGGTGGATGCTGCTGCTGCTGGCCTTGTTGTGCTGGTTGTGGCTGCAGCTGCTGTGGTTGCTGTGCAGTTGCTAATGGTGGTTGTGGTTGTGATCCAGGTGGTGGTGGCTGGTTCTGTGTTTGTAGCCATGGCAACAGGGGTGGAATTGCTGCCTGTGAAGTTGTAACAGGTGGTGGCTGATTGGTTGGCGGAGGTGGTGGTGGTGCTTGTAGCAAATTAGGAGGAGGAATATTTGGCGTCTGCCATGGTGGGGGCATAGCCAGAGATGGTGCTGACTGGGGAGGGGGATGGTTCATGTTTGGCGGCATCATGTCTGATCCGGGAGGTTTGGGTGATGGAGGCATTGCTGGACTCCATGGAGGGGGAGGCAAAGTGTTTGGGATCAACTGTGGTGGAGTAGGCATCATGTTATGCTCCAGTCTTGGAGGAGGAGCCATGACAGCACGTGGAGCCATCTGACGATCAAATAAGGTCATATTACCACTTGAAGCCGAGCGGCGTCCAAACCTGTTCTGCCCAGAATCACGGTCACTGTCTCTGTTGGGAGGAGGACCCTCGCCAAGTTCTGCCATAAGAGACAGGTACTAGAA
>Ga0123355_10019408_pt1 | contig 10825 bp, 10 predicted proteins | sample TergutEmb28metaG_3_FD_89872 | JGI IMG/M metagenome (GOLD analysis project Ga0123355, IMG submission 89872) | Embiratermes neotenicus P1 segment gut microbial communities from Petit-Saut dam, French Guiana - Emb289 P1 | ecosystem: Host-associated > Arthropoda: Insects > Digestive system > Gut ...
ATAAAAAAAATTTTAAAAAAAAAAAAAAAAAAAAAAAAAAAAAAAAAAACACACACACACACACATTTTCGGATCATTCGTAAAGAGCAGGCTTAATTAGATTACTTAATAACCAAATGGTGTTAGTAAAATCGGTTACAGGTATCTAGCAACGGGTTACAGTTTTGCTTCATTGCACTCTGAATACCTCCTAGGAGTAGCAACTGTTCGGAAAATTGTCAGGGATTGACGCAACGGTATTTGGAATTGTTTGAAAGCAACATAAATTTCTGAGAAGACACAAGATGTTTGGGTGAACACAACTAACAATTTTAATGGAAGAACGCAATCTCGAACTGCGTGGGTGCTGTGGAGGGAAACACGTTCGAACTAAAATGCCGTTTGGAAGTAGATCTCTGTTGTACTACAACAAACACTTCTCAGTTTTACTCTTGGCTTTAGTAGATGCAGACTACTGTCTTATCGCAGTCGCTATTGTAGCAAATTGAAAGTCTAGCGAATCCAATGATTTTAAAAATTCAAACACAGAAAGAAAACTGGAGTTGAATCAACTGGGAATCCCAGGCAGCATGCCGTTGCCTAGTGACAACAATGGGAAATGCATGCCATTCGTGATCGTGGGTGACGAGGCTTTCGTCTTGTCAGAACATGTGTTACGGCCCTACCCGAATAGGAATCTATGCGTTCAACAACGAATGTGCAACTACAGATTAGCAAGAGCTCGTCGAATGGTAGAATGTGCATTTGGTTTTCTGGCAAATAAGTGGAGGATATTTCACAGACCTTTCGATGTAACTCATTAGTTTAGCGATAGCATAGTAACGGCTTGCTTCATATCGCACAATTTCGTTCGCTGAAACGTTGGGTTTCAGCTAGAGGATACTTTGTATGACAGTAATATCGAAAGCATTCATGCTCCAGGTATAAGAGGAAACACCATCGGACGGCATGTGAGTCACTAAATTTTCGCCAAGTATTTTACGTCACCAAACGGAGCTGTTCCGTGGCAGTGCGATAACGTATGGTTTGGAATCTGACATAAGCTGAAAAAGTGTTTACCTGTTTTAACTGCCACTAGGTAATTGCAGCTTTCAGCTAGGGTAAGTTTCCATTGTTAGGTTAAATATCTTTGTATTTTACACCAGATTAATGTAATCCTAAGCATTTGTATTAAAGATATTAAAACAACTCTGCTTGCCTTTCCGTTTCTCTGGGCCGTCCAGTTGGCTGCACTCAGAAACAAACGACTGCCTCGCACACTTCTACCCACAGTGTCTCTTTAAGACCCTTATCCGCTGCAATTTTTTCAGCAAACAGTCGTACAGAGCAGGACGTTTTCAGTTTCCGAAGTCAATATTTCACAATCATACACCTTTTCGAAAGCCATAACAGAAGCAAATTCTTTGGCAGTGGACGGCGTTGGTTTCACAAAGAGAAAAGGAGGCGGCAGTCGCCCGTGGGCGCGCACTCATTTATTTGTGTGTGTTTCATTTGCACTAGCAGTCGTCAAGCGACAATCGTGTCGCCCTTGAAATGGAACATGCTGCTATTTTTTACAAGTAGGACATGGGAATTGCCACTGTGAGCAGTGGCACGGCACGCTACGGACTGGCTGCACAAGACTACATGCTCCACAGAGCGACTAACATTTGCCGTGACGTGTTGGTGACACACTACACAAAAACTGCAAGAAATACAAATAAGAAATCAGTGACGTCCACGTGAATAACACACAGTCTAGTTCTAAAGATTACAAAGTCACATTTTGACAACTTAAGGGAGAATCCGACTGGACAAGTGCAGTGCTGGGGTGTGTAGTTGAAACTCCTTGCACTCCCATATCCACACCATGTTTGGGGCGCACTCAGCCATCTGCACGTACAAAACGAGTTACAAGAGGACAAGGCAGGACACTAAGCTTTAAGTCAGGGTCAAGACAAACTGGAGCGGTACCTCCACACAGAGGTGAAGACTCACTGGTCTACAGTGCCAATCCCAACTACAGCATCATTCCTACCAATCGAGCACACTCACCAACTGATCGTTCGCACACTTTACTACATACTACATCAAAGTATATCTCATACGATATACTCGTATATGTAAACCGGGGTACCCCCAGTGAACATTTTAGTGTTCTGTCCGAAGGTGGCAGTGTAGGCAGGAACACATTGAAGGAAAATAAAATACAGTTGTGACTGAAACTTCTGAGTATTGTGCTGATTATAATATCATACATAAGTGTTTGCCAGCCCCACGCCCAAACCCCAGAAGCCGAAAGACCACCCCTTATCACCTGTGGATGGCAGCTAATTCAACAAATAGCAGATGCGTCATACAGTGGTGAAAAGGGACAGACTGGGACGAACTGATCGCGTGTCGGCGTTGGTAAGCGACTTCGAATTTTACGGCTAATAGCATGAATTCAACAAACGTTTGAGAAATACATAAACGGTAACCCTGTAAAGTCCTGCGGTCACTTTATGTATCACCAGTTTTAACATTCACAAATTCTAAGTTCTGCCCACACAGTGTGTTTATATGTTTTGTATGGATCTTAGGGCAAACGGCGATTATTAAGTACACTAAGCAGTGTTATCTTCATTACAGATATCACTATAACATATCGGACATGTGAGAGGGTGTGCATGCAACAAGCCAAAGGGAACATAGTTTGGGAAGAACATTTTAACAAACATTTTTAATAAGAAACAATGCAGCATGGTCTTAATAATAAAAAGATATACAGCATAAAATATTTAATACATCAATGTTACACTTGCCAAATTTACAACATATCACTAATTCCAACGCCTTTCACTTGTTCACGTAAACTTGTGCATTAAGATGGTTGCATAGACCGAAACGTGTAGCATTCTTGAATACAACCAGTACGGTAAATACAAATTACCATTGAGCGATTACTTCCCTACATAGCATTACCTGATCTGTTTTTATAACAAACACAAAGAATGTTTACTGCACGGTACGAACTGAATCTTTAAATCTACAGTAATTAAGATTAACTTCTGTCTTCAAAGGTTTAAGGAACTCATCTACAGTGCCATGTGTAACACGCTAGATATGTGTCACCTTAGCTGCGTCGTCTTGCTTCTTCAGTTTGGCTGAGGCTCAGCACTAAATGCAACCTCTTGTGAAGGTTGTTTACTGCAGCATGGGATATTTCTTGTGCTGATGCCGATTGAAAAAAAAAAATCCTTGTAGAGGAACAGTATGAAGGAAGAGAGATGAAATGCCACACAAAACACAATGAAATTCTTCTCTGTGTTTTCGTGGATTTTTATCGCCAACACATTCGGAGAGCTTTCGGATAATGACATGGGCTCCAAACAATTTTCACAACATTTATGAAGACGCCATTTCCTGGCCGGTATATCCTATACCGTGCTACAGTTCGCATGTTTTTTCGTAGGCAACCAAGCGGTGCGATGCTTGGGAAATGTGCAAGTGTCTCAGGTGGCAGCACATCAAAGAAACTCGTTCAAAGCAACAGCTTTCATGAAACTAGTTCATGCGGCATGAAACTAATTGCTTGAAAGCAGTTGATTCGGTATGCATACCACTTTACCCTGTAAAGCCTAAAGGTCACTTCATGTAACGTCAGGCTTAACATTCATAAATTCTGCTTATGTGTTCTGTTTTGTATGGATCTCAGAACACACAGCGATTATTTCCCTATACAGCATTAACTGATTGGTTTTTGTAACAGACGGAGTGTTTACTGCGCGGTACGAACCGAATCCGCATATATAATTCAGGTTAGTCTCGGCGAAGAAACACTGGCCGTTGGCTAAACGTGCAGTACTGAGGTCAATACTGTGGGTTCTGACGGGGCTTCAACTGAACACGCAAGGCAATGCCAATCAATAAAGCCCTCTCTTCTGGAGTGGTGCAACTGCAATTACATCTCTGTGCCAATGCGATTAGTTTTACGAGTACTGAGGTGGCATAGCTCAGTCCACAACGTGAGAGAATATGCCATTGCGTCGTCGGCTATCCAACATCCGCGGGAGCAAAGTGGCCGAAGCTTGAAACTAGCCACTTAACCTTACCTCAACCTAGGACAGGAGCTAAGAATGCGTGGAAATATTCCTCCTCCACAAGCCTTAATGGCGAGGTGCTTAGGACCGAGGCAGCTTCACATTCGACTTAGTACTGCATTTGTGCAATGCCGAAAGCCAGATGCAGCTGTCATGGTACACTGAAGTGGTCTGTCTCTGTTGTATTTATTTTGTTTCTGACCTAAGGACCTGCGTCTTCGTGTGTAAACAAACGAACACGAACCCACTCAGGCACAAAAATCACCGCTCGACCTCTCTGCACGGCCGCTCTGTTCGTTTGTTGCTACGTTAACTTCATCACCTGCAGGTCCCGAGCGTTGTTCCTGATTACTCCAACCTATCGCTGGCCTCTCTTCACTTAATAATAAAGTCACTATGTGATGGCATCCAGCTGGATACCAGAGCTCCGAGACAAGCCAGTAAGTACAGATACAGGGGTTAGCTTTCATGGCTTAATGCATCGTTTTTATAACAGGTCTTTTAGTACGGCTTCTGTGGCCAGGCTAAATGCTGTATCGCAACGGAACCACAATTCATACAGAACCAGCGTTATTTGTGGGACAATACACAGAAAATAATTTACTGGAAACTCTGGAAGAAGAGTACGGTACAAAAATTCGACAGAAGACGGTAAATGCGACGATGTGTCGCTGGGTGAACGGTGCGCGACGTTTCGAAGGAACGTACCGCCCTCATTTGCAAGACGTCTAGGTCCATGTAGAACAGTACTTCATGAACCGGGAACTCTTGTAGGCAAAGACGACACTATCTTTCGAAACGTCTAGAACCATTTACCCAGTGACGCAGGGTCACATTCCAGGTCAGAAGAGACACACCGCTGTGAGAACCCCAGGTGCAGACCCGTCTGCTGCACAGCACAGATGAGATTACAGTAATTCCAGTAGACGAAAACGTGCACAAAACCGAGCACAATATGGATGGGCTTGGTACAACTCGCCTCCCCCCCCCCCCCCCCCCCCCCCCCCCCCCCCCCCAAAAAAACCCCCCACCCCCCCCCCCGGCCCCTCCCCAGCCATCCAAAAAAATACCGTCACCGTCATCAGCGTGTCTTTCATCAGGCTGCATGTATCTTCACCAGTTGATAACATCGTCACAAAATACATCCAATTAGCCACAAATCAACAGTACAACATCGTATCTAGTAAGCAGAGAAGAATGGCCGAGTGAACTATAGAAATACCAAGTAATTAGTTTTAGTACGAGAGGCCGTATAGTAAGGAATTTAGTACATGGAAGCTAACCATTAAACCTTCCACACCGACGTCGTGGTCAGCATCGCATCAGTCTGTCCCGGCATAAATATTTAAACTGACCCTTCCCTAGTCCAAAATGGTTAAATCTGGTCTGGTGGCAGTTCGTGGGCTGAACGTCAGCGTACGGCGTTCAGTCAGTGCAGCACACCTAAGGGTTAGCACACAGCCACAACCTGGCAACGATACGAACAGCTCAACTGAGTATCACACGACAGGTACTGCACATTAGGAAATGCTCACGTGCGGATTTGAAGCTAGCAACTGTACAATATTCAGCTGCTAAATAACCACAATTTTACAAGACACGTATTGAACATTAATGACGAAATGTACATTTGTACAATTTTATGTAACCTAATATACTGACTGTACAAAGAACGCGAGATCTGAAGTCCCCTCGACAACGTAATAAAGGATTTGTAAATACTGTTTCTCTAATGTTTTTACTTACCTGGACCTGAATACGGTCAGATGCGAAAGGTCGCAACGTGTGTTCACTCTTCACGGAATATAGCACTAAAGTTGTTCTGACTGCAGAGGTGTGGTTCTCATTGTATTGTGTACTCTGAATTGTACTTTATTTAAGCACGTATAAAGGTTTCAGACCGGCCAGAACATCGGCTGGTATTTCGGACCGCGGGTGACGCAGCACCGAAATACATGCGGTGTGGTTACCAAGGTGACGCGCCAAAGAGCAACGGATCATACATCCTAATGTTCAGCAACAAAGTGTCAGGATGTGCGAACTGGCAGATTGTGCCATGGACTGTGATTCTTGAAAGCGCCGAATTTTATCTGCACTTAAAGTACAAACGCCTGTCTCGTTAACAATTTGTTTCCATTACTAAGTGCACGCTATGCCCACAGTATAACAACTGCACATTATGCGCACAGTATAACAGCAGCACGCTAAGTCCACAGTATAAAAGCTGCACGCTATATCCACAGCATAACAGCTGCACACTATGTGCACTGTATAACAGCTGCACGCTATGTCCACATCCTAGCAGATGCACACTATGCACACAGTACATCAGCTGCACACTATGCCCACGGTATGAAAGCTGCGCGCTATGCCAACAGTATAGCAGCTGCATACTATGCCCAAGGTACAACAGCTGCACGCTATGCCCACGGTGAGCTATATACCATGTCTACAGTAAAATAGCTGCACCCTGTGCCCACAGTATAACAGATGCACACCTTGCCCACAGTATACCATCTGCACGCCATGCTCACAGTATAACAGCTGCACGCTATGCCCACAGTATGAAAGCCGTGCGCTATGCCAACAGTATAACAGCTGCACACTATGCACACGGTACATCTGCTGCATTCTATGCCCACGGTATAACAGCTGCACGCTATGCCCACAGTATAACAGCTGCGCGCTATGCCCACAGTATAACAGCTGCACGCTATGCCCACAGTATGAAAGCTGCACGCTATGCCAACAGTATAACAGCTGCACACTATGCACACGGTACTTCTGCTGCATTCTATGCCCACGGTATAACAGCTGCACGCTATGCCCACAGTATAACACCTGCACGCTATGCCCACGGATGAAAGCTGCGCGCTATGCGAACAGTATAACAGCTGCACACTATGCACACAGTATATCAGCTGCATACTATGCCCACGGCACAACAGTTGCATACTATGCTCAAGGCATAACAGCTGCACGCTATGCCCACAGTTTGAAAGCTGCGTGCTATGCCAACAGCATAACACCTGCACACTATGCACACAGTCTGTCAGCTACATACTATGCCCACGGTATACCAGCTGCAAACTATGCACACAAAATAGCAGTTGCACACTATGCTTACAGTATAAAAGCTCCGTTTGAAGCAATGTCTGTTTTCAGTTCACAGTACCGGTATCTTATTAGTTTAATTACGACAGTGATTTACCTACAATAAAGTGCACTGACACTAATTACAACTATGCATTCCGAGACAGAAGCCCGTAGTACCGAAAGGTGATGGTACAGGAACACAGTTCTGTTTTGAGAACAAAGATAATAAATAAAGAACGGATGAAAAACCTATAATGAAGTCGAAAGAAAGGACAATTGAGAAAAAAACATAAAATAACAACTTACAAATTAGTTACTTCATGTTTTATACAAGATCATTTGATGCACGGGCCCCTTGATGATGATCCCACAGGGATCGAAACATTTGTAGGAATTTTGTAATGCTTTAATATAATTTAACTCTGTAAACAGAGGACTGTGCATTTGCTGGTGTATTATTACAAACTGTTACGTTACTCGAAGCGAGCGCAGCGCGCTACTGTGAACAGTCTCCCTGCTTGGATTACCCACATAGCGTCGTGTTAGTGACAGTAAGCAAGCTGAAGCTATCTCTGCGCGTAAGTACTATGACATGAAATCGTGCGACAAAATCGAGGTAAAGCTCCACGCACGTTAAGCAACAAAATCAAGTGAGTGGTTATTTTTACTCCTCATATGAGCTACAGGCATAACCAATTAACAGTCCGTTCAAATTACGACTACATTTTGTGTCCCCCGAAACATGAAACTAGCACAGCCGCATGAAGGCGCCTGGAAACAACGGACGTGCCCATCGGGTGAATGAAACGAGACACACATACAGAATTATGGTGGTCGGGAACGACCTGTTGGACGTCTATAAACATTCTACACTATTGCAACTGTTAGCATCAGCATATCCACTGTGTTATCGAATAAGCTGCAATTTTTACATCACTTTGCACAACACTGCTGACCTGAATTCTTTAGCAGTCCAGACCAAAGTGACATATTGTGCTCTCGTGTTACCGTCAGGCCGGACACTACAAGTTGGCAGCAAACCGTAACCAGAGTTACAACCAAGGAGCTCATAATAATAAAAGTCTGCATGCGGTACCTTACAAGCTCAACACAGGAACTGCCTAGTACGGGCTGACCGGAGAGCTTAACAGAAGCGCGTCTGCCGTCATGTAGGGTCTAACAAAACAGAGCACGGGCGATTGTAAACAGCAGTGAGGTAAATAAAGTAAATAAAAAAGGAATTAAAGAAACAAATAACATAAATATCGAACAACAGTCATACATGTGAAAATGAAGCCTTCATCCAAAACAGATATGGAGAATACTGAAAATGATATAACATGAAACAGTGAACTGTGAGACACTGGGAATATAAGTACAAAATTATACGGTGTCCATGCCCCCCAAAGGAAAACAGCACCAATCACACTCATCGACGTCAAACTTACGAATCTATAATCCAGTTTTTAAATAAAAGCATTAGCGCCTCTTTCCGTGGACAACACGAGCAATGTTGCTGCAACATGAACCTAAAGTCGCCTTCACGTAGTGCCGAAATTGGTACATCTAACTCCACCTCATTCCAAAAATATCGGTTTTAATATTATCTTCCCATCTGCTCCTATCCTCCCTCCCATGTCACATTTCCTCTTTAGGTTTCTCTAATACAATTCTGATTGTATTTCTTATCCCTTCCATGCGTGCTACATGTCCTGCAATAACATCGTCCTTAAGTTAACCGCCTTAGTGACAGAACATGAACTTGTCCGTCCTTCTGTCACCTTACTCTGAACATGCTCCTCAGCGCCTAGTTTTCACTCAGCACCTGCCTTTGTTGGTCTGACATAACATAATCAAACCTTCGTGTATTTTAATTCAAACGTAATCAGATAGCTGGAAGGAACACGAAGGTTTCTGAACCGAACTGCGGCAAGCAGTTCTCTGAATTAACCCGCACTTAATGTCATCGTGAATGTATCTTACGTATATTTGTCAGTGCATGTGAACCTAAACAAGGGGAACAGACATGTGGTCCATTGTTACTGTGTCAGAAGGAAGGCGCCTGCGCAAGCCTTTCATTTTCGACAAGACTGTGCATAACTGGGTTACTATATTAACCCTGCTCTGGTACCATGAAAAAAGTTACGTTAACAGTACAATGGTGTCATTATGACACCATTGTAAAAAAAACAATACAAACACAATTTATTACAATGTTCTTTTCCTCCACATAATACTTCACAACACAGGTTTGTACTCAAATATCGACAAATAGGCACGACTTTGTCTTAGGAACTTTTGAATATACAGAAGCAGATAGAGAAATATACAGAAAATGTATTACAAAATGCATACAATATTCCACAACACTTCATGTGTGATTTTCTGATTATTTTACATACAGTATCATTATCTGTAGGTCTAACTTTTACTCCTGGCATTGGTTGCACAACCTTTTGCTGTGCTCTTCGCATACAAAGTTATTGCACTCATTACAGATGAATTTGGTTTTCTTGTCCTTTGATCTGGGACAAATGTAGCATCTCTTGCGCTGTGCTGAATGACACTGGGTGGTGCTTGAAGCTGGTGAGGGTGCCGGTAAAATGCCGCAACTGCGAATGACCTGTTTCACATCGTGCGGTGTTTGCTGCACTTCGAATCTCTGACGTGTATGTGGAATGATCAAAGCAAGGGCCAGTTCCTTCAAGAATTTTTGTCGCTTCTCTTTCTTATGTTCTCCAAAGTTGGGCACATTTTCCGTGAAAATAACAAATGCGTTCAAGGCAACGCTGTCAATTATTCCATAAAAAAAGCCTCACTGGCAAACGGTTTGTTTTTCTTACCGTAGTGTACAAGCTGCACGTTTGATCATGACTGTCCACACCACCTTTTTTCTGGTTGTAAAATACGGTTATTTCTTCTATTCCAGTATCCTCGTCTCTCTTTTTTTCGGAATGCATAGTGGACAGGACGACGGCCCTCTTGTTTTTATTTGGAGCAACGGATAACAGAGTGAAATTGTTTGCATGGTTAAATGCGTATTGAACTGTTCCTTCATCTGCTTTCGCCAAAAAACTGGGTGGAATGCACGCTTTGTTCTTTTTCATCGTGCCAACCAAACTGAGCTTTCGGGATTTCAGCTCCATGGCCAGAGGAAATGACGTGTAATAACTGTCAGTGGTAATGTTTCTGCTTGTTCCGGAAACTGACGAAACCAAATCCAGAACAGCTTGGGTTGGGCCTGGTAATCCCGGTGCATGAGTGCTAGCTCCCGTGTAAACTTTGGAAGAAACCAAGTAGAAGGTTTTGCTATCAGCCAGAACATATACCTTGATGCCGTATTTACTCGGTTTATTTGGTATGTATGGCTTGAAACTACACATTCCTCTGAATCCAAGGAGAGATTAATCAACTGTGCAACCAGTTCCTGGAGTGTAGTTTGCTTCACAAGCTACGACAAATTTGTCGTATATGTAGCGAAGAGGTGCCAACTTGTCATGGCTCTTCGCTGGGCCCTCGTGTTTGAATCGTCAAAGCGTAAGCAATACACAAGAAACAAAAAACGCTTCTGACTCATCGCTGCTATGCAAATTGGCTTGCCAGTACCATCTTTCGCCCAAATGCTTGCAGTACTTTCTTTGGAGCTCTTTGTAGCGCCCAAGAACAGC
>Ga0123355_10019409_pt1 | contig 10823 bp, 9 predicted proteins | sample TergutEmb28metaG_3_FD_89872 | JGI IMG/M metagenome (GOLD analysis project Ga0123355, IMG submission 89872) | Embiratermes neotenicus P1 segment gut microbial communities from Petit-Saut dam, French Guiana - Emb289 P1 | ecosystem: Host-associated > Arthropoda: Insects > Digestive system > Gut ...
ATGCAGGGGGGGGGGGTCGAGTCTTTATGGAAAAGGTTTATAGGAGTAGTAGGTGATGAGAAGTGAAAGACTGGGGTGAAAGTGTGAATGAATTAATGATTGTAAAAAAAAAATACAAGAAACTGTACACAGTACTCTCTTGCTTGGGTGTTTTTACTTTTTGTACGTGTTGTAAAATTCTAATTTGTCTCGTGTGTTTTGTTGCTAGTTTTAAGTTGTCTTTTGTGTAAGTGTTGTTGACTGACCGTGTGTATTGTTGTAGTTGTCTTGTGTGTGTTGTTATCTTATGTGTATTTGCTGTACTATGTGGGCATTGCTTTTTCTTCTCTCTCTCTCTCACTTTAGATGCAGGACTGCTGGCTAGAAGTCAGTATTCGGAAGGTCCTGCGACCGGCCATCTCGACACAGGTTTTTCTTCGTTGACTTGTGCCTAAAAGCAAATGCTGAGATGGTTCGCAAGATTCCAAGTTGCCACTACATGCTTCTCATGTAGCCCTCCCGACTTAAATTTAGTAGTAACCAATTTTCATGTTTTGTTTACATGTAAACCGAGTAACAACCCAACTGCAGTAAATAATAATAATAATAATAATGCACCAACTTTTAATACAGATATGCGTCGTTTAACGACGCGGATACGTTCTGAGAAATGCGTTGTTAGGCGATTTCGTCGTTGTGCGAACGTCCTAGAGTGTACGTACACAAACTAGAGAATATAGCCTACTACACACCTAGTCTATATGGTATAACTTAGCCTACTGCTCCTAGGCTACAAACCTGTACAGCATGTTACTGAACTCAATACTGTAGGCAATTGTAACACAATGGTAAATATTATGATATTATATTTTTATGGGACAACCGTCGTATATGCGGTCCGTCCTTAACAGAAACGTCGTTATGCGGCGCATGCCTGTAGACGCTTTTCACCTCGTCCTTAGCTGGTCCATAGAATACATGTGTTTATGCCACGCGGTATAGTGCCATCATGTAACACAAAGCAAACCGCAGAGCAAGCGATGTCCTCGGGAAGATACGGTCCGGCTGTGGCGGGCACCGTCAGATCATATGTAGGGCCAGGATATGGCAGGTCATACAGCACGCAAGCGAGAAAACAAAACAGCATACGAAGCTCTGGTCAGAGAACCTGGACACTACTTGGACTTCACAGACTTGAACTGGAGGGTAATATTTAAAAGGTCAAGAGGCAGCGTGCAGGAAAAAGACAGTCCACTGTCAAGTACTTGTGAAAATGGGTAATTTATTTGCCAACTGAGCAACAGTTAGCTTTTTGAAAAGGACTCTGGTACATGGAGCTAGAAGTCAAGCGCCCAAAGCCAGTCTTGCCTCTGGATACCCCTGCACCAAATTGCTCACATATTCGAACGACGACAGGAAATCAATTCCCTCTCAAGATGCGCGCATAACGCTGCGTATCAAATGAAAGTTGTAAAGGCAACACACGGCCCTTTATGTATAATTTATAGATTATCGCGCTCCGTGCTATCACGCGCCGTGGGTCAACGCAGTAAGAAAAATGGAATACATTTTCCACATCATCAACCACATTTCTACTTTCGTTCTACATCACGGAATAAAAAACTGTACAACATGTTCTTTATTATACAATGAAGTGTCCATCGTTATGAAAACTGCTAGAGGAATGCTGGGTTTGAAGCTGCGATATTACACACCGCGCCTGCAGTGGATCAGAATAGGGCATGGTAAGCGTTCGGTCCTAACCACAATGACGTAAAAGCGCCTACGGAATTGCAGAAGTGGCGCCCTTCTACATTTACAGTGTTTATGCAGGGCTTCTTTCTTATCGCTTCCCTGAGCACCGTAGCTGTCGCTGGATATGTCAGTGGTGTAGGTTTTAGTGCGATACAGCTAGCGTGCTTGAGGGAACAATGAAAGCTACAAGCTGTACTTAGTGTATGCATGTGTCGTTATTTACTGTAATCATCCCCATAATTTTAAAGCGGGGCGGGGGGGGGGGGCCACTTCAGAGCTAACAGCTTATTTTCGATTAATTCTTTGAAAAACGCCGTAAGTGTCTCAAAATAAAACCCACCCTACACTTCCCTGATATCAGGAACTCTTGCGCCATTCCTTCTCGGACTACAATTAAGAGAATTTTCCAGATTTGAAACACAACTTTAAACCTTGCTGACGTCATGTGGTCACAGCCGCACAGCTGTCCGCTATCCACCAGACCTTCTAACGGACCAACACAGTACGTTCGCCCCTCTTTTCTCCCCGGCGGGCGCAACAAAATCCTGCGCCTGATATGCGGCGGCTCTCTTACCCAAGGACAAACGAAAGTGCCCAGAATTTCAGACACGACACTGATAAACGTCAGTCTGACCTGCATTTAACGTATGCTTACTTCGACAGGGACAAGCAAAACGGAATCACAGAAACTACGTTTAGCTACAGTTCTCAGTACTAACGTCGTCGAATTCCACTAAGTAGTGCTTTTAACCCTTTAAACGCCAAATTAAATCCAATCTGCCATTTGCTAGCATTATTCGGAGCTCACCATATTCTACACGTTAGGAGGTAAAGGGTTAAAGCAGGATGTGCAGACTTGGTGCAAAGTGGGAACAGTGTGGTGCAGTCTGTACCGGGAACACGGCACGCTCTAACTTTCATCGGAAATTAACTAACCCTTGGAAAGTCCAGTGGTCACTATGGATACCATCAGGTTTAAAATTCGGAAATTCTCCGTTCTGACCACACAGTGTATTTGTGTGTTTTGTGTGGATCTCAGAACAAACAGCGATTATTTCCCTATACAGCATTAACTGGCTGGTTTTTATAACCGAGATACAGTATTTACTGCGCGGTACGGACTGTATTTACGTGTAATGTATATTAACCCTTCAAAGCCCAGCGATCACTATATGTACCACCAGTATAACATTCAGAAATTCTCCGTTCTGCCCACACAGTGTGTTTGTGTGTTTTGTATCGATCTGATAACAAACAGCGATTATTTCCGTATACAGCATTAACTGACTGGTTTTTATAACCCAGATATAGAATGTTTACTGCGCGGTACAGACTGATTTTTCAAAATAATTCCGGTTTAATTCGACACCCTCAACAAACTGAAGACGAAAAGTAAGTCATAAAATATAATAGAATAAAATCAATAATAAATTGTAATTTGATTGTAACAAATTTTTAGGCATGTACTGAAATTATCGTGTATATTTCCGAGTTACGTAAATAATCTGTTTCTCATACAACGAAATGATGAAAATCTTTGCACAGCTCGTCATTGCGATTCCACAAACACAGCAACTGCACAGTAGCGACTGTCGTTACGGTTCGTGTGTCTAAACGCCGGACGGTTGGCTAGAAGTCAGTGTGCATCAGGAAGGTCCTGCGACCGGCCAACTATATCAAAGTTTTCCGTGGTTTTCCTTGGTCCTAGACCAAATGCTGAGACGGTATCCAAAATCCACTTTGCACTGTGCACTTCTTATGCAGCCCTCTCTGAAATTTAGCTCCAGAATTTTCGCCCAAACACAGCCCTCCCAACACTATCAACATTTCGTCACATTGCTGCCCTCCAAACACAAAATTCAGTCCAAATGTTCAGTTTCTTTCCTCCGCTGCAAAACCCCAAAACTCCACTTCCCAACGCATAACGTTCTTCACTTCCCAAAGTTTTACCATGCTACCAGCCTACGGTTACCGGAAGGGCGAGCGGGCATTGCCTGGGAAATTTCAGAGCTATAATTTTGGTCCCACCCCTAAATAATAATAATAATAATAATAATAATAATAATAACTATAGCGTAATTCAACACTCTCTCTTCATGTCAGTCTGCAAACAGTTACACATGCATTATTCATCGCGTAAGGACACGGAATGTCGCGGGCCACACAGTTTCTCCCACACCAGTTTTTCTCTCAGCGCTGTAACTACGGCGAACCAATTATCCACCGCCAGCAGCAATGTGACATTTCAACCGGAAGCTGCCGGCTTTCGCGCGTAATGTTGGACACACATCGCAATAATTAATGTCCTCATAGGTGTTATGTACAGTGCTAACCTAAAATCTGTACACAGTTAACACTAGCGCTGTACAGTACGCAAGGTTGCCTTGCCTGTAACCGCTGTACCAATCAGAAGCGTTATTTTCGGACCATCCACTGCACATGTAGCCCTAACTCTCTCCTAGTCGGGCTATCAATCATTTTGGCCGCTCCAGCGTCTCTTGGGATGTCGCCTGTTGCAGAAAAATGAAGAAGTGGAAATGGCTATTAGTGAACGTGTGCCAATGTAAAACCTCGGTTTCCGCCACGACGTATTTTTAACACGTGCCGGCATGGGTGCAAATGAAAGGATGTGCTCGGTCAGTATTGAAAAATGATACTTCAGTGCCTTAAATGGTATACGTGTAACGCTGCAGTACTTCTTCTTTAATGTACATTATCTTGAGTACCTGCTCACTGATCACAATTTCTACATTGTCAAAGCAAAGGTCACAAATTACACGAACGTGTCCGTGTGTGCTGATAGCCTGCCGGCCAACATAACCGAATGTGGTGCAAATACCGGGCACTATTTTGTGCACACTTCACTGCTCACCGTAACACCAACATGGCGGTCCTGATCACTTCTCAGGACCTTCAACACGAGCATCACTTAACCTTCTAAGTCCCACTGGTTACTGTATCACCAGGTTTAACATTCAACAATTCTACGTTCTGCCCACACGCTGTATTTATGTGTTTTGTGTGGATCTCAGAACAAACAGCGATTATTTTCCTATACAGCATTAGCTGACTGGTTTGCATAACCGAGATATAGTGCTTACTGCGCGGTACGGACTGAATTTGCGTGTAATGTATATTAACCCTTCAAAGCCCAGTGGTCACTATATGTACCACCAGGTTTAACAGTCAAAAATTCTATGTTCTGCCCGCACAATGTATTTATGTGTTTTGTGTGGATCTCAGAACAAACAGCGATTATTTCCCTATACAGCATTAACTGACTGGTTTTTATAACCGAGATAGTGTGCTTACTGCGCGGTACGGGCTGGCTCTTTATACACAATTCAGTTAAATTTTAGTCTTTAAACACATAATGATGAACATAACGCTAACATACACTCCTCGGTTAAAAAAATATATACTGTCTTGGGACTATCAGTGTTTGACAGTACGGGCGGTGATACGGTGATACACAAACTGCCATGGCGTCACACAGCAACTATCTTCTTTTGCGCATTCAGAAATCTACGATAACACGCTGCAACAGTCATCATTTTACGTGACAAACAATAGTTGTCGGATTTAATAAGGAGCCTACAGTAACTCAGCCTTGTGCCTTACAGGTTGAGTTGACTAGCGAAAGGTTGAAAGGGTTCAAACCACGAGCTACCGATCAAATCACAGCAGAATTTATCCAAAAGAGGATGTGAACTGTTACGTTCTCGGTCCATAAACGCTTTAATTACAACTCGAATAAAAACTGCGTCATCACAGAGATGAACACACGGCGTCACATTCCGTAAGACCATAATCTTTAATGTCACGCTGTAAAACCCTCAGACCTCACATAACGAAACGAACAGCCTCAAGGCTCTCGGGGGGTTTTCAAAACGCACCTAAAATGGTCCATAAAATTACCTGTTAAAATAAAAAGTGCCTGCAGCACTCCCTAGCAGCAGCTGTCGATACTAATCCAATTACTCGAGGGCCCTACAGATCGCCAGCAGCGGCCACAGCTAAGCATATCGGGTTTATTGTAATGAGTCTGGACGCGATCCGCGATCAACCGTGCACACTCCATACACAGCGTGTGCCACAAATTCCTCACACAGGCTTAAAACAAACACTGGCCCTGAAACGTCCGAATCTGAAGACCGTGAACCATCTGACAGCAAAAAACAGAACAGGAGCAGTAAGGGTCTCGGTCAGGGAGACATCTGAGGCTTGGCCCGTCTTGGCACCAAGCGGTACAAGTGGGACATATCACAGCTACAATAACTGCATGGAACTGAGTCCTTCCACGGAATCTAACAGTTCTTAAGCTAGCCGATAAATTCCCCGCATTTTATAGAACCCGAAGGTTCATCACCGTGTTCACAACAGCCCAACAATGGTCCCTATCTTGGGCCAAATAATTCAATCCACGCCCTCCTACTCCGAATTCTTAGATCGATTTTGAAACTACGCTTCATCTATGTCCAGGTCGCCCAAGGTGCTCTCTTTCCTTCAGGTTTCCCCCACCAAAACGGTCGCATTTTTCTCCTCTACGCGCGCCTTACAGCCCCTCCACCTCACTCCCCTTGGTGTCATCATCAGAACAGCGTTTGGTGAATAATATAACCACACAGCTCCACAATGTATAATTTTCTCCTCTTTGCCTCTCAGGCCCAAGTACCTCCCTCACCAGCATATCCTTACTTTACTCTGAAACACCAAAGAGTACGTGAAACAGAAACTATGTCTGTCACAATTCGACTTACATCGCGAGACTACATTTACTAACACATCGATCGATATATCGAAATACAATGCGTGTTAAACCTTTAAAGAGTAGCAGTAAACTGAATTACGTTTAAAGGTCCAGACCGTACCGCGCAGTAAACACACTGTCTCGGTTATAAAAAACAAGCCAGTTAAGGCTGTATAGGGAAATATTCGCTGTTTGTTCTGAGATCCACACAAAGTACATCAATACACTGCGTGGGCAGAACGTAGACTTTCTGAATGTGAAACTGGCCGTCCATATAGTGACCACTGGGCTTTCAAGAGTAAAGGAACGACGTATCTGCACACAATGCCGCATCATCATTGCACAGTTCAGCTGACAATCAATAGTTCTCTGTCAACTATTGACTTTCCTTCTCAACTCTGTCCAGGAACTTAAAATTTGACTTGTTGGCTTCTGATCTCAAGACGTTTCGACGATCCGACAGCCGTAAGAGTAACAGCGGTCTGATTTGAGTTCTGACGTCACTACTGCTCTGCGTACACTGAACGGCTGGTGGCATAGATACCATAATTATTACAGTACCGGACCGTACGGCGCCATATGTTCGCTGTGGACTCTCCACTCTCAGACATTTGGCTGAGCGTCGCTGCAAGCACTGTGGCAAAGACAAGGTAGAAGGCAGACACACGGGGATCAGAAAAACTGCTTCAAGACGGGCTTCGTGACTGGTACTGTTCAGAGGGTGTTCACAGCAAGGGGATGTAACTTGCTTAATTGTGGGTGCAGAATGTCGGGGGAGTAAGGTACTGCTTGGGCGGGGGAGAGGCAGCCATTGGTCACTTGCATTTTGCGTTGTGTCATGAGTACCACAGTCAACGGCACTTCAACACTCAACGGCTGATCTTTGTAATAGAGAAGTGTGTCAGCTGTGAGGCAGGAACTCGGTCGCCAGACATTATTCACATAAACTTCGAACTGCCATGGCTCGCACGGCCAGTCGCCGGCCTCTGCGGAGGTCTTTGTTCCATCCCGAGCCAGTCCACGAGTTGATTTCTGGTGGCCCAAGTGCCACTGGGGAAGTTCCCCTCCGAGTACTTCTGTTGTCCCGTGTCAGTACCATTTCAGCAATGCCAAATACTCATCTCCATCTCAATACCGCTCTGTCAGAACAAGTGGGAGAAGTCTCGAAACCTTCAAATAAAGGACTTGTGTTTCACATATCTGGCAGCAATGAACTGCAGATTACTTGTACTGGTGCACTATCAGTAACGACACCTGCTACCTACGCAACTGCCCTCTCCATTACCGCAAACCTATGTCCAAACCCATTGCCAACCTTCCACCTAACTTACTAAAAGTACCAGTAACACAGAATAAAAACCACCAACCAAACTGATTTTAATGGTCTCTTACAGACACAAATACAACCCCTCCGCGACACTTTTCGACCTTCTACGTTTTCATCACCACGTAAAGCCACGATTTCTCAGCTAAAGACACAAAACACATGTCGCATGGAGCACGAAACACACAGCCGCCAGCTGCAGCCACTTGCTACACTGCCGTAGTCTGCGCAGCTCCTGTTTTTGTGCCAACTGTACCTGTGACTTGGCCGTCAGTTCAGTCTGTGTGTCTATGGGCGTGTTTTGTGTCCTTCGCTGTGTGCGCTATCTTTTAAACAAGGTGAGGCAGAACAGCTAGCGTGTTGCTGTGAAGCTATCTAATTCGGCGGCTACCCTTTTCCGCCTTAGTGTCCGCAGATAACACAGTTACACACTGACACAGCCCTGATGTCACGACAGTGCGACTGAATAGGCACGGTATACACTTGCAAAGCTGTGGGCAGACAGCTTCATAAACGAGATAGTCGATGTACGTATAACGTAATATTACGGAACGTTCGCGTAACAATTGTTGCAATGGAAAAGCAATAAGTATTACACATTTTTAATGGGTCTACAGTCTTTGATTAGCCAGCATGCAAAGCGCATGCGCCGTGTTATATTGGCATCTGTGGCCTCTCCGACTCCACCACATTTTTTCAAAATTATCGCACAAACGGCAGGATTTCCGGGAAAAAAGTTACTAAACACAAAATGTATGTTTCTATTTTCTCTACATGTTTTGTGTGTAACATTTCTCGTTCTACGAAGAAATACGCGAGATGTGATCAAAAACGCACACTGGTCGTCATGTGGAGTGTCCAATTTTAATGAAACTTGAATTTTCTAGACTTTCGAAAAATATGCAAATACCAAATTTCGTGAAAATCCGTAGTGGGAGCCAAGTTGTTCCATGCTTACGGATAAACATGGAGACAGACATGACAAAGCTAACAGCCGCTTTTCGGAATTTCTCGAACGCGCCTAAAAAAGCAGCAAGGAAGTCTAGCGGTATCTCCCCTCGGCAAAGCACCATGCCGGCCTGAGCAGCACCGTCACAGCCGATTTTATTCCCAACGTCTGTGAAACTATACACGGTCTTCTGAAAACAATGACAGCTTGAAGGTACAGGCAACGTTTGTGCGTACGTGACCTGAAGGCGACCACAACTACAGCACACGTGGACTCCACGTGGTGTCCGACGTTTCGTAAACCACAGAACAACACTGCTTACCACAACAACGGGCGTCCATCTCACAAACAGGCACCACAGCGGTACACAGCTTACCTCTAACAAAGAACACAACCGATTACTTATTCTTGTCTCACTGTACCGAGGTTACAAAAATGAGTCCCACGGATAGTGGGCCGACGACGGTCGAGGCTTCCTCCTCTCTGCCTACTGCTGCGCTCCCCTCCAGCTAAGATTATCACAGCAAATGTTCTTGTGATCGCAATGACTACGTGGGGTACGGGCGTACTTGTTCAAGGGAGGTCTGGAGGACCGATCCGCCGGACTTCTTTCATGTGCCTTGGTACAGAAGGTAACCAACTCGATGCAGCAGAGTGCCTCTTAAGAAGCTAATGGTTGCTCAGCTACTTACTGCGCAACACGAAGGTTCAATACCGCAATGACAAAAGCCCGCCGCTGGTCAATATCCTGAGGTAGAAAAATTTAATCCTCGCCTTCCCACATTTAACAACCATTTGAATATTATCCTCCGTGTCCAGGTCTTCTAAATGTCTGCTTCCTCGAGGTTTTTCGACTGAAGTCGTGTACGCAACTGCGCAAAATCGGATTCGAAGCAACACCGAGGGAAGACCTGACACGTGACTAAACACAACACCCGTGTCTTATTTTAATAACGGAATATAAATGTCCTATGTAACCTATAAATGGATACTGAGCTACCCTCTGTGGGCCAAGGTAGGCACACCGGCCGTCAGTTGCAGCCCACAGCCCTAACAAGTTTCCACATCTGTCAGCATTACAGCCGATCACCGCTCCGTTCGAGCCACCAAGTATTCAGTCTGACTGTAAAACAGTTCCAAAAAGAAACAAAAAATATTTCCTTTTGTTATATTTGCTGCCCGCAATGACAGCTCCTCGGTCTGTCAGTCACCACCTTCTTCAATGTGCTAGGCACCTCCGTCTCACCCTGCTTTCCTCCCTTTATTCAGCATTTTCCTTCCCCAATTTTAGCGCTCTGCACTTAAGTACATACAACCACAGCCACACACTTCCACTCGCTCCAGCTATCGACTTTCCCTGTCTTGTTTCCCTTCTTTATTCACTTCAGTTCTTTCTTCACGAAATTCCGTTGCCATAACAACCGCAACACTGATTCACACCCGTCAGTGTGTTTGCTTTACAGCCGCAGCAGCTCACTCGGTACAGTGACCAGGCTACAGGTTGGGCTGGCCGGGGTTAGAATCCCAGTAGGGGCAACAGACTCTTCCCTTCTCCAAAACGTCAAGATCAACTATGGGCCCACCCAGCCTCCTACGGGATTCTTTCCAGGGGGTATGGCGGTCGGAGAGTAAAGCTGACCACTCACCACCTAGTGCCGAGGCTCAGAATTAGTGTAGCTCTTATCTCCAGTCCTCGTGTATGTCTAAAAGGCGCGGACAGGAGCAACTAAAGATACGCGTCGCGTAACGACGGGGATACGTCCTGAGAAATGTGTCCTTATGCGATTTCGTCGTTATGCGAACGTCATAGAGTGTACTTACACAAACCTAGATAGTACAGTATAGCCTACTACACACCTAGGCTGTATGGTATAGCCTACTGCTCCTAGGCTACAAATCTGTATAGCATGTTATTCTACTAAATACTGTAGGCAACTGTAACACAATGATATTATATTACGTTACGTTACACTGCATTACATTACATTACATTACATTACATTACATTACATTATATATTATATTATATTATATTATATTATATTATATTATATTATATTATATTA
>Ga0123355_10019410_pt1 | contig 10823 bp, 10 predicted proteins | sample TergutEmb28metaG_3_FD_89872 | JGI IMG/M metagenome (GOLD analysis project Ga0123355, IMG submission 89872) | Embiratermes neotenicus P1 segment gut microbial communities from Petit-Saut dam, French Guiana - Emb289 P1 | ecosystem: Host-associated > Arthropoda: Insects > Digestive system > Gut ...
CATTCTTCTCGATTTTACCACCCGCACAATATTGGGTAAGGAGTAAAGATCCCTAAGCTCCTCATTATGTAATTTTTTCCATTCCCCTGTTACCTCGTCCCTCTTAGGCCCAAATACTATCCTCAACACCCTGTTCTCAAACACCCTCAGCCTATGTTCCTCCCTCAATGTCAGCAACCAAGTTTCACACCCATACAGGACAACGGGCAGAATTATAGTTCTATATATCTTGAAAATACAATGTTGTGCAATGACTTGACCAAACTGTAGAAGTGTGTTCTGTAGGCTGTTTAGGGCAAAATGTTGTATACACCACAGATTGATTTAACACCATTATTGAATTAAGTGAGCTGTAACTGTGACTGAGTATAAAATCTTTTACTGGGAGGTCACACCATCCATGTACATTTTTATGAATGTTTCCAACTGTGGCTGCAGATTCTTCTGGACATTCTGTTCATGGATGAGATATAGTTTACAAATGATGGTATTAACAGCAGTACGAATTCTGACTGTTGGGTGCAGTGAAAGCTGCATGACATAGTATAATGTAATTTTCAGCAGAGTCTCTGTTAAACATATGGTGTCAAAATTTAAGAAACTGCCTACTTGGATCACATTTTATTGAGGGATGTTTATTAGCTGCTTAATGCAGAAATTTTATGCAAAATGAACTAGTTGCTGATTTGTGGAAGGTGCTTCTTGCAACAAGGTGATGAATGTGGCTACAGCATGTTGACACTGAAGTAACAGAATGTGAATGAAAGTAGTCAAATAAGATGAACAAGAAGGCGTGGATGGGTGTCATGGCCAGCTCAGTCACCTGACTTAAACTTCTTACATTTCTTACTCTGGCATTGTATGAAATATACATTGTACCACAAAGGTAGGCAGCTAGTTGAGGGCATAACCAAAATGGCTGGTGGTATAGGAACACATTTACTGGGAACATGCTTCAAGTGATGCCTGGCAATATGCATATATTCACAGGGTGGTGATTTTGAAAATTTGGTGGAGTTCTAAACATTTGACACTAATAAAGTTTGACTGAAATTTAATTCTGTACTCACAGTTACAATAAACTAACAATTAATAATGGTATCAAACTGGCTTATAACGGATAGGAATTTATTTCTCCAAATGACCTCTATAATTTGCTCGTAAAGTTTGGCCAACTTTTCATGCAACAATGTGGTACACACAGGCGTGCATGTAGGAGTGCTTTTTTTTTAATACATAATTATTTATGAATAAAAATCTACAGTTATTTCTAATTGACCATATATGTTAAGGTACATTGTATCATTTATATTTAGATCTAAAAACAGCACTTTTATGTACTCATGTTGGATACATGTGATGTAGTTTCATTTGTATTCTAATAATTTTATGTGTTGCAGTTTACAGTGTGTTTGTATCTGTATGTAGTTCAGATTGTTAGTGTTTATAAGTTGAATCAGTCATCCCAGACAAATTCTGGGATTGAACTTGAAATTGGGCAGTGACTTCTTCCTTCCATATCTTTTCAATTCTTTTTCATGCCAGTGAACCCTGTATGGTTTGAGCTACTGACATTTCATTAAATAAGATGTAAGTAAGATTTGTATTCTTCCTTATTTCAGATTGTCCTAATACTTGCTGTGGATGTGAGACCATGTGTTGTGTCCCTGATGTTGACATTTTTCATCAACATAATGCTCCTAAGTTTGAGTGTTCTCTGGTGCTCATATAGTCAAAGCTTCAGCATTGTCTGCAACTACACCCTTATGACAACACCAGTTATACTTGGTGTGACTATTGTGGTTGCAGTGAATATGTCTCTTATCCTGACAAGTAGCTTCCGAAGCATAAAGTTTTTTCAGGTTAGTAGAGTGGAATCACTTTGACTCGCAGTTTTCCAGTAACCTGTACATTATATATCATGTTTCTATTTTCTTTTTTTTTATTTTGAATTTTATGGAGAAACATCAGTTGTATGCTTACAGAAATTAGGCACATGGATCTATTAAGCTTACTGATGTTTCTGAATTCCAAATCTTATGTTTGATGGTCACTGCTGTTCATGTGGCAACACAGGCATTTGTGAGTAGTAATTTAGATATTAAAGTGACCTTTAGTTTGCAAATTGAGGTGTTCTGGGACATTCCATTGTGTTGTCTGGTACATAGTTACCTGCATTTTAGAGAAGCATGCTGGCAGAAGACTTCCGTCTTAATCAGCACCACCATGAGAATTGCAAATGTGACTTTTAATTTGTATGGGAAGGTAAACAGGTAGATAAACTTATTTCACATGCAAAAATCATTTTCTCATTTTTAATATTGGGACTTATTTTGGATTGATTATTGTTATTATTTAATTATGCTTTTTCAACTGCTGGGGTTAATGCAGTATCAAATGATATGGGAACATCATTATCAGTGTTAAGTATGTCCATTCAAATGCTTGTTGAATATGTCTCTAGGGGTGAATCTGTTGAGCCTTAAACCTCTGGAAGCCTTGTGAGACTGAAAATTGTTATGGCAATGACTATCCAGATTGCTGTCTTCTGAGATGTGATGACTTGTAGTCTGGCAATTGATATAATTTTAGCAGAATGTGCTGCTCTTGTATTCACCTTTAAGGTTTGTACCTTTAAGATGGAGGCAGCATGCTTTGTTGATGCTCTTGATATCTACTAGACCACATGGTGTTGCATACAAAGATAGCGGCTGTCAGTGGCACTTGCACCAACTTTGGATTTTGACATTTAATAATTATTAAATCAAACAATGAAACATCTACAAAGACTTTCATACAGTTCCTACACTTTTAGTGTAAAGATTAAGTAATGATTTTAAATAAATCATGACTATGTAAATACCTTGTCCAGCATTGATAATTAAAAAATCTGATCACCTTTCACATAGGTAACATGCAACACCTTGCAAAAAATGCTGTCTGTGCTCTTGGCAGCCATCACATGAAAACTTTAAATGTAGGGAATTTAAAACTCAGATTCTTATTAATTTGGAACAAATGAAACTGAATGTTAGGTTGGGGAACACTGAATGAAAGTGCCACTGTTATTGTTTGGCATAATGAGACAGTAATGTCCCTCTCTCAAGGTTCTTCTCCAGTATTCCCCTGGGGGGGGGGAGTAAAAAGCACAAAATACATTAGTTGTGATAGCTAATAACAATGCTGAGACTTACAGTGGGTATCTCCCAAATACAAGTTACATGATTACTGCTACCACTTGCTAGGTACACCCATTACAGATTGTCATCCCTGATCTGATGATTGTAACATTAAGTTTGACCACAAATCATTTTTCTGCAGCTTCTGACATTGTACATTTGCACACAGATCCTTCGTCTAGATCCAGGCCAAGCCATATGTGTGGTGGGAACATTGTTGCATGTTATCAGCCTTTCATCCAGCAGTTTCATAGAAGAGGAGCATCAAGTGTGGTACTTCTTCTGGCTCACATTTGCTATTGCCATTGTATATAAGCTTTGTTCTGTTGTATTATTCAAACAATCATCATTTCCTGTAAGCAAGAGGCACACATTACAAGAGACGGGTAAGCCTACTTGGCTTCTGTGGAATTGGCTCGGACTGTTGTTCCTCCATCGCATCCTCAGGAAGTGGAACCAGACAGGTGACAAGTGGTCATCACTGCCAGATGTAGGAGATTGGCTCATCCAGCAGGAACAGAGAACATATCTGTCAGTTGTGTTGCTGTTAGGTAATTAATAGTCTTAAGTGCCTGATCAGAGGTGGTAAACACAAGTCTGTTATGGAATTTTATGAAATTATTATGAATATGTGAACACCAATATGTAGGCATGTTTTGTAAAGGCAGTAGGGTATCTGTTAGTTTTTCCATGCCTGTATACTCCAGACTTCACTCTGAAGGAACCTGCCTTGACTGGAATGTGGTGGTTTAGAATTTCACTAACAAGATGTAGTATCATGGTGTCATGTGAAGTGTCTGTGATTTGACTCTGCTTGATAGGAACTTCAGCAATTCACCTTTTGCAAAGTGGCGATACCTGAACTAATTAACAAATTCCATTGAGCAGCCTATCCTGAGAAGCTGATAATTCCTCAGACTAGTCAAGAAATTCTCTGCTTTTTGTGGAACCTGAAGCGTCATTACCTTCCCGCAGTTCAATCCTCCAGCAGAGACCTAAGATGAGACCATAAACTGGAGATTTTGAAAATTAATAAGTTACATCAGTAACAAGGACAATGTATTTAGGGGTTCATACTTGGTGTTAAGTTTTGATGTTATTTCTTTCACATTTTCCTTTAATGGGATATTTTGCAAAGGCTTCTGTGTAAACCACACCAACAGTGCTCTTTTGATATCGTCATACTTCCCTCTTCATTTCCCTGCACTTTGCATAAATTTTTCCAGCTTTACACAAAATTTCTGATTTCTTCAACTTTATGGAGTTGGAAGGTGTAGTGCCTAGTTCTTTCACACTGACTACATGAGACGACTGAGGATTTGAATCCTCCGCATGAAAGATGTTAAGTTTTGTATTTTATTGAGGGACCTCCTGCTTGATTCCAGTTTTCTTATCACACATGCTGCACACTCTTATAGCACTTATCATTATGCACCATGAAATTTAAATCTCTTGGGCTGCCATTAAACTACAAACAATACAAAATGTTTGTCACTGTCATGCATGTCATTGTCAAAATGCAATGACACTTGTGGCAGACATTTTGAACATATGAGACAGGAAAGCAACAGAACAAAAGATCTGTTCACTTTATTTGTTGCTGTTTTAATTAATAAAGTGCCTATGCATTTTTGGGATGTTCTGTATTTGCAAACTACACTGAAATCACATTGAGTTCCACAGCATAATATTGACTACACAATAAAATGTTGGTTTTGAAGGCCCCTGCTCCTGTTTTGCACAATTCATGGTGTATGATTGTTGGAGTGTGGTTATGGGATAGCGGTTTTTAGTAGATGCATCACAGCATCATTTTCTTTACAATGTCTGTTTAAAGTATGGCTTCAGAATGGATTTCACATTTGTTTGCTTTTTTGAAGAACAAGCTGATGAAGATACAGTGTTATATTCTTAACATATTTACTCTGTAGCAAAAGGCATGCCATTCAATGGAATGAAAGAAGCAAGTTTTAATGTTTTGATTGTCAGACATCTGCTGATAATTAAAATAAATTTAGAGAATATTTTGGTTCCCCATAATTTTCAATGTACCATATTTACTTTCATGGATAACTGGCACACAACATGATGCATTTTTACAAAATCGTTTAAATTTGCATCCAAAATCTCACTCGAGGATTTAAATTCCATTGACGAAAGCCTATGGTTTGTAGCAACTGTGCTTCATGCTACACCAAAATCGACCAGTAGGCATGTGGAGAGGAACACGGATCAGTCACATTTATGCATGACCATGTTACAATCACATGCACGGAATCATTTGATATGTATTTAATATGCAGTCACGGAATAGCGCATTATGCTTTATTCATTCATGGATACATGCTTCCTGAAAAGCAGAGGGTGATATACCATGGGACATGGTCTTGGCTTTGATATCACTTTGCATGTGATATTTACCACTAAGTCCAAAAATGCCCATGACATCATGTTTATATGATTATATAAGACTAATCTGTATTCTCTCTAAATTTTAATTGTAATTTAATTTTTATATAGATCATAGTATAAGCATTTAAGTGATATGCCTACAGGCCTGTATTTTGCCTTAAAATATTTTTCCGTCACTTTTATCATACACACTTCTTACAGCAACACTCGTCTAAAATGACACAATTTATTCAGTCCCTTTCATGGAATTATAACCAAGTTATTTGACTGTATATGCAGCTTATGGGTACAGTGGTATACCAAACATAGATGATTTATAATGTGGTCACATCTTAAGTTAGTTTAATTGTAATTTGTACTTCTTGCCAGGTATTATCAAAATAAAATGAAGGGGGATGAGGTGGCGGGCACATAGCATGAATGGGAGCAATGATACATGTGTTCAAAGTTTAAAAACCCTGAAATAAAAGACTACTTAGAATACAAAGACACAACTGGTAGGATAATATAAAAACTTGTCTTAGAGTGTGGTAAAATGTGGACTGGGTTCATTTGGCTCAGAACATGGAACAGTGATGGGGTCTTGTGAACACAGCAAAGTACAAGAAAATGTTGGCAATTTCTTGAGTAGGCAAGCAACTGTTAACTTCTCAGGAATAACCCTGCTCTTTGGATTGAATTGGCACACCACATACATGTGGCATTTGGAGGAGAGCAGCCATTGTGAGTTCTTCTAAGAATATATATATATATATATATATAATTGTTGTGGTTTATTTGAAGGACTTGTGGCAGTCTGTTGCTGCTGTCTGTACCTCTCCACACAGTATCCAGGAACTTTCAGATGGCTCATAGAAGCAGGATTATGTACAGCTGCTGCAGTATGTGTGTACTGCTATCGTAGTGCCATAGGAAATGTTGAAGTGCCATTCACCTATCCTCACAGCAGGTAACAACCTTATTATCTCTTACTTATGAATTGCTAGCTTCACTGAATTTACATGAGGTGTTATGGCAAATGCTGGAAAAAATGTGAGGATTGTTTAAAGTGGGTCCTGCTGCCATGTGTGACTGTATAGGTTGTGGTTGACATCTAACACTTCATAGATGAGAAATATCTATAACAATTATAGTCATATTGCTGAAGGCAGGCTGCCTGACTTGGGGGGCATTTTTGTGGAAATCTAGAATCTCATGTGGTTGGTGCCTATTGCTTCACTGCAAGTGATTCATGTTTATTCAGAAATAACAAAAGTTTGGACAGGGGACAACAGAAAATATGTCATATTTGAGGTTCTCATGGTTTTGAATATGAATATTACAATCTTCTGGGAATGTGACACTACAGTTTTTTAGAAAGGCACCTCTCTACCAAACAACAGGGAGTCCCACATGAGAAGGAATAGAATAATAAATGGGTTCAAGCCCTTTTGGTATCAATGCACCTAGGCCTTTTAGGCAAGCCCTTTGTGCCCCATAATCTGATGTACAAGTCATGGGAGCCCTGTTCCTTTACTTAAGTTCTCAATTGTCCCAAGACTTTGACTTCTGACATCCTCCGGGTCCAAGAAAAAGAGCCAAAATTGATATGTCTGAGTGAAGCCAGGGCTTCACACTCGCATAAAACATAGGTTGAGGTTTCCTCCTCTGCTCCATGCCTCCTACATAAGAGACTGTCCATCAGCCCCATTACGTAGCGGTCTTATCTGGGTGTTATGTCCAATAAGGAGGCTGGTACCAGCCTTGTACTGTGTCCTGTTAAAGGTCAGTAGCCTGGTCTCAGCAATCAGACTAGGACCTGAAATCAATTTTCAAGCCTGTCCCTGGGTTCTGATAAGACACCACCACATTGCTATATGCTGGTTGTCCATCCACCATTTCATATTTTTTCTCATATTCTGCCTAAGAGACCTGCAAGGCCAGTTCATGACCAAGCAACTGGTGAACAGTTCTTTCTTTTTCCAGCTTGTTAGCAATTTCATTTCTGCATACCCTAGTGTCTGGGGACCTGGAACAGTCCCACAGAATGCTGGGTGGAAATGTCATTCAATGCCTTTCAGCTCTGTTGTACCAGTGGGGACGTTCTTTGCCAAATTGAAGTGCTATCAGAGCCGCCTGACTATTACAGCATATACTAATGTATTTCTCTGGTGTAACATCCATATGAATTTCATATTCACAGGCCAGGATGGCATGTATCTCGGCCTGGAAAACTGTAGCATATTTTCCTAGACAGATAATGAGCCTTCTTCCTGAAGTTTGCCCATAGACTCTGGCCCCTGTTCCCCTCCACAACCTGGACCCATCTGTATACCAGACAAGCCTCTTAACTGCAGAAGTCTCAGGTCCCTTGGTCCACTCTTCTGTAGTCAACATAGTAACCTTATACCTGGGTTCAAAGTTACATGCTGGCCTCATAACATTGACCCCCGTATTAAATATGGGATCCAACTTCTGAAGCTGCATCAATATACTGCTGTGCCCTCAACTTGGGGTGACGGTAAGACCAACATCCTAGACTGCAGAGTCGATATGCAGCTGCTCTTGCCTCACCCTGAACCACTAAATCAAGTGGAGGAAGGCAAGTGAGCGCCTCCATAGCATCCGTGGGAGTAGTGCACATTGCCCCTCTTATCCCAAAGCAAGTCTTTGTATCCTGCTTAGGCTTTTCTTGGCACTAGCTATTTGACAGCTGGGCCACCAAAATAAAGATGGACATCTGAGAAGGAAACATCATTAAATGAAGTAATATGTGATTTAGTAATTAAATATACTACAATTAAACTAAAACAATATAAAGTGAAGAGCAATCATTATTCTTTGCAGGGGTGTAAGCGAGGTCCGAATTTTTTGGAGTATCTTAACACTGATTCTAACAATGGGTTTTGGTGAATCACTGTACGAAAGGAAGATGAAGCAATACAGCCCATTATATGCATTCAGATGTCTGCTGAGAACATCCACAACCTGCTGGCTACTGATGTGTGCTCTGCTGCATCGCCCACACAATGTTATTCTGATTGCAGCACAAGTTTTCATGAGCCAGTGTGTTGGTAGAGTCTATGGTTGCCAAAGGAACCACACAAACAACATATGGGGGCTAGTTATTGGCCATGTTTGGATTGGCAATGTAGTCTATTTTTATCAGGTATGAAGAGATTCTGTTTACTGATGTCATCTTAAAGCAGTAGAGACATTTATTTAAAAAGCCAAGTATCGATAAAGCTAAGTACATTAACATAGTAAAGGGGGAAGTGATAGACAGAGGAAGGAGAAAAGAATAAGCAAAGGACGTATTAAGCTTGATGGACTGGGACTGGTGGTACCAGCTCTTTTCCAGTGGTTACTTGTGGCACAAACATGAGATTTATATTTAACTCAACATGGTATTATGTTATTTCTTGCAGGGAAACTCCAACAGTTTGGCGACTATAGATATTGCATCTGGCTACGTGGGTCAGATTGGATACAACCCCTTTGTTGTTGGAACTCTACTTATCATCAACACATACTCTGCACCAGTTCTGTCCTATCTATTACTTCTGTCAGAAGTTACCTTCCACTGTCAAGGAGAAGGCACTGATAGGTATAGATAATTATTCCCTACTGGAATTTAGGAACTGGAAAATTAATTACATGCCAAGCAACAAATCTCAATGCTGCCATATTAATTACATTAGGGTGCTTTAGTGAACTGTGAATCCAAATATGCTATTTGTTATTTATTTGTGGTATAGTTTACAAGGCTGTCAACTTGAACTGTATAAAATTGAATGGCAGGATGAGTGGTCAGTGACGAGTTAGAAAGGATTTGGGAAGAAGCAGTCCATCTGTAATTGAGGCCTGAAATTTGCTTGGAAAGACTGTGGAAAACCACGAAAAACCTACAATAGGATAGCCAGACAACTGGTCGAGGTTTGAGCCAGGCATCTCTCAAACATAAGTGTCGAGCATGACTACTATACAAACATTCTCTGTACAATTTGCTGATGGATTTGTGTAGGCACTGTTAGGAACCCTCTTACTGATTAAATCTGTGACTTTAGAGATAATGCATACCATCTGGCAGCTTTCCAGGTTTTGTATGTAATAAACAAAATGTTTGCTGTAGTAGGATTAATATGTAAAATATCTTCCGTGAATAAAAAATGGTACAATTCTGGGACAAAATGAAAACCAGTTACAGTAGACCAGAGTGAAATTAATACTACCATCACAATAATAATCTGATAATACAAAACAGTTCATTATAATACCTGAAATTTCACAAGCCAATCCCAACTAACCACATTTCTTGTTCTTTTCTGTTCCAGGTTCTGGGAGCAGTTTTACAATTTGCACCATTGCGTAGCTCTTCTGCGCATACTTCCTGTTGCCGTGTATGTTGTACTGGTGGCCATTCTTCGTTACCACCTGTTTGTGTGGACTGTTTTTTCTCCAAAACTACTGTATGAGGCCATGCACACTTTGGTAATTTCATTGCTGATGCTAGTTTCAAATTTCCTTGCTGCAGCTGTTGTAAAGACTTTCAAATAACCAAGGAGTTTGGAGGATGTCGTCGTCATCATCATCATCATAATGTATGAAGAATGTGACTTTTGCAAGCCATTCATGTAAGAGTTCTAAGTGTCTTATGACTGCCCACAAGCTTTATACATTCTTGTGTAATAATAAATTGGACTACAGTGAGAACTCGGCTAACGAAGATAATTCATTCCGGAATCACATTCGTTAGCCGAAATCTTCGTTAGCCATCATGTGATTTCCCGTAGGTTTCTACAGAAAATTGTTTAATTCATTCTGGATGCTGCCCACTATTTAAAGATAAGTTTTATAAAATAGTAAAAAGCACACTATAAAAGGGCAAAAACTCACCAAAGGCTGAGAAGAACAGCTACCCAATTGGATGAAGGAGAATGGAAAGTAGAACGAAAAACTGACGATCTTTACACTATTATACTGAAAATATATTATACACTTTATGCTATTAAACTGAAAATATGTACACAATTTTCAAAGTTGATTCAAGGTAAGTCCAAGATAAACATCAAAGCACAAAGATTAGCCTGGTTCGGACATGTACATCGTATGCCAGACACCAGCATGGTAAAAAAAGTATATGAATGGTCACCCGCACAAACAAGATCGCTAGGAAGACCTAAAAATAGATGGGAAGATGATGTAAAGAGCGACATAACAAAGATGGAAATAACAAACTGGAAGGAATGCATC
>Ga0123355_10019411_pt1 | contig 10823 bp, 5 predicted proteins | sample TergutEmb28metaG_3_FD_89872 | JGI IMG/M metagenome (GOLD analysis project Ga0123355, IMG submission 89872) | Embiratermes neotenicus P1 segment gut microbial communities from Petit-Saut dam, French Guiana - Emb289 P1 | ecosystem: Host-associated > Arthropoda: Insects > Digestive system > Gut ...
AAACCAACTAGATGTCACTTAGTATTATATTTATTTCTCCTTTATAAGTTGCTCAACATGTTTCGGGCTACCTTGTGCCCATCCTCAGGAGCTGACGACTTAGTGGTATTTTTGCCGCATGTGTTATAGTACCGTGGCTCTGTAGGCGGTCAGATCCGGTTGGCTGGTTGTGTGTCCATTGGGGAGTACGTAGCACAACCAGCTTTGTTGGACCAACAATGATAGAGCAAACACAAACTAACAATGTAGTAAGGTTGCATGTAGCAGTTAATTTTGTGCTCCATGTATTGTTCTATCACCACAGCAGAAATGTGTGGTGAATTGTACCATTCATGTGTAAGCGCTAGTGTTCGTGGGACTGCAGTTGTAATCTTTCCTTCTTAACCCAAAATATGTTACAGCACAGGAAGAACGTTCTTTCGTAGACAGGTGTGACAGATGCTAAGGTCTCTGCCACTTCCTTGACATTAGCCTGCTAGGTTGTTGTGTAGGCCCAGTCTCATGTTACTGATATTCCAGTTTTTATCAGTCACTGTACTAAACAAAATGTGCAGATGTGTGTCACATGTAGACTTTCCATTACATATATCCATATTCATGTCCTGGATCTAAAATATATTTAGCATGACTTGCAATGTTTATTTTGTCAGACCTAAACAGCAGATTAACCCTTTGACGCCCAACGACGACTTTAGTTGTCGTACCGCACCGCTAAGCTCTAAATGTTGCATTTTATATATTTATTCAACAAATATAGGTACTGAATATTTTAAACATGGTATATATTCTCCGTTTTTTCCTCTTCAGAATGCAGTTTGTTTCATAAATCTAACATATTTGGTTCCTGTATTATTCACATTTTATATACAGGATGTGCTAAAATTTAAAAAAAATAATTCTGGCGCCAAAAGGTTAAGCATCTTAGTTGATATACCCCATTGTAATAGAATCTGTCACGTTCTTTAGCGCATAATTTTGTGTTCTTTTGTTGACTTTAAAAGAGTACTCCAAGTTGGTGCTTTTAAATGCATTGATTAAAATTCAGTGTTCCTCTTGAAGTAACTTAATATTAACCCACCTCTTATTGTCTGTGGTCATTTTGTGTATAGTTGAGTTTTCTCAATATAGTATGTATTGACTGCTATTAATTTTATTTCTGAAATTTCTTATTTCATCCCAGTCTGTATAATTGGTAACCTGTGAATGATGTTAAATGTGTAATTAGAAGCCATATGTTATGTTCGTAAAGGTGGGTGGATATGCGATGCATATAGTGTGTCAGCTTATGACAGATTTCTAGCATGATTTCATATTAATGTCTGGCTGTATACAATGAGAACAGTGAAACTAAAGTTTTGTGCACTGCCTTATATTAACAGGGTGCTGTGGCAGCATGCTGCCACAGCACCCTGTTAATATAAGGAAATTAATCAGTGACTGTTTTTACAAATGTGACTTTAGCAAGGAACAGTGTAGCTCCCTGAAGATGATCTTAGGATCGCAACATGTTGGAGCGATTTTAAATGTTTTAATGTAAAAATCTTATGTATGTACATTAGTTGGTGTGCTAATTAAATGACTCTACGAAACGCACAGTACAACGATAAAAATACTGCCATTTGTGCCCTAATTACAGTATATTATGTAGCTGTGATCCTGTTTTGTGTTTCTGCATGATATTTCCAGTGACATCTGTATAAATACTGGTGACACTGAATGGCATCATTCTGTAGGTCAGTATTATACTTGTTTGAGTGCTGAAGATCAAGATTTTGTTGTTAGCGTTTTGCAAAGGGCTGCTACTTTGTGTGAGCGGTAAAGTAAAGGTGTCCCTGTACACACCATGAAGGCCTCTAGGGGAATGGAGATATAGCTCCGCCCATTATATGGACTACAGATATCATAGTTCCCACTTTATATGAAAGGGGCATTATGTAGTTCACTGCTGATTTTAGTGGTTTGTTGAGTCTTTGTTATTTCATGTGTGCTACAAGTTGAGGAGTTTTAGGGTTCACTATGTATTTGAAAAAAAAATTAGGTACATAAAGGCTGTGCAGGCAAGTGATGAACCTTGCAGATTATTGAATAAATATGGTCGTATACATTCAGCTGTCCATCCATGACACCAACAAATGCACCTTCGATATATACAAGTACGGTCTTATATCGCTCCTACATGTGTCGGCAGCTTACTAAAATATAACAGGTTACAAAAGTAATTCATATTAGAGTATTCTGGCAGCTAATGTAAACCATGTGGTTTCACAAACTGTGATCAAAACAGTATCTTTAAAAACAAAATATATTAACACAATAAACAGTGCTATTTATAACAGTATTGTCATTAAATATGGTTAAAAAGGTGCATGTTGCTGTGCTGTAGTTCTTCTGTGTATACAAACAACTAATTTATCTTTGATCCCTTATGGATGTGTAGTGAGTTCTATGTAAAAAGAACTGCAGATGGTGTGATGCTGAAACGTGTAGGAGCAATATAGGATTGTGCTGGTAGTCTGTATATCAAAGATGCATTTGTTGGTGTCATGAATGAACAATGTAATTCAGTCAAAATGCACAAAATAAATAATGTCAAAATCATCAGACACAATTCAGAATGTTGGTAATTGTAACCCCGAGCGAGGGAGTGACATTCAGGAAGAACATTGTAGGTAGATGCAACAGTGCAGAGCCAACATGTTCTGATTTGTAATTTAGTGGCATGTTCACTCCAGGCAGCCCCCATATTAATAATTATAAATAATGGTATCTTTTACCAGTAGAAATGAAACATGGTGGATGCACACTAGACTGCTTGAAAACCTTTGATGGAGCACTACAGTATGTGTGTGTGTGTGTGTCACCCCATAAGGGCATATCACTTGCAACACCTCACTCAGTAAATGTACAGATTGAAGTGGTCGGATGTGATTTGTATACCCAAATTTAATGAAAGGAATAACTATGATTATCAGTAGTTCAATTTTCTCTCAATAAATAAGGTGACCAAACACCTTTGTGTAGTATTTCATTTATGGTGTGATGTTCTGGCATCTCTGGCAGTTCACAATAAGGAAATTTGGTGTCACTGTTGATAAACATAAAAATGTAGGCATCACTTCAGTTATTAATAAATAAGCTTTTGTATTTTCAGTTTAACACAACTGCATGTTTATGGTGGTGTAGGTACATGTTTTGGTCCATGTCTGGACCATCATCGGGCTGTTGTATAGAGCTTGTAAAAGTAAAGGTAAAAGCATATGCAAAAATATACACTCATTTGTGAGATCTCACAATTAAAAATCACTTATTATATTTATAGTTAGCTATCTTCAGATATGTCTTAATTAATCATAATCTGGCTGAAAATGTTTGTCTCAGTCAAGGAATCCCCACTTATAATAACTGTAGTGTAAGGCTGAGACGTCTCAAGTGTGAGCCCAGAACAACTTACAGCCTCCAAAGATTAATTTAGTAACTTCTTCAGATTTGTTTCAGAACCTAGAAGCAAGTTCCCATGTTCCAGGGGCCCAAGAACCACAAAAAAGAAAGGAACAGAAACGTGACCATCGTTTCATTCTTCTCTATAACCAGTGACTTATTAGAGCTTCAGTGCCGAGGAATCATGTAACAGGACATGCTTGGGCTGGGAAAAAAAAAGAAATTAGGGCACTCCACACAGCACTAGCAGCCCCAAACCACATGGGACACAGGCCTCTCACTCCACTGCAAGCTACACAGCGCACATGTATGTTTGTTTGAAGACACTACACGGGCACCCTTTTGAAATCCTGCCAACTTCGCTAATAATTAAGTTGAAACAAAGAGGTGATTAATTAGTCTGTGTACAGCAATTACTAAACATTAACAGTTGAGAGAGAGAGAGAGAGAGTGTGTGTGTGTATGTATGTATGTATGTACATGTAGACACTCTTTGATAATCGTATAGATGCCACATTACATCATGATTATGGATATTTAAATAACAAGAACTATTCGGTGTAAAAGTGTAAAAACTTTACTGGTATTATAGTCATAATATCAGTAAAGTTTTGAGTATCTTTCAATGCACAAGAACAGGAAACTACATAATTTGGTTCTCCTTCTGAATTTGATTTATTAATATTTATAGATCACAAGGGCCACCAACATTTTAGCTAAGCTGACCACTGTATCCATAAGCAAGCATTCCATCACTGGAACATTTCCCAACCTACAAATGCCTCACATAGGAAAGGTGGACACAGTAGGTTTGTGCACATTACCAGTTACCATATACAATATGTGAATAGTGGGGAGAAAAAAAAAAGTGTTCTGATTTGTTAGTTATTTTACACATAAAAATATTGTAAATTGTGATTTTGAAATACAGTCTACAACAAATGCCATGGATTCGCTTAAGCACGTAAGCTGTCCATTTTAAACAAGCTATTGTAACAAAATGCCGATCCCAGTGGTCGTGCTGTCTAAGGTGTGGGTCTGCAGCCGCTCACTTGCTGTGATTTCAAATACAAATCGTGCTAGGGGCATAGCTGTCTGTCTCAGTAAGTGTTGTGTGTTGTTGGGTAGAGGTCTCTGTGTTGGGCCGATCACTCATCCAGAGGAGTCTACTGAGTGTGGCGTGTCAGAGTAGTCATAAAGTCTTGACAGTGAGATGGCCCCGGCCCACTAGGGGCTGTCATGCCATGCAAAAGAAAAAATTATAACAAATGAGTCGTTTAATTTAGTTTATATCACATGCATACCTGCATCTTTAGAATACTTTTTATATCTGCCTAAGTTAATCGGCACTTGATTTATGTTCCAAACACTTTTCCAGCTGCTGTCAGTTGTCAGAAATAATAAAAACCATTGGTGTGTTGAGACTGCTGTTCATCTGTTGCCCCACTCAATAGGAGTAACTTCTTTGTCTCTTGCCTCAGTGGCTGAACATGTTTTGGGTAGTTCTCAAATAACTGCATTGTAAATGTTAGCTTTAGTGGGAGAACTGATTTGATGAGAGGTCGGTGTTCTGTAACTGCAATGATATTGAGTGTAATGACAACAATTATAATTTGTGATTGCACATCATACACAATGGTGGGATGTCACAGTTTTGTTACTAGTGATATGAATGTGAAATATCCAAGTGAGAATGAAAGTGATTTTGAAAGTGACAATTTGGATGAACTATACGAAACTAGTACTGATAAAAGTGTTAACAGTAATAATGTTCCCACACTGTAATATTCATTAATATACCAAGTGCTATTCGTGATGGCAACATATACATTCAGATTGATTCTGATTTGATAAAGAGGAAAGTATTCAAATGCATTTCTTGATCAGGTTTTAAAGGTGTTAGTTGTGACACTGACCATTCTGTGCATCACTTACTACTATAATTACTTTGTATCAAAGGTGTAGCATACACTTAATATATAGGAGATCATGAACCTTGAGTGTGTGCATGGGGTGTATGCATTGGTCCATACCAAACACACAACTGAAAAGGGAAGCAATTGGTACTGGCCCCAGTAAGCAGCAACCCTAACCTAATACAGCCTCCCTGGAGGTATACTGAACACCCAACAAACACCTGGCCATCTGTCAAATGGACACTGTGCCACATACTTTACCATGCACATTGCATATGCAGTTACAAAATATGAGTGTAATTTTGCAAAAATATAGTAGGCAAATGAAATATTCACGCATTAAGTACTGTATAAATACCCACTACACTCTAGGAAAAAGCTCCGTGTTTCGCACTCGGAGATCCGACGTAATGTCAAGTGATGAATGTGTATTGAAGACTGAAAAATGTACGGCACAGTACTGGGTTCACACATTGCCAACTTTTTATGAAAATGCGGAGACATGTTAATACTCTGTCTTTTGTATTCACACAACTAATTCAAAATGGCGATGAGTGCAATGTAAATCTGTTCCCACACACCATTAAAGGATGCTTCCGTACTGTACGCATAAATGAGGATCCATTTATCTGTTCGTGCTTCTGGTTCGGTCGGGGAATGTTGCAGGCTTAAAAGACCAGGGGTGGGTGGTAAATTCCATGTAATTCTAAGCCACTCCTTCCTCACTTCATTCTAGTCTCCCATTGGTTGAGTCGTTACCCTGGCGTTGAGATGCCGACATCCCACCTAGTTCACTCTTGCTCAACATTTTTTCACGATAATGTAAAAATATCAAATTCAAAGAAGTGTGGGTGAAAGATTTGTTCTCCTCTCAGTCAATAACTAGGCGTGGCGATGAAAAAAATACTAATCTTCCTTATCCACCCGCGCCATGTTACGTATTATAGCCTTGACGCCAAAAGCGCTGTTATCACAGCGCATTATAAATTTGTATATAATGCTTAGAATTAAGCATCTTCTCGTTTTCAAACATGTCAGCGCAATAATTGTGGTCAAATCGGTTTCAATTTAGGTAACATATCGAAAGACTCGTCTAAAACCGGAAACAAATTTACAAAGTAAAACAATCCCTTTGGGAATGACAAATATGTAACCTGTCTTCACTAAAGGAAACGCCGTTCAGATCAAGGCTAAAAAGAAAATTTAAACTCCATCAACTAACCCCCTTCCCCTTGCGCTTGTGCATTCCGGTCTTGCTTCGATCCAAACACCACTAACGCCACAACCACGACCCGGCAAGAGAATGGAACTTCTCCTAGCGATGACGTCATCCACCCAATCGGGGCCACGGAATCCCTGGAATGAAGCGTGAGAGCCCCGTAGGAGATAGGCACGCTACATGACGGGTGAGTGGTCTGTTTTCTAACATTATTTTGCTGATCAAATTTTCACTGGGAAAACTGCTTGCATGGGGTTCACAAGTGGACTGCAAGACCGTGTGTAATTTCAGTGGACTTTGTGATGGGATTCAGTGTTGGTTTCGTGACGTAGGAATTCTCTATTCGAACAAAGTGTGTGTGTGATTTTCCCGTGGTCACTTCCCCGTACACTCCTGCTCCGCTGACGGCGAATGTTACATGGCCAAGCCCAAGGCCTGTTCCGACGCACTTCAACTTTATTCCGTCTAGTTCTAACGTAGAAGCGTTCCGTTGGTGTCAAAAAGGAATACTGTTCTGCTATAACAATTCGGCGTGTGCCTTCCAACCAGTAGACGAGATTTCTGTGTGGTTTTTATTATGTCTTGGTTGGTTCTCTACCCCCCTTCCTAACCCCTCCCCCGTATTCCCACTCCTACGAACGCATTCCAAATCCCCCTGTGTCCCCTCCCGCTTGCGTACCACTAAGTTTTCGAATAAAGCAAACCCATAAGGGCTGGAAAGCTCGACCTGTTCGTATGAGTGGGTAGGGAGCTGACCGGAAATGGAAAGCTCGAATTTTTCTCGTATTTGTAACGTAACTAATGCACAGGATTGTGAAATAGATTTGTCGCCTACGCAGACCTAAAATAATGTCAGCAGAGTTGTGTGACGTTATCTGCGATGTATCGCAGATTTTGACGGAGGTGACGCTCCGCAATATAAAGTTCTGTTTTGAATATTGTAGAACTGTCGTTTTAAATGGATCAAATGATATGTAATTCTGCATATTAAAGTGGCGAACCATTTCCTGGAATATATATACCCGCTGATGCGAAAGTCAATATGATTTAGTTCATGTCAGTTTTCAAATGGAAAAGTTCTTGCCCCCACCATCGACAACAAAAACAATTGCTGATATGTTCATCCTGGTAAAAGGAGCACAACTAGCTAGGCATGCAAGACGGTAGTTTGAGAGGTCTTGAAAGAGCGAGGCAGAGGAATCGGCGGAAAACAATATTTGATAACACAAATGCCATTGGGAAAATCACACATTCCTGGTCCTTCATAGGGGGTTTAGTCATATACCAATTTTACTAAGAGTGGAGGCAGTTTTCCCGTTATGTGTTCGTTAAAACTGTAATTGAACTCACTGTAGGTCTGTTAGAAGTAACTGAATGAAATTTAAAAAGTAATGTGCATTGGAATAAAATTTGTATATAACACTCAGTTCGAATCGTTATGAACGCATTATATCCAACTCACAAGGTCTCAGAAGTTGTATGTACGGTCTGGAAAACTACATGGTGCTGAGTATCGGAAGTGCCTGCCGTTATAACAGGAGTCACAAACACAACACACGCAACTGCAGGCAACGTGCGTAAAATTTCAGGAACTTTTCAGCGATCGAAAGCTAACAGTACGCTCACAAATCTAACATAATCCCAGCACCGCGAACGGAATGGACTAGAAAAATATGTCTGTTCTTTGCTAGCGTATGTCATATTGTGTCTGCGGGAGGGAGAGCCGATGTAAACGCCCAATTTATCTATAAATGACATTGGTAATTTTCTCCCCACCCGCATCGTCTCTCTCTTTCTCTCTCTCTCTCTCTCGGTACTTGTAATTCATATGAAATGTATTTGCGCCAGAGTGTCACATTAGGCCAGCCAACCAGTAGTATGCATTGATGGACTTGGAGGGGGACGTCCCGTACCAATAGGAAAATTCTGAGCTCATTGCCGACCAATCACAGCTCGGTTGCGTCATGGGTCAACCAATCGGAATAAAAGGATGCGAGTTTGTTGTAAAGAGGAGCAAAGTTGCCCGAACTCTGGTTAAAGTGATACTTCGGGTGTTTCCGGCGTTGCTTTCGTGTTTTTTGCGACCCCAAAAGAGGAGGGAGAGTGGGTTTCTGGTCCTACGTCACGCACGCTATCTTGTTAACTATCACACGACTCTCCCTTTTTTATGTTTTGTGCAGCAGTTTTCATTTAACTATAGGCATGCGCACGGAAGTGCTGGTTGCAGCCACACATGTCTGAAGTCGCTCACTATTTAAGAATGCGAGATCTAGCTCTCAAAAGACATACTTTTGTTGTTACAAAGACTGGTTGATGTTTCGGAAAGTAGACTCACTTCTCAGAATCATACGAAACCCATAATTATATGTGACGTTTGAGGTGATTACGACGGCAGAAACGTCAAGGGTAATCACCCATTAGATGCAGGTTAGCACGTTTCTCCGAAAAATTGGTAAATTTCTGCTAGATTTCGTTACGTATCCAAGGCTGATTTAAGGGTATCTCACTCTGTGCTCCTGCTTGGAGACCCGAACAAGCTGATTTACTGCACAGTTTGTCAAACATGTATGTCGAGCGTTACATTGCTGCTGCTGCAGCAGTATTGTCATTTCATGACTTCTCTTGGGTATAGCTCTCAGATTTATTTTTGCATTGTTCCCAGAAATGTTAGCTGGCCCCGGGTGTCACATCCCATAACACAGTACTCATTACACAAGTACGCCCTGCGGGCAAAATGTATAGTATTTGTCTGTGTTAGAACACGTTGAAAAACGTGTAACAAAAATAAAGAGTTTAAAATTTCCGAAGTCAGAAACCCAGAGTGATGTAGGTGTACATGAGGCGTCATAATTATGGTAGCGTTTCCGAGACGCATGGCAAAACTCAGAAAAATGCATGTGTGCTACGTGTTTTTCTTTTTCATGTGCAGTTGCTAGCCTGTGGTCACATTCGAACACGGAACCTCAAAATCACAATGCCGTTGTACAAGAAATCACGAAAATATAGCAGTGACCCTCTGCCCTGGGACAAGCGTCTCGTACTTCCGAGCAAGTAGTAGTAGAGCCCGATCGCGATCATATGGCACTGCGCAAAGAACTAATTTCAGTCATTCTAGTTGAACGTATCTACAAGAGGTAGTAGAGGTGTGTCGGGTCAGTTGATTGCAGTTATAGAGCACGGAGTATTATGTGTCGCCTACTATTAATCGATCAAAAACACTCTTCTTCACGGACTGCTGTATTATCTAAGGTAGGAAGCATAATTATCCACATTTAACCGTTATCCTGCTAACGTGGAGAATATGGTGAGCTCCTAATAATGCCAGCAAATGACACATGGGGTTTAATTCGGCGTTTAAAGGGTTAAGGGCGTGCAAGTGCACAGGGCATGCACATGCTCGTCATGTGAGGCATTAAATGGAATAAAGTGATGTGTTAATGTAAGAACCCATGTTCTGAGAAGAAGAGATTACTGCAGCAGGCATATTTGGAACCCCAACCCCTCCGTATTACGACCTCCTCACTGTCATACTCCAGGCTATGAACAAGCTAGTTTTTCGCGAAAACTGATGCCGTAAGATTATCGTTTGACTAACCAGTGTTCGTAACTCCTGTAATAAACATTATTTAGTGCTCGAAACACGTAGAGGCGTATAATAAACTTATTATAAAACAAGAATGTGTGCATTAATTTGGTTAATTACTAAGATTATACTGAGATGCACGGTCAGCAAAACAAAAAACAAAACAACAAGGGCTGTAGCGCAACGGTTCATTAAATGTTTCTACAATGCGATGTGGTAATGGATTTGTAGTCGTAGTTGGAGCGCCACCACGTTGTGCAGAGGTGCGGTTCGACTAACGCAGCAATACTCAGTCTGCAGAGTCGGATACATGCATTTTTATAAGTCATGTGATAGTTTTCAACCGGTGAATAGGGGAACTGTCGGGCGGGCTTAATTCTGTAGGTTAGGTAGCAGAAAGGAAGCATTTGTTTTGTCTACCAATCCGCGTATCCCTGTATAAGTTGACTGGCTGCTAGCGTTCAGTAGCCCGTTACTCCAGCCATTGCAAGATAACGCTATAACCGTCCGGCTCACCTTTCTAACTCAGTCGGTTCATGAGACCTAATTTTCAGGGACTACCGTGGTTTGAGTTTGATGGGCTTGGTGATGAACTGTTACTACGATTTTTACTGAATAGACAATCTGAAGAAACTGTTGTGGTTTTATTTTGTTTCCAGTCATTGGG
>Ga0123355_10019412_pt1 | contig 10823 bp, 2 predicted proteins | sample TergutEmb28metaG_3_FD_89872 | JGI IMG/M metagenome (GOLD analysis project Ga0123355, IMG submission 89872) | Embiratermes neotenicus P1 segment gut microbial communities from Petit-Saut dam, French Guiana - Emb289 P1 | ecosystem: Host-associated > Arthropoda: Insects > Digestive system > Gut ...
AAGGCTTGCCGAGACGTTTGAAACCTATCCGGATATCGGCACGGTTCTGCCCGCGATGGGGTACGGTGAGCAGCAAATCGCGGACCTTGCCGCGACGATCGAAAACACCCCGTGCGACTGCGTCATTATCGCGACGCCGATTGACCTTGCCCGGGTAATCAAGATGAACAAGCCCAACACAAGGATATCATACGCGCTGCAAGAGATCGGCAGCCCCTGTTTGGAAGATGTGATTGGCGATTTCCTGAAGTAGGGGCGGCATTCTGCCGCCCGTAAACCATCCAAAATGTAGGGCGCGACGACCTCGGCGCGCCGTGTACCGGCATTGTGCCATGCCCATGTAGGGGACGCCGCCCCCGGCGTCCCGCGGGCGACAAAATGTCGCCCCTACGACCGCCTCGCGGCGGTCTTTTTCTTGCTAAGCTACACAAATTGGAGATAATTCATGAAAAACCGGGATTTGACCCAGGGCGGTATCATCGGCAACCTCCTGCGGCTGGCGCTGCCGCTTGCGGGCGGGTCGTTTTTGAATATGGCGTACAACCTCACCGACATATTCTGGCTGGGCCGCGTGGGCAATGACGCAATCGCGTCCGCCGGCACAGCCGGGTTGTTTATATGGCTGTCGGTTGGCTTTATGCTCGTGGGCCGGGTCGGCGCGGAGATTGGGGTCAGCCAGGCGCGCGGGCGCGGGGATTTGGCTGAGGCGTACCGCTATTCCAAAACCGCCCTGTACATATCCGCCGCCTTGGGACTGCTGTACGGCGCTTTCCTCTTTTTTTTCCGGAATGCCTTGGTGGGGTTCTTTAATTTTGAGGAAGCTCACGTCGCCGCGGACACAGCGATATACATGGGCATTACAGCCGCGGGAATGCCCGCCCTCTTTATCGCCGCTTCCATCAGCGGTACGTTCAACGCCTCCGGCAATTCGCGCACGCCGTTTATCATAAGCGGTTGCGGGATTGCACTTAACATGATCTTGAGTCCTATATTTATTCTGCTGCTGGACATGGGCGTGACCGGCGCGGCTTTTACAAGTGTTGTATCTAAGTATGTCGTACTGGCGGCCGTGCTTGTGGCCGTGAAACGCTCGAAAAACCGCCCGTTTGATATTTACCGGCTCACCGCCCGACCCCGATTTTCCGTGATATATGAGGATTTTCGCACCGGCAAGGCACGAGAGATCATCAAGCTGACCCTGCCCATTTGGCTGGAAAACACTCTGTTCCCGCTGCTCTCAATCGCGACAGCGCGGTTCGAGGTTGCGTTCGGCGCGTTTGCCGTGTCGATAAGCCGGGTAGGGGGGCAGATTGAGTCGCTGTCGTGGCTGGTCGGCGCGGGGTTCGGCGCGGCGCTGACCGCGTTTGTGGGGCAGAATTTCGGCGCGGGCAAGCCGGAGCGAATTTCCCGGGGCGTGCGGTACTCCGCAGTGTTTATGACCGGCTGGGGCCTGATGGTGACGGCTATTTTGTGGTTTGGCAGCCCCGTTGTGCTGGCCATGTTTTTGCCGGAGTTTGTGCAAGACCCGGAGATGACCGCGCTGGTCGTCAGCAATTTGCGGATACTTGCCATATGCCAGGTTTTTATGAATCTGGAATTCGTCGCCACAAACGCTTTCAGGGGCCGCGGAAGGACGGTACCGCCCTCCGTGACCGGCATCACAACGAATGTAATCCGCGTGCCGCTGGCATTTATTCTGTCCAGGTCCGCGCTGGGCCTGCCGGGTGTGTGGATTGCCATATCATTCACGGCGTCGCTACGCGGCTTATCAATTTTCCTGTGGTATATGATTGACATGAAAAAAGAGCGCGGGAGGTTAAGAACGTGAGGTGTAATGGATCGTATGAATAGAGAAAAGAAAGAACGCCTGGTCTCAAAGGACTACATACTTATCATCATCGCCGCGCTGGGTCCGGCGATGACGAACAGTCTCTTCGGCATATCAATGGCCCTCTATGTCCCGCATATCGGCGCCAGTCAGCTGCAAGCCGGGTTTCTTGTGTCGATCTTCGCGTTGGCCGCGTTCATAGTGCGTCCGGTGGCCGGGATATTGACCGATAACTTCGGGCGGGTGAAACTCCTTGTCGGCAGTGCGTTTGCGGGCTCCTTGTTCTGCTTTTTATTCGGGATCGCGGGCGGGTCGATCCCGCTGCTGCTTGCGATACGCGCCGCGCAAGGTTTCGGTTTTGGCGTGCATTCCACAGCCGCCGGCGCGGTTTCCGCCGACGTGGTCCCGCAATCCCGGCGGGCTGAGGGCATCGGATACTTCGCGATGCATCTGAATGTCGCCCAGGCCGTGGGGCCGATAATCGCCCTTGCAATAGTCTCAGGCGACAGCGCCACCCTCAGCGATTTCAGAACTCTCTTTTTCACCGGGGCGGCCCTGTTTTTTGTGAGCGTGATTGTAAACTCCTGCATAACGTACGAGCGCAAAAGGAGAAAAGCGGCTCTGGCCCAAGGACAAAACGAGCCGCCTCCGGACGCTGCTCCGGTGCCGGAGAAATCTAACGAGCCCTTCGATAACAGCGCGCTACCGAAGACTATTCTTGGCTTTGAATACACCGTCTTTGCGCCTGTGAGTGTGATGATACTGGTCACGTTTGCCACCGCGAGCATAATAATTTTTCTAACGCCGCTTATGAACTCAGTGGGTATCGCTAACCCTTGGCCGTACTTTTTGGTCAACGTGGCTGGTGTTTTGACCGCCCGCATGATTTTCGGGAAAATCGCGGATAAACGCGGTTACGACATTGTTATTATCCCATGGCTTGTCGTTATGGCCGTCGGGCTTATGGGTTTGCTGTTCGTCAGGTCGATGGCCGTGCTTATCGCGCTTGCGTTTCCTATCGGAGTCGCTCAGGGCGCGGTTGTGCCGACGCTTAACGCGATGTTCTTCAGGCGCTGTTCGCCGCAGAGGCGCGGTTCCGCGTCCAGCGCGTTTTTTGGGGCGATAGACTGCGGTTTTGCCGCCGGCGCGCCGATTCTGGGCGCTGTAGCCGACGCGTTTGATTTCAGGGCGGTGTTCTGGGCAGCCACGATTTTCGCGGTCCTCGCGCTGGTTTTGTATTTGCTGATTGCGTCGGATAAGAGGTTTTACGCCAGGCACAGTGCGTGACCGGCGCCGCTTTGCCTGCTGTCCAGCGTACCAGGCTTTTGTAGGGGCGTGCCGCAGTGATCAAGCGCGCGGGAGTCCTTAAGAAAAACAGCCCCCCCCCCGTCAAACAGCGGCCCGGACTTGCTAAAGATGCAAGTCCGGGCCTTCCGTTCATGTTAATAATCTTGACTCCTGCGATTAAGGCGCCGTGGGCTGCCAGCCTAGGATCAGCCTATCCTCAAGGAAGTATCTCTGAAGCATAGTCAGGTCCGCAAGGTTAACCACACCGTCTCCGGTCGTATCCGCCGCATAATAGACGATTTGGGCTCTCGTAAGTCCTTCCAGGTGGAACATCCGCATTGCTGTGAGGTCCGCCAGGTTGACCTGCCCGTTACCATCCAGATCGCCGAACTGCAACCTGCTTCCCCACAGTTCCAAGACCCCGTCTGTCAGCATCGCTTCTGTTATGTTCTGCGTAAGGTCAAACGCAACCGCTCTGTTCGGCGCGGTTACAACGTGATTTGGAGTTGGCGTTGTAAACCAGCCCACGTGAATGCGCCCAGGCGTCGTAAACCCTATAGGCCACGGGTCTATTGTCCCGTAAATCCTGCCAGGTACAGGTATCTCCGCCGTGGGAATCGGCGCGCCCAGCTCTATCGGCACAGATATTGTGTACCCGTCAAAGTGGAACCGCACAACCGCGTCCACCTCTTCAAGCGCCAGCACCACATGCGCAATTCTGCCCACGTAGCTTGCCGCAGTCACAGTGTAGTAATCCATTACGAAGAACTGCGCGCTTGCCTCAACGAGGCCTGTCATCTGGGTAACTCTGGTCGCGGTCCAAACGTTGCCTGCTCTCGTAAACGTTACGCCGTCCATCTCCAGCGTCACAATGTCCGCCGGCGCGCCTACCACCGTTACAGCCAATACGTAATGATTGTTTGTGTTGGGCTGCAGCCAGATATCCGCGTCCACGCCCGGGCCTGCCTCAATTGTGACAGGACTGTTCGGCGCGGCGGCCGGAAGGAATCCTTCCGCCAATCCAACCACGGTGTATGTGCCAAACGGTAGATTCAGGAAGTAGTAGAATCCGTCCGCGTCCGTCGTCTCGGTCCGAACCTCTCCGGTTGTCTCGTTTACTATGGTCACTGTCGCGCCGCCAAGCCTGTTATTCGTGCCTTGTTCGAACACGTAGCCTTGCAGCGTGCCTTCCGCCGCCACAGGCCGCAGCCGCACCGTCACCGCAGCGACATTGTTCACGAAGTCCGACACGGCAATTTGCCGAGTTACTGGCAGGAACCCGGGCGATGTCACCTCAAGATCGCCCGCAAACGGCGTGGTGAGTATGAACTCCCACATGTTGCTGGTGCCTATTTGATCCATCGGCATCCCGAGGTACGTCAATTCCGCACCGTCTACCGCGCCCGCGGGTTCCACATTCACGAGCAGCAGGAATCTCATGTTCGACCGCTCCAGGTACACATTCGCACTCGCGCCAGCAGCCGCCGTCAGCGTCACCGTGCCGTCCGCAACACCGATGCCAAAGCTCGGCGCCGTCGCTATCACCGTGTACGTGCCCGGGGCAAGATCGCCGGGGGCGAAGTAGTAGAATCCGTCCGAGTCAGTCGTCCGCGTTGTCCGTGTGCCGTCAGAATGGATCGCCGTCACCGTCGCGCCGCCTATACCCGTAATCCGGTCAGGCTCTTCGCGTACAAATCCGCGCAGCATTCCCGGAGGAGGCGGTCCTTCAGGTTCCAGCTCTATGTGCAGGATGAATATCCCGTTCACAAAATCTCCGGTACCCACCGTGTACACCGCCGACGGCAGGAACCCTACCGCCACCGCACGTACCGCGCCGCTCACCGCGGCCGCCGTCGGGCCTGTTACCGTCCACACGCCGTTGGCGTACGCCATCTCCACGCCGTTCAGGCGCACTACCGCCTCATGCGCGTTGTCTACGTTCACCAAGTTTACAACCAGCGTGTAGTCTCCGCCCGTGTCGTCGTCAGGCGCCAGCTCAAAGTTCGCCGTCGTCATGGCTCCGGACAACACCGTCACATCTCTGCTCGACGCCACGTAGCCCGCGCGCACTGCGATTACCCTGTATTCGCCAGCCGTCAGAGGCTCGATCAGGTAGAATCCGCTCGCGTTCGTCACCGCTGTGACCTCGGCACCCGTCGAATCATTGCGCGCGGTTACCGTCGCGCCCGCTATCGGCAATCCGTTGTCAGATCGCGTCACGAACCCTTGGATTCCGGTCGTGCCGACCTGTATCGGCTGCAGCGTGATGTACACGCGCGCCACTCTGTCTACGTATGTTATCGCTCCCGTGTTGGGCTGGAAGTTTAGCGCGCTCGCTGTCACCAAGCCGGTCAGCTCCGACGGGGTTGTCGCGATGAACACGTTGCCGCTACGCTCGAACGCCGCCACGCCAGGATGCGTCACCACGATGTCCGCGCCCGCGGGGCCAAGGACTGTTACGATCAAAGTATAGTTGACCGGGGGGCCGAACGGCGTCAGTGCGATGTTCGCCGTCGTCGTCGTGTTTGCGGCCATCATCGCCGGATTGTTCACGTAGAACCCCGCGTTGAAACCATCCGCGCTCGCCGTTACCGTTACTGCGCCCGGTGATAGGTTCAGCACCACGTAGTAGCCTGCTGTATCCGTCACAGCCGTGCGTGTGCCTGTTGCCGTCGTCACTGTCACTGTCGCTCCGACTATCGGCGCGTTGCCAACAGAGTTCGTCACTCGCCCATGTAGCATACCGACCGGAGGACCTACATCCGGCTGCAGCTCAATGTATACGCGCGCCACTCCGGCTGTGTAGCCAGGTATCGTCGCCGTGTCCGTCTCGAATCCAGGCGCGCTCGCGATTAGCGTACCGCCGGTCAGCGGATCCGCCGTCGTCGCGATGAACACATTGCCGCTCTGCGTGAACGTCACCCCGCCCGTGTGCGTCAGCGTGATATCCTGAGCAGCAGGGCCCGTCACCGTCACGATCAGCGTATATCCCTCGCCCGGTCCTGGGAACGGCGTCAGCGCAATATTCGCCACCGTAGCCGCATCTGGTGCCATCACCGCCGGGTTGCCAGCGTAGAAGCCCGCAGAGAAGTTTGCCGCGTCCGCAAGTACCGTCACCGGTCCCGGTGCCAGATTGAATATTATATAGTTGCCCACATGGTTCGTCACCGCCGTGCGTGTACCGGCAGCCGTCTGAACCGTCACCGTCGCGCCAGCTATCGGCAAGCCTGTCGCCAAGCTCGTCACTCGGCCGCGAAGCGTTCCGTAGCCGGGGTCGCTTGTTATCTCATCTAACGTGATGTACAAGCGCGCAACTCTGTTTGTATATCCCGGTATCGTGCCTGTATTCGTCACGAAACCAAGAGCTTCGGCCGTTACCGTGCCGGTCAGCGGAGCCGCCGTCGTCACAATGAACACATTGCCGCTGCGTGTAAACACCGTCGTCCCGTGCTCAAGCACGATGTCTTCACCCGCGGGATCGTTAGGTGTCCCGCGTACCGTTACGATCAGCGTGTACTCGACAGGGCCGAACGGCGTCAGCTGGATATTCGCCGTCGTCGTCACACCGGCCGTTATCATCGCAGGATTGTTCACGTAGAATCCCGCTGAGAAGTTCGACGCGCTTGCCATCACCGTCACGTTGCCAGGCGCAAGTCCGAACACCGTATAGTAACCCTGTGCGTTCGTAACCGCCGTCCGTGTGCCGTCTGCCGTCGTCACAGTCACCTGCGCGCCCGCTATCGCCGCGCCGCCAACACTGCTCGTTACACGGCCCACAAGCGTACCCGTACCCGGTATCTGCTGTAGCGTTATATCCACTCTCGCCTCGTTATTCGCGTCATAGCCGGGGATTGTGCCCGTATTCGTCACAAACCCAGGCGCCGAGGCCGTCACATCGCCCACCAGAGGATTCTCTGTCGTCACCATGAACACGTTCCCGCTGCGTGTGAACACAGTCGCGCCGTGAGTCAAGATGATTTCATCACCGGCAGGGCCCGTTACCGTCACGATCAGCGTATATCCATCGCCGGGGCCAAACGGCGTCAGCACGATGTCCGCGTCCGTGTACTCATCCGCGACCATCACCGCCGGGTTGTTCACATAGAACCCGCCGTAGAACTCTGCCGCGCTCGCTAGCACCGTCACGCTGCCAGGCTCAAGACCCACCACTATGTAGCGGCCCTGATTGTTCGTCGTCGCCGTGCGCGTGCCGTCTGCCGTTATCACTGTCACCGTAGCGCCAGCTATCGGCAGGCCCGTAGCGCTGCTCGTCACTTGCCCGCGAAGCGTTCCCGTGCCCGGTATCCGTATCTCAGCCGTAAGCGTGATGTCCACTCTCGCCTCGTTGTTCAAGTCGTATCCGGGGATTGTGCCCGTATTCGTCACAAACCCAGGCGCACTCGCCGTCACATCGCCAACCAGCGGATTCTCTGTCGTCACCACGAACACGTTTCCGCTGCGTGTGAACGTCACGCCGCTCGGATGCGTCACTGTTATGTCTTCATTCGCAAGGTTCACGCCGCTCACCGTCACGATCAGCGTATACCCGTCGCCAGGGCCGGTAAACGGATCAAGCACAATATTCGCCGTCGTCGTCACATTCGCGGCTATCACCGCAGGGTTGCCCGCGTAGAACCCAGCGTAGAACTCTGCCGCGCTCGCTAGTACCGTCACATTGCCAAGTGCAAGGCCCGTCACAACGTAGAAGCCATGATCATCCGTTGTCGCCGTCCGTGTGCCCGTTGCCGTTATCACTGTCACCGTAGCCCCAGCTATCGGAGGATTGCCCGCCGCGCTGCTCGTCACACGCCCAGTCAGTATGCCAACCGGAGTTGTCTCCGGCTCCAGCGTAATCTCCATGCTCGCCACTCCGCCCGCGTACGCCGGAATCAGAGCCGCGTTAGTCTCGAAACTCGGCGCGCTCGCCGTCACTAGGCCCGTCAACGGACCGTCAGTCGTCACCGTGAACACGTTCCCGCTGCGTGTGAACACCGTTGTCCCATGATCAAGCGTGATGTTCTCGCCGGCAGGACCGCGGACCGTCACGATCAACGTGTACCCGATAGGGCCAGGATGCGGCGTCAGCGCGATGCTCGCCGTTGTCGTCGTGTTCAGGACTATCGTCGCCGGGTTGCCCGTGTAGAACCCGCCGTAGAATCCGCCCGCGCTCGCATGTACCGTCACTGCGCCTGCCGCCAGGTCATTCACCGAATAGTAGCCCGCCGAATCCGTCACCGCCGTGCGCTCTCCGGTCGCCGTTATCACCGTCACCACCGCGCCTGCTATCGGATTGCCGTTCGCCGCGTTCGTTATACGGCCCACAAGCGCTCCCCTGATTGGAACCACTTGCAGCATATTTATCGTCAGTCTCGCGACGCCGTCCACGTATGACGGTATCGGCTCCACCGCCTCATAGAATCCCATTGCGTTCGCAGTCACGTTGCCCATCAACTGCGCCGCCGTCGTCTGGATGAACACATTGCCGCTGCGCGTGAACCCTGCAGGGGTCAGCGTCACCGCCGCGCCCGCCGGACCGTTCACCGTCACGATCAACGTGTAGCCAGGAACTAGACTAGGCGTCAGCGCGATGTCCGCGTCCTCGTACACCTCATCCGCTACGATCAACACCGGGTTACCCACGTAGAAGCCTGCATAGAAGTTCGTTGCACTCGCAAGCACTGTCACTGTGCCAGGCGCGAGGTTATTCACAGAATAGAATCCCTGCGAGTCCGTCAATACCGTGTGCTCTCCGGTCGCCGTTATCACTGTCACCACCGCGCCTACTATCGGATTGCCGTTCGTCGCGTTAGTCACGCGGCCCACAAGCGCTCCATAGCCATCGAGCGGAGTCACGCGCGTCATATCTATCGTCAGTCGCGATACGCCTGCCACGTACGGAGGCACAGCCGCAACTGCCTCATTGAAGCCAGACGCATTTGCCGTCACGTTGCCAGTCAGCTGCGTCGCCGTCGTCATTATGAACACGTTGCCGCTGTGCTCGAACCCTGCCGGAGTCAGCGTTACCGCCGAACCCTCAGGTCCGCTCACCGTCACGATCAGCGTATAACCATCGCCAGGGCCCGGGAACGGATCAAGATTGATGTCCGCCGTTCTCGTCGCATTCGGCCCTATAGCAGCCGGGTTGCCTGTGTAGAACCCAGCGTAGAAGCCCGACGCGCTCGCTAGTATCGTCACGTTGCCCGGCGCGAGGTTTACTACTCTATACACACCTTGCGAGTTCGTCACAGCCGTGCGTACGCCACTCGCCGTCTGGACCGTCACCGTCGCGCCAGCTATCGGCGCGCTCGTCGCACTGTTCCTTACCGTGCCTGTCAACGTACCGTAGCCGGGGTCACTTTCCTCCAGCACCAGCGTAATCGTCACGTTCGCCACGCCGCCTACGTATGGCGGGATTGTGCCCGTGTTCGTCACAAACCCAGGCGCACTCGCCGTTACATCGCCTGTCAGCGCGGCCGCCGTCGTCACCATGAACACGTTGCCTGTCTGCGTGAACGCCGTCACGCCAGGATGCGTCACTGTGATGTCCGCGGGCAGCGGGCCGTTCACCGTTACAAACAACGTATACCCATCGCCGGGGCCCGGGAACGGCACCAGCTGGATATTTGCAACCGTCGTCGCGTTCGCGTTTATCGTCGCAGGATTGTTCACATAGAACCCACCGTGGAAGCTAGGCGCCGTCGCTGTCAGCAGCGCCGCGCCAGGTCCGATGCTCGCAAACACATAGTATCCGTCCGCGTCTGTCAACGCCGTCTGCGTGCCGTCCGACGTTATCGCTGTCACCGTCGCTCCGGATATACCGCCGCCGCCGACACTGCTCGTCACTCGCCCGCGCAGCGCTCCCGTGCCGTCGACCCCGCCGACGACTCCGTTGGCGCCCCAAAGAGCCGTGTATCTTATACTGTAACTCGGCATATTGAACGTATGCTCGTTTGACTCTACAAGCCCTGTCAGCGTGCTTACATGCGTGCCCACCGCAGGAACCGTGTCGCCGCGGTACCAGCCCAGGAACGTCCTGTTTGCTACACCGCTACCTGCCGTCAGCTCCACCGTCGCGCCTATTGCCACATTGTGTCCGCTGAGTACCGGCGTCAACGCCGTGCTGTCAGCTGTTGCTATCATGCCCGTCGGCGTCACATCTGGCTGTATCCCGATCGTCAGCTGCCGGTCGTTCGCCACGCCTACCACGCCAGCCTGGTTACCCCACACCGCCACGTAGTGCCGCGCTGCTGCCGGCATGTTGAAGTTGTTGTTCGGGTTATCCGGTATCGCACCCGCGCCGCCCGGTATCGTCGCGCCCACCGCAGGCACATCCGCCTGTAAGAACCACCCGAGGAACGTCCAGTTCGTCACCGTGCCTGCATTCAACGACACAGCCGCGCCGAACGCCACGTTGTTATTACTGCCGGGTATCGTCAGTGTCTGTGTACCCAACTGGTCCACTGCCGTCGCCGTTTGTGTAGTGCCATGGTTCAAATTATTCGGGAAGTTCCCTAGCGTCAGCTGATGGTTATTCGCCACGCCCACTACGCCCTGCTGATTGCCCCACACCGCCACGTAATGCCGCGCCGCGTTAGGCATGTTGAAGTTGTTGTTCGGGTTATCCGGTATCGCACCCGCGCCGCCCGGTATCGTCGCGCCCACCGCAGGCACATCCGCCTGTAAGAACCACCCGAGGAACGTCCAGTTC
>Ga0123355_10019414_pt1 | contig 10822 bp, 10 predicted proteins | sample TergutEmb28metaG_3_FD_89872 | JGI IMG/M metagenome (GOLD analysis project Ga0123355, IMG submission 89872) | Embiratermes neotenicus P1 segment gut microbial communities from Petit-Saut dam, French Guiana - Emb289 P1 | ecosystem: Host-associated > Arthropoda: Insects > Digestive system > Gut ...
CTGTATTTCATGGTTTAAGTATATTTGTCCAAAATTCGACATAATATCATACCATAGAATTGTGAACATAACAAGAATTTGTCAAATCCATAAATTTATGGTTAAATTAGGAGTCGTGTCAAATTGTCTACGAATAAAACTAACGTCATTCTGCGCGTAGTCGCAGAATCCAAAAAGTCTAGGCTCAATAGATTCTGCGACTTCGCGCAGAATGACGGGGGATATATCAGGAGGTTCTTTCTATGAAATACAAATTAATCGCATCCGATATGGACGGCACTTTAGTTAACGACAATCACGAACTAACCGAGCGGACAAAAAAAGCAATTATTGACACCGTGAAATCCGGTGTACTCTTTGTGATAACAACAGGCAGACCTTTTAGCAACACGAAAATCGTCAACGAACTTTTAGACGTTGACTTGCCTTTTATTGTTCTGAATGGTGCTGCCGCATACATGGGCAAATCTGAAAAACTGCTATTTGAATACTATCTCGACTTTGAAATTGCAAAAGAGATTTATGATATCGGCCAAAAGCTCGGAATCGCACAAATCGTTTGGACAGGACCGGACCTTTGGGCAAACCGATCCTGCGAAAAAACACTCAAATACGAATCACTTGGCAATGCGTCTATGTCAATGATAACCGACTTTGACAATCTAAAATCTCACACCTCCGGCATCTCAAAAGTGCTGTGGATTGAAAAACCTGCCGACATAATTCGATTATCCAAAGAAATGAACGAGCATTTCGGAAACAGGCTAAAATGTACATCCTCAATGGCACATTATCTCGAATTTATCAGTATTGACGCAGGAAAAGGGCCTGCACTGGAAAAGGTCGGCAAACTTTACGGTATTACAGCGGATGAAATGATTGCAATCGGCGATAACTATAACGATATCTCAATGCTCGAATATGCAGGTTTCTCTATAGCAATGGCAAACGCCCCCGAAGAAGTTCGCAAAACCTGCGACTATGTCGCACCAACAAACAACGACGACGGCGTCGCAAAGATGATAGAAAAATTCATTTTGGGGAATAATTCGTAGAATGGTTCCAATGGCAAACAGGACAGGGGGACGATCCCCCTGTCGCATTCTTTTTGTAACTAAATCAATGACTCATAAATCGCCTTGATATCGTCATAATCCAGCACCTTGAATGCCCCTATAGAGCGAGTTCTTTCAAATGTACAGATGTCTGTAAGGGTCTCAATGTCGTCTCTGCACTTCTCTCCGACAGCATCAGCAAGCCTTACAGGCATCGTTATCTGCCTGAAATAATCTTCTGTTGCATGAATACCTGCAAGTGCAGCAACTTCATCATTGTCGTTGCTTATCTGCCAAACCGTGCGAGCATATCTTGCAAAGCGTGCAACGTCGTGCTTATAAACGAACTTCGCCCACGCTGGCCATGAGATAGACAAACTTTCTCCATGGGGCATGTCGTATATAGCCGACATTGGTGCTCCAAGTTGGTGTACAGCAAAATCAAGGCTCTGCCCTAATCCTGTAATTCCGTTATGGGACAAACTGCCTGCCCACATAAGCTCCGATCTGGCTTTGTAGTCATCAGGTTTTTCCATAGCGACTTTTCCGTATTTAATTACAACACGCATCAGTGCCTCGGCAAGTTCGTCCGTCATTTCATTATCAGTATCGGGAGCAAAATATCTGTCGAGTGTATGCATCAGTATATCAGTCACTCCACAAGCAGTGTGGCGGGGCGGTATTGTATATGTCAAGGTCGGATCCATAATCGCAAACTGAGGCCTGTTGAATTGTGTAGATAAGCCTCGTTTAGTAGTTTGTTCCGTATTTGTAAGAACTGCTGACACGCTTGTTTCGCTACCTGCCGCCGCAATTGTCAAAACAGCACCAACAGGCAACGCTTTCTTCACGTCTTCTTTCAAAGTCCAAAAATCCCATATTGCAGTATCAGGGTTTGCAAGCCCAATCGCCACGGCTTTCGCAGTATCAATAACACTGCCACCACCAACGCCGAGTACAAAATCAAAACCCTCGCTTTTATTATCATCTACAGCTTTTTGTGCAAACTCTAAAAGTGGGTTTATTTGCACACCGCCGATAGTTGTGTATTTGATGCCCTCATCTTCCAGGGATTTTGTAACAGTATCAAGCACCCCGCTCTTGACAGCACTCCCCGAGCCGTAAAACACCAGCACATTAGTACCACCAAACGCTTTAACTTCCTGACCTGTCGATTTTGCCGTATCCGCTCCGAATATTACCTTTGTCGTGCTCCAAAATGTAAAACCATTCATTGTAAATCAAATCTCCTTAAACCTAAATTTGAATTTTCATATTGTCTTTCAAATGTCATTGTAAATCTTTATACCCACCACGTCAATATAAGTTTTAAACAAGCGGTACAAAACTGTTTTCATTTGCACAGATGTGTTATATTATTGTCAAAGATGTTAGCAGAGATAGGAGTGTGTATTATTTTGACGATTAAAAAGCATGAAATTGAAACCCCTGCATTACTGGTAGATTTGGATATTCTGGAATTTAATATTCAGAAAATGGCGGACTATTTTAAAGACAAAAAAGCAAAACTCAGACCTCACTTCAAAACTCATAAAAGCGCTACTATTGCTCAAATGCAGATTGAGGCAGGTGCAAAAGGAATTTGTTGTGCCAAACTCGGAGAAGCACAGGTGCTTGCAGCCTCAGGCATTCGGGATATACTAATAGCTAATCAGATTGTAGATTCAAATAAGGTTTACCGTCTGGCGGCACTTGCCAACAATACACGGCTTAGCGTATGTGTGGATAATTCAGAAAATATTGCTGAACTTTCACGCGCAGCGGAAGCTTATGGTTCAACGATTTACATACTAATAGAGCTTGAAGTAGGAATGAACCGTTGTGGCGTGGATACAAAAGAAGAGGCTCTCAAACTGGCAAAGCAGATTGATGGCTCAAAAGGGTTGGTGTTTGAAGGATTTCAGGCATATACAGGTCAACTAAGCCTTAAAAAGGATTTAAACACACGTGTAGAAGGAACCATAAAAGCGGAAGCATTTGTCTTAGAGGCAAAAAAGCATTTTGAAGAAAACGGAATATCTGTAAAAGAAATCAGCGGAGCAGGAACAGGAACATACAATATCCCGGGCGCGCACGATATATGGACGGAAATTCAGGCAGGCTCCTATGTGTTCATGGATTCAGATTACGGAGGACTTGAGCTAGGTTTCGGACAAGCATTAAGCGTCCTGACAACAGTAATAAATAAACGCACAGGAAATGCCATCACTGATGCAGGCATCAAAGTGTGTTGCCAGGAAAAAGGAGTTCCCGTTTTAAAAGATTATCCCGAACTTTCTGTTAAACTTAATGAAGAACACGGCAAAATTATTGACGAAATGGATAAGCTTAAATATCTGCAAAAGCTTGAATATATTCCGTCACACTGCTGTGCAACAGTTAATCTACACGATAACTTCTATTGTGTACGAAAAGGTCTGCTCGAAGCAATTTGGCCGGTATCCGCACGCGGAATCAGCAGATAATGATTGAATATCACACAAGCCGGGGGGACAGTCCCCCTGGCTCACTGCAATGCCTAAAACGGGTGTTTCTTGAAATACCCGTGCTCTTTCCAGTATTCGTATGGGTAATTACCCTCTCTCTCTCATACTTACGTATAACGAACTTGCTCATGTGATACATAAAAGTGGTCGTTGCTTTGTATGTGTTTCCCTTTCGCGGACTGCCATGAAAAACAGCAATGTTCATGCCACACCTCAATTTTCGACTATTCTAAACTCAGGCTTTAGTATAATCAAGAACTGCACTGTTGTCAAAAGCGGAATAAGTAAAAATGAATTTAGTAAATTTATTTTGACTTATTTTGTGCGCTACGATATACTATATTCAAATCCACCGAGAGGCGAGAATATTATGTTTTTTGGACGAAAAAAAGAACTTGAAACATTATCAACGCAATATACCGAGAGCGAGTTTTCTTTTATTCCGATTTACGGGCGCAGACGTGTAGGCAAAACACAATTAATTGAAGAATTTGTCAAGGACAAACTTGTAATTTTCTTCACAGCAGTCAATAAAGGGACATATAAGCAAAATATGGAGTTTTTGAGTAAGTCCATTTTCGACGGTGATGAGCATTATGGAGTTTTTAATAATTTTAATGATGCGTTAGAAACAATTTATACTCGCGCGAAAAAAGAGAAACTCATTTTTGTCATTGACGAGTTCCCTTATCTTGCAGATTCTGATAAGAGTATAATTTCAATTTTGCAACAGTTCATCGACTTAAAATTTCTTAAAACGGACATGATGCTTATTTTGTCAGGCTCATCGTTATCGTTCATGGAAAACCAAGTACTAGGCTACCAAAGTCCTTTGTATGGCAGACGAACAGGACAAATCAAATTGCTCCCACTTGATTTTCAAACTGCACGGCGGTTTGCACCAAATCTATGTAAGATTGACCAAGCCACTATGTATGGAGTGACAGGTGCAATTCCAAGATATTTATCTTTGTTTAGTAATAATCTGAGCCTTGACGAAAACATTAAGAAACAATATTTCGACCGCAATGCTTATCTATTTGAAGAAACTGACAATCTCTTGAAGCAAGAGTTTAATGATCCGGCACTTTACAAATCTATCATCACGGCTATAGCAACAGGCAGTTCGCAAATGAAAGATATTGTTGGTAAAACGGGCGAGGGAAGCAGCACAATTGCAACGTACATGAAACCTCTGCTAGATACAGGTATTGTAAAAAAAGAAGTGCCTGCGATGGATAAACCTAACAGCCGAAAAACAATATATCGCTTGGAAGATGGAATGTTCCGTTTCTGGTATCGCTTTGTCTACCCAAACGCCTCCCTTGTTGCCCTTGATAAAGGAGATATGATATATGAACGAATCAAGCCGCAAATACCGAGCTTTATGGGAGAGGTGTTCGAAAAGCTTTGCATCGAACATATGTGGAGTATCTATAATCAGCTTCCGTTTTTATTCCAAAATATCGCACGTTGGTGGGGAAACAATCCTGAACTAAAGTCACAATCTGAAATCGACTTCATTGCATATAATGAAAATGAAAAACAAGTCATTTTTGGTGAGTGCAAATGGCATAACGAAGCTTTTGATTTGAGCGAGACCTCTTTCTTTCTGAAAAAGTGTGAGATGTTCAAGCAGTTCGAGGAAAAGTATTACTATTTGTTCTCCAAAAGTGGCTTTACTGACGCTGTTGTTAGACTAGCTACCAAACGAAACGATATCAGGCTAATAAATTTTGCGGATATGTTTGACTTAAATTAATTTTTCGTCTGACAAGGCGAAAAATCGCAGGAATGCCACTTGCCCTTCAAGGTTTTTCACTATCATTTCACCACTGATATTAATATTTCTTTTTCATTCAGTTTGATAGTAGTACAAATCCGAACACAAGATTATCTCTCTACAGAAACAGCAAAACTTATTGTGAATACCATCAAAGAAAATATTGACGAACTCGAAAGCAGAGCACTTCTAACTATTGATGCAAAAAAAGGGCGTCTCCGGTTATTACCTCTATAATAATTTTCTTGCTCTATTAAGGTAAACTAAAACAAGATTCCATTGTGAGTGAAATCTTGTTTTAATATTTATATCATATCATGAAGGTATAGTTGTATTCATCGCTACTCCCGGCTACCAACCCCCTGTTGTCAATGCACTATAAAATCTACACTTCCACCCCCGGAAGTAGATGGTCTTTGATTGCAGTCATTACAACTTGCATTTCATTTAAACACGATGTCATAACGATTACAGAATCAAGTTCCGGGAGAACTATTATAAATTGCCCCATCATGCCGTCTGCACGGTATCCGCAAAAACTGTTTTGCCAAAACTGGAGCCCATAACCTGCTCTCCAGTCTGGCCGCTCGGGGGCGGTTATTTCGTCATTATCATTTTCAATGGGGTCATCATTTGCAATCAGCTTTGATGTAGCCTCTTTTGCATAGGATTTCGGCACAATTTGCTTACCCTCCCAAACACCCTCTTGCAAATAGAGCTGGCCAAAACGAGCCATGTCATAGGATGTTAGATATAATCCGTAGCCACCAAGCGTCACATTCATAAAGTCAACATTCCAGTTTGAGACTCCAAACCCCATCGGATCAAGCATATTTTTGCGAAGATATTCATGCATTCCTTTTGGATACACCTTGTTAAATGCAGCACTCAGCAAATGAGAGCCGAGCGTATAATAGTCGAACACTGTCCCCGGCTCATGTATAATCGGTTGCGCAAGAGCTGCTTTTACAGCATCATAAACCATAAGCATGTTTGCTTCATCATTTTTATACCCCGAAGCCATCATCAGTAAATGTCGTAGCGTTACATCTTTATTATTTGTATCGTTAATAACATCTTGATGTTCGGGGAAGTAACTCATAATAGTGTCGTCAAGTGAAAGTAGCCCCTGCTCTTGCGCCATTCCCATGGCTGATGACATAAAGCTCTTTGTAACAGAAAAAAGTACATGCAACGTGTCTTTTTCGTTTTCACGGAAATATTCTTCCCAAATAAGCTTCCCGTTTCGGAGCATCAAAAAACTGTGCAAATCCAAATTGTTTTTCACTCTGATTTCATTAATAGCACTCTTTATGGCTTCTGTTTTTACACCTTGTTCTTCCGGTTTTGACGTCTTGAATGCCTCTTTTCGCATGATTAATCCTCCTTATAATGTCATTTCGCGCGTAATCGTAGAATCTAATAAGCACAGATTTCTTGGATTCTGCGACTTCGCGCAGAATGACGGTGCTTTTTTCATTTTATCTTAATCTCTTAAAAAATTCAATCAGCATCTGTGAGCTTTTTTGCTGGAAAATAATGTTGAAAATGTAGAGGCAGAGTTGTAATTATATACATCTAGCATAGAAGTGTTCAGTATTTTCAACACTTTGTTACTCATGTGATGACTCAAACGTGTATGGACATCTGTGCTTGCAAAATGTTACGATAAGACCAAATCAAACACGTTGGAGAAACATACAAGTATCTCTTGACGTTACAACTATAAAGTTGTATAATTAAACTGTCATACTGTATACGGCAGTAAACTGAGGTGGATTTATGAACGTGCACCATTATGAAACTGCCGGTGGCAAAGATGTAATTGAATCATATATAGATAAACTTAGCAAAAATGAGATAGTTGATGCTTATTCGGTGCTGACAGCTTTCGCAGAAAACAGGATTGATGAAGTAAAGACAAAAAAGTGGCGTGGCAAGATATGGGAAGCATATTTTTATAAGTATAATAGACTGTTTTATGTCATAGTTGATGGCACGGATGTATGTTTCCTTCATGCTTGTCGAAAGCAAAAGAATAAAACAGAAAAGAAAGATTCAGACATTGTAATTCAAAGAGCAAGTGAATTAGGAAACATGTTATCAAAAACTTTCATTTAGCGAGGTGCAATTATGCCATTCAAAACTGTTTATGTCGACAAATTATTAAAAGAAAAACTCGATGCAGACTCAGAACTAAAAGAGCTTTGGGATAATAGTCGAGTTGAGTACAGAATACTTGGCGAGTTGATAAGGCTACGTAAAGAAAAAGGAATATCACAAACTGAACTTGCAAAAAAATCAGGTCACAGACAGCAAGTTATATCACGCATTGAGAACAGAGAAAGTAGCCCAACACTTAAAACATTATGTGCTATGGCAGAAGTTCTCAATGTAGATATTCAATTAGTACCTCGCATTAAATCTACCTCGGGTATCTAACGCAATTTTTTAAAAAACTCACTCAACATCTGTGAACTTTGTTTTGATAAAATGTCGCCTGTCACTTGCACTTTATGTCCGTAATTTTCCATAAATAGATTTATCACACTGCCACATGAGCCTGTAAGTTCATCTTTCGCACCATAATAAAGTTTATCTATTCGTGACATTATGATTGCACCCGCACACATCGGACACGGTTCGAGTGTGACATATAATGTGCAATCTGATAATCGCCAGTCACCAAGAGTCTTGCAGGCATCATTTATTGCCTCAATCTCGGCGTGCGCTGTCGATGTTTTGCCCTTTTCACGTCTGTTACGCCCCTGCCCTATTACATCGCCTCTTTCATCAACAATAACACAGCCAACAGGTGTTTCACCGTCCGCTCCCGCTTTCTCCGCCAAGTCTAGTGCAAGTTGCATGTAATATTCATGGTTTTTCACTTTAACGCGTCCTTTTGAAAAACATAAAAATCTTCTAATGTGCCCTGCTGTAGTGCCGATGTATCAACTTCGTCACCGCCCTCGACATATTCATTAACAAAAAACACTTCCATGCCAAGCTGCGCTGCACACATATCCTCACTGGGATTATTCCCGACCATCAAGCATTGCTCAGGCTTTTTGTCGATTTTAGACAGCACTTGTTTATAGTATCCCAAATTCGGTTTGCAAAATGAACTGTTTGCATAGTGTGTAACAAGTTTAAAATCGTCAAGTTTCAAGCCAATCCAGCTCAGACGTGTTTCAACAGCGCACTGCGGAAACAACGGATTTGTCGCTAAAACAACTTCATACCCTTTTTGCTTCAAGTCATGTATAATTCGCTTTGAAATGTTGTCTGCACCTGCACTGTTTGGGGCTAAAACAGACTTTACATCATCAAAATCTTTTGTGTAGAACTCGTCACACTTTGCCTCTACAGCTTCTTTTTCATCAATCGTCAGAGAAAGTGTGTCAACAAATGTGTCCCAAAAACGGACAGTGTTTAAACATGTTCCATCGTTACTTAACATTGCCTTTGTGCCGCCCCAAACAGCCTTAAGTGACTCATCGGGGTTCATTCCCATATCAGCAAACACTTTGCCGAGCTTTTGAAAGTATAGCTCGACAAAGTCTGCTTGATTAAATCTTAAAAGTGTTCCATCCAAATCAAAAATAACTGTAGTAAGCATAAATTACCTCTGAATAAGACAAGGGGTCGATCCCCCTGTCCTTTTTGTAGGGGTCGCTGTCCACAGCGACCCGCTACTCCGATTCAATAAAATTACCTAAAATGTAAATTATAAACTATTACCAAAATCCTCACGGAATTTCTTCGCCAATACTTCCGGCCAATCGCCAATCGCCTGCAAACGCCCGAAGAAGAAACGCAGAACTTTTGGCTCTTCAACAAACTCAAGCCCACCAATAAGTTCACGGTTTTTGTATAGCCATGAAAGGCGATCTGACGCATATTTTATTTGCGACAGAGAAACAACACGTCTTGGAATCGCAAGTCGTAGCAGTTCCATTTCTGCAAGTTGCTCAGTTCCGTCTTCGTTACGCTGTTCACTCATTGTGCCACGTTCCATACCTCTAACACCACTGGCAATAAACATCGCAGCAGCAAGAGCGCCTGCACGGTATTGTTCTTGTGGAATATGTGAGCAAAATCCTGTTGCATCAACATGACAGCCAAGCCCGCCCGGAGGTGTCACAACAGGCACACCTTTTGCCTGTAATTCTTCGCACATAACTTCAACAAACAGCGGAGTTTGATTGATAACGTTTATATCTGTAGTTTCTTGTAGTCCCACAGCCAAAGCTTCCATCTCACGCACAGACATACCGCCGTAAGTCAAAAAACCTTCGTAAAGAGGTATTAACTCACGCATTTTTAAGAAAACATCGTGATCATTTACCAGTATACCACCGCCACGTGCCGCTCCAAGCTTACGTGCTGAGAAGTAAATAATATCCATAAACGATGCGATTTCACGCATAATTTCTTTGATTTCAATATGCTCATATTCTTTTTCACGAACTTTAATGAAGTATAGATTATCCGCCATAAGACTTGCATCATACACAACAGGAATGTTATGTTTGCGACAAATTTTCGACACTTCACGCATATTTTTCATAGAAACAGGCTGGCCGCCTACAAGGTTTGTTCCCGCTTCAATACGCACAAAAGCTATTTTATCAGTGCCAAGTCTGTCTATCGCTTCATTTAATTTGTCAATATCAATATCGCCTTTAAACGGCTCAGTACTACTGATTTTCAAACCTTCATCACTGATGATTTCTTCAACTAAACCACCCAACAACGTGATGTGTGCTTTTGATGTTGTAAAATGATAGTTCATCAAAACAGTTTTACCCGGCTCAACAAGCACTCTTGAAACGATATGCTCACAAGCACGGCCTTGGTGAGCAGGTAAGAAATGCTTAACCCTGAAAAGGTCTTGCAAAACAGATTCCAGACGATAATATGTTTCAGAACCCGCATAACTGTCATCAGCTTGCATCATAGCCGCATACTGATTTTCGCTCATAGCGTTGACACCACTGTCTGTTAGCAAGTCCAAATAGATATCACGATTTTTCAGCAGGAATGTATTAAAACCTGCTTCTTTCATTGCCGCGAGACGTTCCTCGACTGGCAATAGGTTGATTTTTTGCACCATCCGCACTTTGTGCATTTCCAATGGTACATTTTCGCCTGACATAAATTTAATTTTTGGCATTGTTCTTCTCCCTGTTCTGATAAACTTTCGGATTCGTCACACTCTTATTACCTTCGGTTCTTGTGTAATCTTCTCCAATCTCGCTATCTAAGATGCCATACAGTATAGCATATTAGAAGTCAATTGTATAGATTTATTTGACTTTCATATAAGATATAAAGCCTACCTATAAAGCACAATAAATGTTACTAGCCACAGGCTAGCTCATGATGGGCAGTTTTCTCCGATTTTTTCGCGTATGTAGGGCGACAAGACCCGTTCTAGCGAAAAAATTGGAGGAAATTGACCATCATGGGCGGGA
>Ga0123355_10019415_pt1 | contig 10822 bp, 6 predicted proteins | sample TergutEmb28metaG_3_FD_89872 | JGI IMG/M metagenome (GOLD analysis project Ga0123355, IMG submission 89872) | Embiratermes neotenicus P1 segment gut microbial communities from Petit-Saut dam, French Guiana - Emb289 P1 | ecosystem: Host-associated > Arthropoda: Insects > Digestive system > Gut ...
CCAACTCCTCCGCCAACCCACCCAACCCAAACGCCGCACACACCCCACCCGGATCCCGACGAAACTCCGCCCGAAACCCAGCATCCATCAACAACCGCTCAACCAAACGACCAACCAACTCCAAGTCGTCTTGCTTATCGGACAACGCGGTTCACCTCCATGGGGCCATAACGGATGCGGTGGAAAAGCGGCGCACCGAGGGCGACCAGCACCGGTATCAGCAGCGTCGCGAAGAACAGGATGAACCCGGCCAGGACGACCTGACGGGGTGCCAATTTCACAAGCTCGTGGTAGTAGCGGAGTGACAGTGCGGCGAGCACGGCGGCGCCGATTGCGGACCAGAAAACTCCGGCGAAGGCAAACCGCAACAAGACCGGCGACCCCTGCTCGGCGTCGATTTGGCCAGCCAACCGCGCACGTAGTTGAGCCCGCGCTCGCTGCTTGAGCCCAGGCTCTCGCAGCCACTCGCAGAGAATGTGGTAACCGTCACGATCCAGAAACGGATTCACGTTGAAGAAGCCACCCACATAGGCGGCAAAGGCGAGCTGAAAGAAGACGTCGCGCAGATTCCCCTTGGGTGCGACCGCGCACGCGATCGAGAAGACGCCACCCAGCAAGAAGTCGGATAGGGGCCCGGCGGCGCTGATCGCGATCCGGTGCATGCGGCTCTCCATGTACCCCTCGCTCGTGTCGACGAATGCATACGGAAAGATCAACAGCAGCTTCAGGCCGGCGCGAGGTGTCGAGCGCCCGTAGTGGGCTAGCGCGAGTCCGTGAGCAAGCTCGTGAACCATCGCGATCAGGAACCGGCCGACGATGAACACCAGGCCACCCAGCAGCAGGCGGTGGGCAACCACCAGCGGCGTCCCGTAGCGCTTGCCGACCAGGTAGGAGAAGACGAGCATGCCCGCCAGTGACAGGAGCACCAGCAGCGTCGCCGACAGGCCGTTGAAGAACACCCGTCCCCAATGCCGGTAGGCGGTCTGGAAGTACTCGGGGATCCACTCGAAGGTCTTCTCCCGGCTCCTGAACGCCCGCGCCAGCAGTCCGCGCCGGGGCTCCTCGACGGGCGCGGGAGCGATGCCCTCGAGCATCCCGCGCTCTCCGAAGTCAGCCAGCAGCAGCACCAGACGACCGGGGCCGGGCGGTCCGAGCGTGCGGGAGGCCTCGGCGATCAGCTCGGCGATCGTCAGCCGGCCGTCCAGCAGCTGCATCAGCCCCGCGTCGACCGCATCGAGCCGCATGAACGCGCTGTTGCGCAGGTCGTGGAGCATGAACGGCTGCGCACCATCCTCGCCCGCGACCCGCTTCAGCGCCCAGCCGGACCGCAACCGCGGCCGCAGCGAGCCGTCGCGGAACTCGGGCGCCGCCGCGCGAAGCCCCATCGCCGTGGCATCCACCGGGACCACGAGGGTCTGATTGGGGCGCCCTTCCGGGGGGTCGGCTAGCGGGCCGACCCCCCCGGCCAGGACCGCTCCGCTCGCCGGTGCTTGAGCCGCGTTCTCGACCCGAAGCACCACGTTGCCGAGCTGAATCTGCTGTCCGGGGGTGAGGCGAAGCGGCGCTGCGAGCGGCCGTCCGGAGAACATCACGCCGAACTTCGACCCGGCGTCCTCGATCAAGAACCCACCCGGTCCGGAGACGATCCGTGCATGGAGACGGGAGACGGTTCGGTCTGCGATCTTCAGCGTCGCGTCGTCGCCGCGACCGATCGTCATCGCGTCATGGACGGCGTGGCGCGTTCCGTCTGGCAGAACGAGCACAAGCCACTCAGGCACCACCCCCGACGGGCTGCGGACGCTCACGATCAGCCCCCGGGGACCGGCTGCCACGCCGGGTCGGCGCTGTCGGTGGCTAGGACTGTGCGGTGCGCCGGCTGCTCCGGGTCCACCCCGACGATCGTCCCGATCGCGTTCGGCTGGCACGGGCCCTTTGACTGCATCACCGCCAACTCGAGGTCGTCGGGGCGCCAGGCCACCTGGCAGGCGCTGACGCCCAGCGCCTGCTGATAGGTGAACGTCAGCTGGCCGGAACGAAGCTCGCTGGACGGCACGATGTAGAGCCCGAAGCCGGTGTGCGCAGATCCGGCCACGAGCGCGAGCTTCGTCCCGTTCGGTGAGATCTGCGCATCGAACACCCCCTGACCGGCTACCGATGCATTCGTGACCAGCGTCCCGTGGCCCCAGTTGGAGGCGTGGGTCGAGAATGGGACCTTGCTCGCGAACTCGAGCAGCCCGAAGTTGGCGCCATTGCTTCTGGTACCCGGCACGAGGATCGACGAGCCGTTCACCCAGTCGAGGTCGCCACCGATGCTCCACCCGGGCGGTGCGCTGGTGCAGCTTGGGGTGATCGGGGGCTTTCCGATGGTCGCGAAGCACAGCATCGACGAGCCGTCAAGGTTCTCGACGAACGCGATCGTCAGCGACCTAAGGGTCGGCGCGAATGCAGGGTTCACGTCAGATTCCCCGCGCGGCACCGTGGTCAGCTCCAATGGCACCGCCGCCGAATTGTCCGGCTGGGCGATCACCAACTGACCGTTCTGCGAGTAGATCACGTGCGTGCCGTCGGGGCTCCACGACGCTTCCACCTGCGGTCCGGAGCCGGGCGGTACCACTCCGGACACCGTGCGCCTGATCGGATCGACGACGGTGATGGTGTGCTGGTCGTCGTAGGAGAGCTGGGGCGAGCCGATCGAAATCAGCAGCGCCACGACCGCGCCCTTGTCGACGCTCGAACCGGCCTTGGGGATCGTCCCGACGACCTGTCCGGGAGGCGCCGTGGCGACACTCTCGATCGGCTTGGGCTCCAGCTTGGCCTGCGAGATCTTGCCCGCTGCGGTGGTCGCGTCACCGGTGACGGAGGGCACCTTGATCAGGCTCGTCGCCACATGCGCTGGGGCCACTGCCACCCCCCTGGCGGCAGCGGTCGTGGTCGCGGCTCGTGTCGTCGACGTGGTGGTTCTTGCGGTCGTCGGGATTGACAGGAACACCGCGATCGCGGTGCCGTGTGGAACCGACGCGCCCGCCAGCGGCAGCTGCGACACGACCTTCCGGGATGGGTCTACCGGCTGCGGGGTCACGGCTCCAAGCGCCAGTGTCGCCCCCCGCAGCGATTCATCCGCCTTGCCGACGGTCAGGCCGACGACCGAAGGCACCTTGACCTCGCCGGTGCCGGTGTAGACCTCGAGCGTCACCATCGCCCCCGCCTTGGCCTTTGTCCCCGCTGACGGACTCTGCTGCGCGACGCTGCCAACCGGGTGTCCGCCCTTGTCCGTGACCGACACCGTCTTGGGAGCGAGGTTGAACCCATCCCTGTTGAGTACCTGCTGGGCCGCGAACACACTCCTCAGTCCCACCACGTTCGGCACCGGCTTTGAGTGCGGCAAAAACCTGATCAGGAGAAACGCCAGTACCAGCGCGATCAGCAACAGGATCAACAGCCACCGCGACAGCCAAGCCCGCTGGCGGAAGGTCGCGGCGCGAGGGGGTGGCGGTGTCTCGACCTCCACCGGCGCGGCGGTAACCGTGAAGCGGCGGTCGATCGGCCGCCCGATCCAGTGCTGCTTGGGCGGGAACACGGTGAATGGACACTCAAGTGCATTTCCCGGCTCGAGCACGACCTTCGGCTCCGCGAACCGGAACTGACACTTACCCTCGGTGTCCTCGGCGTTCAGCCTCACTTCGGTTCGGGCGTTCGCACGGTTACGGACGACCAGTCGGTAGCGTGCCTTCAGCCGGCCGGAGGCTCGCAGGGGACGCAGTTCGGTGGCGACCTCGTAGTAGGCGCCGATCGTGACGGCGGCGCCCGTCGCCAAGACCTCGCCACCGTAAGCGCGGGACTCCGCAACCACCTCAAACGGCCACGTTCGGGCCTTTGCCTCGGGTTTGCGCGGCGGGCTGATGTGGATTTGGAACTCCTGCTCGTAGGCGCCGTCCGATCCGTACGGCACCAGATACGCCGTCGCGGGCGTGATCGTCCACCACTCCTGCGGCAGGCCGCGGATCGAGAGGTCGAAGTTGTCGACCACCTCGGACTGATTGCGGATCACGCCGACGATCGTGACGTTCTGCCCCGGCTGTACGAACACGGGCGTGGTGCTGGGCGAGGAACCTTCGTCGTCGGGCGAGCGCAGCGTCAGTGAGGCTGCAGCGGGAGGTGCGTCGCCCGTTCCGGGCCTACCGGGGACGGGGGCGACGCCGACCGGAAGCCCGCCAGGCGCGGCTGGTGTGGCCCAGTCCCGCGGCACCGTCTCGGGAGCGAGGGTGGCGTTCGGATCAGGCGGTCCGGCCACGGCGGTGGCCGCGGTCGGCTTGACCGCGGGGAGGTTCCTTGTGGGATCCCAGCGGAGGTACTCGCCGCACGAGCAGAAGTGGGCGTCGTCCGTGTTCTCCAGGCCGCAACTCGGGCAGGTGCGCATCTATGGTTGCCTCGCGGACGCGTGTTGGCGCTGCGGCGACTCCGCCGCGCGCATCTAGGGCGGTCCGCCTCCGTCCGTTGTGGCCGGTTCGGCGGCCTTCTTGACCCGGAGTCGGTAGCTGACGTGTGCCGGTTTGACCTGGTCGATCAGTCGCGCCACCGCCGCCAGCCTTCCTTCGGGCAGCGGCGCGTCGCAGTAGACGACAAACGACGGCGGGTCCGCCTGGCCGACCTCGGTGTCGGTCACCTCTTCGCGCTCGAGCGACCAGGTCACCGAGCCGCCGTCCTCGACCCGCAGTGGAACGCCCGGGAACGCCAGCGCCAGCGCCAGCTCGAGTCCTTCGCGCGTGCCTCGCCGGCGCATCAGCATCGGCGCACGACGGACGATCTCCCGCCGCTCCTCGCCAGACCGCGCCTCGTCGTGCTCGAGCCCGAGCCAGCCGGTCAGAACATCGAGGACGTCGCGAGGCGCATACGTCGGGTCAAAGTGCTCCGGGAGGTTGTCCAGTGAGGCGACCAGCGGGTCGAGTAGCGCCTCCAGGGCGGCGATGAACCGCATCCCGAGGTCGCCATCGCTGTAGATCCCGGGAAGATTGTCGCGCAGATACCGCCGCCCGGACACGGCGGGAGGCGTCGGCTCGCTGCCGATTACGGCTTCGATCTGGATCGTTCCGAAGCCCTCGCCGGCGAAGGTCGCGAACCCGTCGCCGTCGCCTCCCTGCTGGTCTGTGGTTGTCTCCTCAGCCACTCTCCCCCCTTAGTCCCGAAGCGTCCTGGCAAGCCCCCACCAGGACACTCGTCGCTAGACGCTAGTCGTTATATACCGCCCGTACGATGTGCTTGCCAGATGAGATCAACTCGTCCGCCGCCAGCGTCAGCTGGGTTTCGGTCGGCTTCGGCGCCTGCGCCCCCGTCACGAGGTCGGTTTCGTACATCCGCAGGAGGTTTACGAACTCGACGCCGTCGATCGCGTAGACGATCCCGAACAGCTCCCCGGGATTCAGGGCACGGCCCGCCTGCCAGCCGTTGCCGACACCTGTCGGCGAGCCGCCGATCAGCGGATTCAGGTACACGTACAGCGCATGCTCGACGTCCTGCTGCACACGCTCGAGGTCAGCCAGCGGCGAGACCCTGACATCGACCACCACGCTGACCCCCCGGAGCCGAGCCGGCAGCAGCCGGATGCTGGTACCGAGCAGCCGGCGCCGCTCCAGCGCCGTCGCCACCTTCCGCATCAGCTCCTCGTCGGGTGTCAACTCCGCCAACTCGAGCTGACGATCGGCTGGATCCACCCGCGGTAGCAGGTGGACGCGGACGGCACCGCCCGCCTGCGCCGACGTGCAGATCGACCGAGCGACTTCCGGTGAGGCGGCAACCGTCAGCCGCTCGAAGTCCTCGGCCGTCACCGCCCGTGTACGGGCACGAATCTCCAGACGTGCTCGTTCACGCGCCTCTTCGAGCGGCTCGGGGTCCATCCCGCCCGTCGCGGGGCGCGGGTTGGTTGCCGCGGCCACGCCGGTGAGCGACGGTGAAACGACCGACAGCGCGCGCGCCGCCACGTTCCCGATCGTGCCGCCTCCGTACCGGTAGGAACTGAACCGCAGGGCCGCGCCGGCGGGCGGCACCGCACCGTACCGGCGCCAGCCACCGTCGGGTTGACGGATCGCGGGCCCGAACCGGAGCTCGCCTGTGGGCGGCACGATTTGAAAGTGGCGGTCCGCGGGGCCGCTCAGGGAGAAGGACTCGACCGGCCGCCACCGCACCCACTCGTCCGCGCCCTGCTCACGCACCTCCAACACCTCGCCCGGCCCGAGCGTCAGGACCGGGTGGTGGCGAAGCCGATAGGAGGCCCCGGCGATGCCCTCGCTGGACCCGATCAGCTCGTTCTCGACGGTCGCGGCGTGGTGGCCTCGGACCACTCCGCCGATCACCTCGGCCGACACCGAGTTCACGGACGGACCTCGTCGGTAGCAGGTGTCCGATCCGTCGGCACCCTGGGCCGCTCGGCAGCGCAGCCAGTGCATCGGCCCGTCGGCAAGGTTCGCAGGGGCAGCCTCCGAAGGCACCTCCACGGTGATCGCGCCTCCGCCCAACAGGAACGCGCCGGTCTCATCGCTGATCACCGTCGCCTGATGCCACTCGCCATCGGCCCCGAGCGTTTCCCATCGGAGACCTGGCTCGCCCGACTGGGCGCCCTCGGCTTCTGCGAGCGTGCAGTCGAGCTGCAGCCTCACCACCAGCCCACCAATCGGCTCGGCGAAGCCGAGAAGCAGCGCGTCATCGACCGCTGGAGGCCGTCCAAACGGCTCCTGTGCGCTGTCGCCGGGCTCCGCGATGCCGTCGTGGACCGGCGCCGAGAGCGTCTCGCCACCGCGCTGCACCGCATATCCGGAGAGGCCCAACGCAGGTACCTGCAGTTCGGTGTCGGTGCGAAAGACGACCAGGTCACCGCCGGCGGTCCGTGGGGCTGACACTTCCGTTCCCTCCGGAATCACGGCGCCGACCGGCTCCGTCAGGATGAACCGCAGGTCCACGCCTGCCTGCTGGGGCGGCGCCGGGCGAACGCCGACCAGCTCGAGCAGTGCCTCGTGAAGCCGGTCCGGGATCCGGTTGATGCGGTAGGAGAGGATCTCTGTCAGCCACGCGAACAGCTCGATCAACGTGATGCCGGGGTCGGAGACGTTGTGCTCGGTCCAAGCCGGGGAGTGGCGCACGATCCGCGTCCGCGCCTCGCTGACGAGCTCCTGGAAGCGGACGTCATCGAGGATCATCTCCGGCAACACCCCTGGAAACATACCTTTCGTTTTGACCTGCCAGGCCTCTCTATTTGGGTAGACGCCCAAGGCCTAGTCTTTATTCCCATGCGCGGATGGCTGCAGCGGCACGACCCCGGGCACGGGGCGCTGCGCAGGGCGGGCCGGGCGGCGATCCTGATGCCGGGGCTGTTCGCGCTCGCCGACAAGGTGATCGCCAACCCGATCATGTCGTACTTCGTCGCGTTCGGGTCATTCGCGATGCTGCTGCTGGTCGACTTCCAGGGCTCGCGGTTGGACCGATTGCGGGCCCAGACGCTGCTAGGTGTCAGCTGCGCCGTGCTGATCTGCTTCGGCACGCTGCTGTCGCGCTCGACTGCGCTGGCGGTGATCGGGATGTTCGTCATCGGCTTCGTGGTGCTGTTCAGCGGCGTCGTCAGCTCCGTGATCGCGAGTGCCACGACGCCGCTGCTGCTGGCATTCATCCTGCCCGTGACGGTGCCCGGTCCGCTGTCGCAGATCCCGGAGCGGGTCGCCGGTTGGGGGATCGCGGCGGCTGTATCGCTCGTCGCCATCACGATCCTGTGGCCCTCGGCGGTCGCCTTCCCCGTCGAGGGGCGGGCGATCGACGCCTGTCGCGCGATCGCCGCCAGGATCCGCGCCGAGGTCGCCTGGATCCTCGGTGACGGAGGCGACGACTTAAAGCGCGCCTACGACGAGGCCCGGGCCGAGGCTGACGCCCGGGTCGAGGCGCTGGACAAGCTGTTCCTCGCCACCCCGTTCCGGCCGACCGGCCTCAGCACCAAGGCCCGCGCCGAGATCCGGCTGGTCGACGAAATCCGCTGGCTCAGCGCGGTGCTACTGCACTCCAGCTTGCGGGCGCGGTCGGCGAGGCCGCCCGAGCGCAGCGTCTACACGGTGAAGCTGGCGGCCGCGGAGGTGCTCGAGCGGGGAGCGGCGGCGCTGGACCCCGCACAGCTGCCGGAGGCGCGAGCCTATGAGGAGCTGGCGACCGCGCGCGAGCGGCTGCGGACGGCGCTGCGGGAGCTGGAGGAGTACACGACCTCGCAGCCGTTCGAACGGCGGCGGGTCGAGGCGGGCGAACCGGCCCCGGCGGGGAACGGCGAGGTGGCGGCGGCAGCGGTCGTCTCGGCGCTCGACCCGAGCTTCCGGGCCCAGGAGCTCGCATACATCACCGACCAGATCGCGTCGAACGTTGATTTTGCGGTCGCGGCGTCGCGCCGAACCTGGTGGCAGGCTCTGCTCGGGCGCCAACCCGCCGGCTTCAGCGGATCGCTCAGCTCCGCCCGGGACCGCGCGCTCGCGCACGCCGAGCTCAGCTCGTCGTGGCTGCACAACAGCCTGCGTGGCGCCGCGGGCCTGGCGCTGGCGGTGCTGGTCGCCGAGCTGACGTCGGTCCAGCACGGCTTCTGGGTCGTGTTCGGCACGCTCGCGGTGCTGCGTTCGAACGCGCTCAGCACCGGACAGAACGTGATGCGGGCATTGCTCGGCACGACCGCCGGGTTCGTGGTCGGCGGGGCGCTGGTGGCGCTGATCGGCACCAACAGCGTGCTGCTGTGGATCCTGCTGCCGTTCGTCGTGCTGTTCGCCGGGCTCGCGCCGGCGGCGATCTCGTTCGCGGCCGGCCAGGCGGCGTTCACGCTCACTCTGCTCGTGCTGTTCAACCTGCTGGCGCCGGCGGGCTGGACAATCGGGCTGGTGCGGATCGAGGACGTCGCGATCGGCGGCGCCGTCAGCCTCGCCGTCGGGCTGCTGTTCTGGCCGAGCGGCGCCCGCGCCGAATTCCGCCGGGCGCTCGGCCGCGCGTACGTCGACAGCAGCAGCTACCTGGCCGAAGCTGTCGCATACGGGGTCGCGTGCTGCGACGCGAGCGGTCCCGGCGCGACCGCCCCGCGGGCGCTGGCGGTGCAGGCGGCGGCCGCGGCGCGCAGGCTCGACGACACCTTCCGGGGCTATCTCGTCGAACGCGGCGCCAAGAAGATCCCGCTGGCCGGGATGACCACGCTTGTGACCGGCGCTGCGGGCGTCCGGCTCGCGGCGGACGCGGTGCTGGACCTGTGGGAGGAGGACGGCGAGGCGCCGATGCGCGACGGCGACCGCGCGGCCGCCCGCCGCGAGCTGCTCGAGGCGGCCGACCATCTCAGCTCCTGGTTCACGCGCTTCGCGGCCAGCCTCAACGACGCAGCCGACGTGCCCGACCCGCTGCCCGCCGAGAGCGTCGCCGACGGCCGGCTCGTCGACGCCGTCGCCACCGATCTCGAGGACGGCGACGGCCACGCGACCGCGACCGGCGTCCGGGTGATCTGGACCGGCGACCACCTCGACGCGGTCAGGCGGATCCAGGAGTCGCTGGTCGGTCCGGCGCGCGCCGCCGTGGCGGGCGATTAGCGCTCCCTCAGGCTGTACGTCGGTTGCCGATGAACGTCCAAGAAAGCTCGCTGGGGAGCTTTCCGTGCCTGGTGGCTGGGTCAGGTCCGCCATTGGTCCTGCTTGCCGGGCTCATGCCGGAGGCCGGCGTCGCGGCGGGTCCGCTGCGCCGCACGCACGAACGGGCGATGCTGCCCTGGGCCCGCGACAGGCAGGTGTTCTATGTCAACCGGCGTCCGGACCTGCCGCGCGGGATGACGATGGCCGTGCTGGCGGGCGAACATGCCCAGGCGCTGCGCCAGGCGTTTGACGAGCCCGTTGATCTGCTCGGGGCTTCGACCGGTGGCAGCATCGCTCAGCAACTCGCTGCCGAGCACCCTAACGTCATGCGTCGGCTGGTGCTTGTCAGCACCGGGTGCCGGCTGGGTCGGGGCGCGAAGCTGCTTCAGCGCCAGGTCGCGGCGCGTCTGCGCGCAGGCGCGACCCGTCAGGCGGGGGCGGTGATGGCCGGCGCCCTTGCCCCGCCGGCGCTTCGGCTGCCGGCGGCAGGCCTCGGATCGTTACTCGCGCCGCGCCTGTTCTCAGAGAACGGCTTGCGGGACATGGCCACCACGATCGAGGCCGAAGATGAGTTTGACCTCGTCCGCCTCCCGGCGGTGCGAGCACCAACGTTGCTGGTCGGAGGCGGCCGTGACCGCTTCTACGACGAGGAACTGTTTGTGCAGACCGCCCGTCTGATTCCCGGATGTCGGCTCGAGCTACACCCCAAGCGGGGCCACATCACCGTGCTCTCAGATCCACGCGCCGTCGCCCAGATTCGCGGTTTTCTCGCCGTATGAAAGGGGGTCTGGCTCAAGGTGTGACCGGGATCGCGTGGAAGGTGGGGATGCCGTTGGTGGTGCCCGTCTGCTGCACGCGGTATGCGGTTGTCGGGAGGCAGCTCGGGACCGGCGGCTTGATCGCCCCCACCGCCATCGCAACCTCACCGTCGGGGAGCTGCTCGGCGGCGAGCACACCCGTGTAGCCGGGGTCGAGGTACCTCCTTCCGGGGGTGAAGGTCAGCGTGTCGCTGGTCTTCGCATTGGGGTCCACGAACAGCGGGACTGCCGGAAAGCCTGATGGGTTGCCGCTGGTGGGGCAGCTGGACGTCACGGGGACGACCGTCTCGTCGATCCCCATCGCCGCGAACCGGGCGTTGAGTGCGGGGGCCGCGGTCTCGACGTCGTTGATCGTCACGGTGATGCTGCCGTCGGCGTTCTGGGTGA
>Ga0123355_10019416_pt1 | contig 10822 bp, 7 predicted proteins | sample TergutEmb28metaG_3_FD_89872 | JGI IMG/M metagenome (GOLD analysis project Ga0123355, IMG submission 89872) | Embiratermes neotenicus P1 segment gut microbial communities from Petit-Saut dam, French Guiana - Emb289 P1 | ecosystem: Host-associated > Arthropoda: Insects > Digestive system > Gut ...
ATTTTAATAGTAATTAATGTAAAGGTTAAGGTCTTTTGGATATAACTTGGTGCGTTTTAGTACGTAGGTACATTTCGATGGTACTTGTTGTGGCAATTTTAGGGTAGCCTACTCTGTGTACGGAGGCGACGTGATACTCGTCAGAAGCATTGCTACCGAACTGCACGGTACAGTTTCCAAGAACACCGTTTGTATTGTCTCGACAGCACACAATAAACAGTATAATTATCCCTTGCTAAGTAATTTCGGAAGCAATACAAATTTGAATCCCTTGGTGGACTTCAGCTGATTCTCGCAGTTTTATCTAAGGCTGTATTTAAACTGAAATTCGGAATAATTCATTTGCTGGGTAAGAGACACAGTGCACCCGTTACCTTGTAATGCGTATTTTTGTTGTATTTTAATTCACGTTGTGTGTTTTAACTATGAAATAAGCAGTAAACCCCGTATGTGGGTTGGATAATCTGAACAGGGTACCTGATGTCATTTTTTGTGCCCTGATTGCTTTTCTCGTTATGGGGGCGCAGGGTTGCAGAGGCAAGCTGGTAGGAGACGAAGCACTATTCATGCACCACAAAATCTTGTCTATCCATTTCAAAACGCCCACAATTACTGAGGCTACTTTGCAATTACAAGGCTCTATAAATTAGACTTAAGTACTGCCTGCGCGTGAAATTTAAGGTTATGGTGTTATATTTTGAAAGAGGTATAACGCTTCGAGGCCATTCCGAGGTAAGTCTAGCAGTGGCCACGCCGTGACGATTGCAGCTACACTATGTGTGTTGTAGGGAGCTCACCCGGCAAGTTGTCTGGTCCGTACAGTGTCAACTTCGTCATCGTTGCATGTTAACGCGGAGGAGGCGGGAGGAGGGATTTTAGAACTAGCACATCTGTTGGTCACTTATGTAGCTGTTTTACTCAGTCAATTTTCACGTATTCAGTTTTCACTGTAATTTCTTTGCGCGGACCCCTGTATGTGGAACCAGCCGTCTTGAATTGTTCTCCTTATGAGAATTCTATCCCCTTAAGTAGATTCTTCAGCGAACTTAGTATAGAGAGGATGGGCGAGCTTTTCTCTTCTAGAACACGTTCAGGCTTTCGAGTTCACAGCAAAGTAAGGAAACACACCCATATCATCCTGGAAGTGTAAACAGCAGGAAACTGAGCACTGTTTTCGGTGGTTGCAAGTAATTCTACTCCACAGACAACGAGCAATCTTAAACCCCTCGAGATTTCAACTTCTCACAGCTATGTTGAAAATTAAAGTCTTCCGGGATATGAAGCCGCTTCGACTGATAAATAGTTCTGCTAATTAGACAATGAAGATGGAAACAGAAAGCTCCGCAGAAACATTGTTAATTGTGTACCAGCATGGCGTCATATAACCGAATACTAGAATTTTATTAAATTTTAAACATTCTTTAATCAGCTTCTGGTATATGCTGATGATGTTAATCTATTGGATGGAAGCGTACACAATATAGAGAAACACGGAAGCTTTAGTAGATGCTAGTAAGGAGGTTGACTAGAAGTAAATGCTGATAAAAGTAAGTGCATGGTCATGTCTCGAGATCAGAATGCAGGACGAAGTCATGATATAAAGACTGATTATAGTTCCTTTCAGATATTTGGAAACAACCCTAACGAATCAAAATTATACCCTGGAAGAAATTAAGAGCAGGCTGAAGTCCGGGAATGCTTGCTATCATTCGGTGCAAAATCTTTTGTCTTCCAGTTTGCTACGCAAAAATTTAAAGATTAAGATATATAGAACTATAATTTTGCCTGTTGTTTGGTATGGGTGTGAAACTTGGTCGTTCACATTGAGGGAGGAGCATAGGCTGAGAGTGTCTGAGAATAGGGTGCTGAGGAAAATATTTGGGCCTAAGAGGGACGAGGTAACAGGGGAGTGGAGAAGACTACATAATGAGGACCTTCATGATCTGTACTTCTCATCGCTTTTTCACGTGATCAAATCAAGAAGAATGAGATGGGCGGAGCATGTGTTTATGTATGGAGTACAAGAGATGTGCATACAGGGTTCTGTTGGGGAAACCTGGAGGAAAGAGACAACTTTGAAGACTTGTCGTAGATGGAGGATAATATTAAAATGGATGTGCAAGAAGTTGGATGGGCAGGCATGGACGCGATTGATCTGGCTCAGTGTAGAGAGAGGTGGTGAGCTTTAGTGAATGTGATAATGAACCTTCGAGTTCATTAAAGTTCGGGTAATTTCTTGATTGGTTGAGGAACTGTTAGCTTCTCAAGAATGACCCCGCTTCATGGAGTTAAGCATTTTTTGGTCTAGCACCTACGCTTGTGTCATAAAGTTAGGTCTACCCCGAGTGTCTAATTGTAAATGAAGACACGGCCTTCAAGCCGTAATGAGTTGCATCGAAGTTTAATTGAACACCACGGCATGAATATGTATTGAGGAATGGAGGTATGTCTCAGCGTGCATCTGTATTGATTTCGGAGGGATTCACGTTTTACTCAGAGACAGTAGCAGCTCTCTTAACTTTTGTGTTAAAGGTGCCTGACTGAAATCTCAGTTGGGTGTCCAACAATTCTCACGGTTTTCCATGTTCTTCCAATTCCTTTTCTATCATCATTCATAATCATTTTGTCGTCTAATTTGTTTATTTATAGCATTTGAAACTGAAACAATGTTATTCAGTAACCAAGAGTAGAGGAGTCTACTGCAAGGGAAGTTAGACTTCAGCCCCACAGAATTAAAGTCGGCCTCCTTCTAGAGTCAGATGTTGTTACTAACGATCTCGTATTAATTCTATGCTTATTCTACAACGGATACGAAAAGTATTGTAAAGAAATCGCAGAAACAATTAAATGACGAGTTGATGTCGCAGTTTGGGGTTCCCTTTGTACGTGTTGGCCATTTTCATGTATTTTCCGAAAAAAAACTGGCCATGACACAGTGTGCGTTTTGTGTATGTCGATATAAAGGTAAAGCAGCCCCGTTACAGGCCTGGAGTGGCGCAGAGGGTTCCGGGAAGTTAAGGCTCCCAGATTACATGACAACGGCACAGGATGGTGGTAGGGTTGCCAGTCTTACATACCGGCCGCCTTTACCCGCAGGAAATGCTCCTGGTACTCATTTCTGTTGGAGGCTGAGTCGACCCCAGGGCCATAGTGCGATCGGAAGGATTACGTCAATGAAAAATTTCAGTGACACCATCTGGGATCGAACCAGCGAATATGTCGATGTAGATACATGAATTTGTATCTTATCACCTTGAATACGCCAGTAAGACAGGCTGGAGACTGGTACGACACCTAAGCCTGGTCTGACGTGGTGGTGAGACGGAAAGACTTGTCCTTTGCCGAGGATCGAAACTGGGAATCCAAGCGTTATCTAATCCTAGCCTGAGCCCTGTTTGCCCAGTGGGACGATAAATGACTGTGCCTTGACGTCGCTCCCCTAGCGGTCGTTTGTGTGTGTAACGTGTTCGAGGCTGGAGCTAGAATCTTCTGGAGATGCCAAATAATAAAAAGGGATATCAGAATCGAAATATTTCTGTAGCGTGGTTGCAATTCGTGGTTCTGAGGTTACAACAGATTCTCCACTTTTCGGAGTAATATCAGAGAGGTGGGTTCTTACGATCAGGAGAGCGGTACTGTGGTATAGGCATGGCAAACGGTACAGAAGGACAATGGAAATCTTTACTCCATCCTGGGAATTATGCAGATGGATATTTGTATTCTTCTATCGAAGTGTTTGAGATTTTTCTGAGTAGCGTTGAAGAGACAGGTCTGTCGGGGAAACTGTTTTAGCGTGCGACCTGATGACTTAGTTTCAGTATATGTTCTCTTCCAATCACAGCTACCAGCTGTTCACAATTGGATTGTCCTTATAATTTTCCTCAGCCCTACACTATTTCTAGATGGCATCTTCAGATAGACAACCGTCGCCTCCTTCAATTTACCCACGTACTCGCCGTTCGTGATCCGTTTTCCATCAGATTCGTCATGAGAACCAGTGTCGTAAAGTAACTGAATGTTACAAGGTCTCGATTATTGGGGTGGGTCAATGTCAACTAGGTTATTTTGAACACAGTTTCAAGTGGACGTGGTGATACAGCGAGACAGAGTGACTCAACTTACGCATTGCATATTTCATTTGTGAATGTAATTAAAACATATTTTCTCAGAAACGAGTGAGTGAACGTAAACTGAATTCTTGCCTTTGTATGGAATATGAAATGTCAATCGAAGTAAAATAATTTTACGTGTTATTGTGGCGTAACTAACTTTGAAAAAGAGTGTTATATAAGGAATATGTTCTTCTGGGTGAATTGGGCTTGAGAATAAATACAGCCAGTATCCGAACTACAGGTAGGTCTGATACAGGAGAAAAATTACTTGTGAGCCTCCAGTGCGTCCAAATTGTTTGGTATGACGAGTTGTCACTTTTCACCTCTCAGGATTGTGATATCGAACTTGAAGAACGTACACTAGGAGATATTTGACTAGCTATTTGTAGGCTTTATAATGCTCTTTGTATTGAAATTACCTGGAAGTACGTTGGCAATTGAAACAAAGCTGATAATAAATTCAGTAGCTTGTCATATGCACTTTCTAAATTAAATATTTTTCTCTGTTAAAAAATTTTCTTTCATATAATGATTTTTTTGCGTCGATAAAATAAGGAAAATAATTCTCTTATTCTAAACCTTCGTAAATGTTGCGTGATTTTTCTCTTCCCTGTTATCCGATAATTTGCCTAATGCAAGCAGAACTCTACATAGCAGAATATTTAAAACTTGTGATATAAGCTTATTATTTACGTATTATTATTATTATTATTATTATTATGAATATTATTGTTGTAAAATATTATATAACGTTACTGTGTTTAGGCGCGTTTGCAAAATTGCAAAAAGCGACAATTAGCTTCGTCATCCCTGTCTGTCCGTCCGTCCGTCCGTAAGCATGTTACAGCTCGGCTCCCACTAGACACATTTTCATGAAGTTTGATAATTGAGCATTTGTAGAAAATCTGTCGAGAAAATTCGTGTTTCATTAACACATGATAAGAATAACAGACCCTTTCTGTGAAGACCAATATACATTTTTGATCATATGTGCTCAGTTATTCTTATAATGAGAAATGTTTCAGACAAAAGATGTAGAGGAAGTCGAAACACATTTTATGTTTATGGTTCCGTGCATCGCTGATCAATATTAATAATTGTCCAACGAGATGCAACACAAAGCAGTCTGTTTATTATTCTGCAAGTTCACTCTACATGTTTCGGGTGCCAAACACTCCCATCATCAGGAGTACACAAAACTGTAACTACAGCCTCCGGTATTGGTCATATTTTTTGTACAGCTACCTCCCTCCAACGTGGCCAAGCCCCAGGTAACTGCACAAAATATATGACCAATACCGGAGACTGTAGTTACAGTTTTGTGTACTCCTGATGATGGGTGTGGTTGACACCCGAAACGTGTAGAGTAAACTTGCAGAATAATAAACAGACTGCTTTGTGTTCCATCTCGTTGGACAATTATTAATATATGTGGAAACACTTATTTTACTTTCAAAAACTTTTTTTCCCCCGAAAAACTTGCTGTTTCTGAGATAAAGTGGGGGAAAAAAAATATTGTTGAGCCGGGTAGGCCACAGCATGCGCATGGCATGCTGGATATCGCGGGCTAAAAACACACACTCAGAATATGTAATAATTATTGCTTTCCCACTGCAAAAATGGTTGCACGAACGCGCCTCAATATTACGTGATACGTATCGCCTGTCTTGTATTTCTTGCCATCCTGCAGCACCCATTGCCTCGTTAACTCAAGAAACAAACTGCGCTTGTCTGTGACAGGAACAAGTGCTGAATAGTAATGTTAGCTGTAGCCAGTGCTGCCAACATGTCCTGTCATCTACATGATTGATCGCTGCGGGCAATAGACAGATCATTTGTCGGCCGCTCAGAGTTGAGTAACGCATCGAGTAACTGTGAGATATAAAACCGCGTAAGACTTAAAATATATTTCACAAGTAAGGCGTTAGCGTTGCTTCACTGTTATACCACTTACGATCAGTCCCGAACGGTTTTCATCACACACTACAGACCTTATCTGGACATTTATATAGGAATGCTTCTTAAACTGCTGATGACAGCATTTATTTGAATTATCTTGGCTTTTATCTTATGTGAGTAGACGAGGAGCAAAGATATGATGTCCTGTTAGGAAGAGGTCTACACAAAACGAAAAAGGAACCGAAATGAGGTCCTAATTTTTATATGGAAGTGAAATATGGGTTTAACCAAACAGATGTCAACACATTAACTTCTTATGTTTATTGGACCGTGCATCATCTTGATAGTTGAATAAAGAGAGATCAACTTGATCTCTCTTTATTCAAATATTAACTTCTTTATTTGTCCAACTAATGCACACAGTGCTTATACAATTGTTAAACTGTTAAAGTCATTTAAAATTATAATGGTTACTCCAACATGTTTCGGTTTACATAAACCATCATCAGGGAGCTCTCAGCCTGTGCTTCGCCAAAGTTACAATGTTGATATCGGTTACATATATGGTTATTTGAAGTTATCGGTGCTATGGCTGCATATTTTGTTCAGTCCTGTTATGCGTGTGTATCGTGCATTGGGCAGAGTGGAAATGTTCCACTCTGCACAGTGCACGACGAATGATATCAGAAGAGATATACGCGTGTTGGTTACTATAACTGAATTCTTGTGCGTATGTGTTGATGCAGCTTCAGAGAATGGTTTGATGGAGATGGTCGTGGAAAACTATTTTTAGCTTCTTTGAACAGAGACGAAAAATATCTATAAAACTATACAGGGTATTAGTATTGTGGCACTCTGCAAGCGCTGCTTCCTTTTGGGTGTTGTTGCAGAGGCCTTCTCTCAGAACTTTCGGTATCGCACCACCTCCTGGCAGGATTATTGGTGCTATTGTAACCATTTCCTTGTGTTGTTTCTGTTTAATTTCTTTTGATAATTTATAATATTACTTAATTCTATTTTAGTATTATCATTATATAATAAAATTGGCATAGTAATTTAATGTATCAGCTACACGGAGAATGTACTAAACAGCTATAATCGTGTCCCGCCAGAGACTTGAATTTGTTCGTCTTGTGTCTAGAAAGACTGGCAGGGAAGTTAATTCGCAAGACCATAAACAGTATTCCGTTCGCTTTTGAACTCGTGGGACATCCAGCATACCATTAGGGTATCGGAAGAGCTTTCTGAACCTCGCCTTTGTCCGAAGTATGTTTTTATATAAACGGGAATGCAGATTCCTTCCTTCTTCAGATTATCATTTGCCACTGTGCCACAGAATTATTATGGCCTTTAATTTTTAGATTAGTATTGTTTTTAAAATCGAACCAGGAACTGTTTGGCTATTACAATTATGGTCGGATTATTAGAATATTAGGCCATACCGTCGGCTGAAAATCAAATTTTGCATCGAAGAATTTAAGGTTTAATTCCAGTGCCTCCAAATTCCCCGTTTTCTGATGCATATTTTTCAGTTAGCCCACTTACTTTGCAAAGGTTTTCGTGGTGCGGTTTGTATATTCAGTGTAGTCCGTGAATGTCGATTAGAATTTCATGACACGGAGACAGGAGAGAATATCGCGGACGGGCAGACTGTGGGTTGTGGGGTAGCGAAGGCTTGTGGCATAATTACCAATAGGAACCTTGTTCTAACGATGATATAAATGAGTTTGGAACATTATGTAAGTAACATAACGGAATGTGCCTGAAAATGAGAACAGAACATTGCAGGGATAGCGTTTAGAAAGGCAAAGCTAGAACAAAGTTTTCAGGCAGTCCTCGTTTTTACCATATTGAAGACAAGGGAGACCGACGTGATTCATGAAATGAATTAGCGTTAATTTTAATAATTATAATTTAAAATCCACCTAGAAGCACGAAGTTTTACCTAGATGGCTTTGATTTTATGATTATTGCAATTAAGTCACACGGTAATTATGAAAGTGTACGATATATAAGAGTTGTTCTTTTGGTTTTGACAAAAGCGGAGTTAAGCAGCGGTGTCTTATTGGTTGATTGTTAACAACATTATCAAATATTAAACTTCTTTCTTATTTCTTTAATCGCAATGCAATTTTTTCGCAGGAATGTTAATAATTTAAACACAGAATTGTATCTGGACTCATTAAATTTATGGACTTCTTCCATCTTTCATTAACTTAATGAGTTCAAATGTCATGCACCATCGACAGAACCTTATAGACTAATTTTTTCTTTGTCTGTGGCGCAACAGCATAACTCGGGACTAGGCTACCGCATTCTTGGTGTATCGTGGTCACAACGACACACTACACTCGGTAGGACTCTTTAGACGAGGGATCAGCCCGCCGCAGAGGTCTCTACCTGGCAACACACAACACTCACAAGAGAAAGATATTCATGCCCTCAGAGACATTCGAACCCGCAATCACAGCAATAGAGCGGTCGTAGACGCACGCCGCACACGGCGCGGCGAACTGAGATCGTTTCATAGAATAGTACCACCGGAATTTGTTGTTCAAATGTGGAAGAAGTTGTCACGTATTTAGGGACACCGTTTTGAAATTAGGTCTGACTGTCAGACTTTTGATATTATCGTGGATGGAGGTTCGGGGGGGGGGGGGGGGGGGGTCTCCTAAAGGTGGGTGTTGGGTATGGTTGGTTGTGGGGTGGGGGGGGGGGGGGGGGGGGGGGGGGGGGGGGGGGACTTCCTAGGAAGCTGTGTTGGCCTGTCAATTTGTCGGTCGTATTATCTTTAAGGAACTGAGAAAGATCAACGACATCAAGATTCGAACTCGGTACCTTAAATTTCAGTTGTGGTGTCATTTCGACCAGTAATTTATTGACTCTTTTGTGTTTAGACTGATAAACGAATGTGTTGTGTATATATTGGATGAGGTGGATATTAACCTTATGTAACTCAGTCGTCATTGTTTGTATCACCCTGTGTAACATTCAGTAATTCAGAATATTTCCTATAAAATTATTTTATAGAATATGTTTTATTCTCACAACAGTCGGCTTTGTGTATCTGAAACTTCATCAGTCGATTTGTTTTTGCAATGGAGGCACGTTGCTTTTCCTCAGAGGAAGACTTTTTTAAAATTTCATTGATATCAACTTCACCGAATAGGACTAAATCATTAAATGTGGTTTGTTTTCCACAATCACGCACTTTATAAAAGGAAGTGATTGTTTGTCATCTAAGGAGGATACACGTGGCTTCTATCGTAGGTGGGAGAGATGTGAATTATTTACAAAATTATAGCCGCAAAACCTGAAGGGAAAGGGAATCCATTTGGGAGATCTGGGCATGCGTAGGAGGACAACATAATGATGCATAATGGGTGAGAATGCTGTTTATATTCAATTTATTCTTAGCATGGCGCATCGGTGGGTTTTTGCCAAAACGATGCTGGACATAGCAACTTAATAGAAGGCCGAAAATTGCTTAAGCAGATGAGCAGCTTTAGGTACCTCGTGAATGGTTTTGTTACATGGTGTTAGTTAATATTTAACATTCCGTTTTCTTGCCTGAATTATCGTAATTTCGTGACATCCTCACGTAACGCTTAGAGTTGCGTACGTGCGGAAAATATGTAACTGAAGTGAATGTAAATTTATGTTGTTTTAGAATGCTACGTCATGTAATTTGATAGATGGCTACCAACGTTTGAGGGGAAATTGTTGCCTCCGTCTACTGGGTAGAAGAGTCTCTTCTGTCAAGTTGAAAACAGCAATTTACTCTGATAAAGTGGTCTCCACGTACTAAAATACACGACATCACATTCCAGAAGACTGTAATTTTGATAACGCGATGAGACGTTTAAACCTCACTAATGACACCGGTTTTAATATGAGAAGACACCCCCTTGAGCGACTGTAGTGATCGAGTGTGTGGTACTCCTCCTTCCTATCTCGGAGGTCACAGAGTCAAATTTGTGCCCGTAGAACGACTGTGCCGAGATGTTTCAGTGTTCTTGTTAGTCCCGCGAGGTGAACTGTGGATATTGCTTTAAATTATGTCACGAACGCTTGCTTATACATTCTTTATAATTTATTACGCAGCGATCGTTGTAAATGTCAACAGCATAAAATTAGAGCCACCGAAGGCGTTGTTACATAAACCAAGAGTAAATAAAATAAAGAAATAAATAGTTAAGACACACTGGTTGAACTAAATTAATAAGATACCTCTTTTTGTACAGGACATCCCGTTGCGTGTATTAAACTAGAAGACAACAAAAGTCACAAAAATCCTGGCTGTGCATCATGTGCAATAACTTGTGACTAAACAATTTATTTATATATATATATATATATATATAAAGGTAAAGTGATCCCATTACATGCCGGGTGTGGCCCAGAGGGTGGTTAGAGGTATAGCTCTACTCTTCCATGACCGCGGCATTAGAAGGTGTGAGTGGAGTGGCCCGGAGGGTTCCAGAAAGTTAAGGTTCTCACATTTCATGACAACGGCACAGGATGGTGGTAAGGTTGTCAGCCTTACGCACCGGCCGCCTTGATCCCCAGGAAATGCTCCTGGTGCTCATTTCTATAGAAGGCTGAGTCGACCCCAGAGCCATTGTGCGATCGGAAAGATTTTATGTCAATGAAAAATTCCAATGACACCAGCTGGGTTCAAACCAGCGACCTTCCGATTTGTAGCACAGCACCTTAACAACTGTGACACCGCGGTCCCACACACACACACACACACACACACACACACACACACACACACACACATATATATATATATATATATACACACA
>Ga0123355_10019417_pt1 | contig 10822 bp, 5 predicted proteins | sample TergutEmb28metaG_3_FD_89872 | JGI IMG/M metagenome (GOLD analysis project Ga0123355, IMG submission 89872) | Embiratermes neotenicus P1 segment gut microbial communities from Petit-Saut dam, French Guiana - Emb289 P1 | ecosystem: Host-associated > Arthropoda: Insects > Digestive system > Gut ...
AATAAATTTCCGTGAAATTTCGTTTTTTTTCCCGTTAAGGGGCGAAAATTTTAAAGCGTTTTCCTTACTGTGGCCCCCTGCCCCGATTCCGGGACAAGGCCCCCCCCCCCCCTTACGGGGCTTCGCGATCACACACACATTGGACATAACACAGTAGGTAGGACTTCCCTGGATGAGTGATCAGCCCGACGCAAAGACCTCTACCTGACAACACACAACATTCACAAGAAAAAAAAATCCATATCTCCGGTAGGATTCGAACCCGAAATCCCAGCAAGCTAACGGCCGCAAACCTACGCCTTAGACCGTGCGGCATATTTAAATTAATATTCTTAATTAGGGAAAGACATACAAAACCCATTAGAAATGAGCCCTGTAAAAAGACATACGAATTTAAGACCGTTAGCAGTCACAAATAAAATAAAATAAAACACCACCAGGCAACATGTACGCATTTTTGAACGCCTTAATATTAATAGCAATAATAAAATTTACTATGCATGGCACAAATTTAATAACGTTGTGCCAGAAATTCAATCCATAATTTCGTAGCAAGAAATTACACGTTAAACTTCAGAAGCAATCAGTGTGGCGCTGTACGTACCAAATAACACTGAGCCACAATCTTCTTAAAGAGTTGGAGGTGGAGTGAAAAAGGTGATGATGTTATTATATCAAGAGAAAAGGCGATATTTTAAAGAATTCAGCGTGATTAATTATCGAAAACTTCGAGAAATTAAATTTCAATTTCTTCCCAGTGGAATTTTAAGGTCCAAAGTAATACCACAAGATAAAGCTCTTCAGTGTAGAAATGGCTTAACAACACTTGACTTACTGAACGTTACCATGGTAAGAACAGCTGACATTGCGATCTTCGTATGTACTGCACATGGAAAGGGGATGAGGAATAAAAGTGGAACTAGCATGCTGCATGCAGTCCTGAGGAAAACAAGTTGAGCACAATAAATGCAATGTTCTTCACTCCATTAATCCATGTCTAATGTCCAACACTTTTAGACTATTCTTCCAATTTATATGCAGAGCAAAGACAATGTTATTATATCCTTCTGTCAGTATAGTCTTCAGATGTTCAAGTAAACTGTTATGAAAACTGCAACAGCAGTTGGAACAACAGGCTTCCACCTCGTAATGCATGCAAGAAGAAATTAAGAACAGATTAAATTCATGGAATGTCTGCTAACATTCGTTGAAAATCTTTATTCTTCCAGGTTAACGTAAAAATACAAAGATTAAATATACCTTAGAACTATAATGTTGCTTGTGGTTTTACACAAGTGTTTAACTTCGTCCTTCACATTCAGAAAAGAAGATGCATTCAGGGTGTTTGAGAACAGGGTGCTAACGAAGCTACTTGGGCCTAAGGAGGAGGATAAAACAGAAGACTTTCATATTGAATGAGGCAAGGCTTCATGATCTGTAATATGAACACAGAAAAGACACAACTTGGAAGATCTATGACTATATTGGATGATAATATTAAAATGGGTCTTTAAAAATAGAGTGAGCTTAATTGAGTTTGATTCATCTGGCTCAGGGTAGGGAAAAGTGGCAGGCTTTTTTTCCTTCGGGTTCGGTGAAACGCGGGTGACTAGCCAAATAGCTGGTACAAGGAGTTAGATAATTCCTAAGCACAAATAATACTAACATAATGTGTATACAAACGCAGATAAACTGGAGGGGGGTGACATTAACATCTATTGCAGAGTAACGAAAAATAAATAATATTGAAATAAGCTGTTCTGATTTTACAATGTTATCACATCACACTACTATGTAGCGCTGAGTTTCAAAGCAACCAATGAATCGGAATGCTTAATGTTCTGTACAGACATATCATAAACATGGTTACAAACTTTGCACGAAACAGTTACGGCTGAGCAGATAATGGAAGCATGGCGACCGTGCGAAATTTTAAGGTCATATTCGACCAAATTTAACTGTCCAATTACAGGAACATAGAAGTGTGTGCGTGCCTCTGTGAGTGTGTGTATATATATATATATAAAGCAAGTAAAGCAAAGCAATCCCATTACAGGCCTGGACAGGCCGTGAAGGTTCAAGGAGGTTAAGGCTCCCAGATTTCAAGACAATCGACACATGAAGGTGGTAAGGTTGTCAGCCCTACGCACCGGCCGCCTTTACCCGCACGAAATATTCCTGGTACTCATTTCTGTTAGTGGCTGAGTCAATCCCAGGGCCATAGTGCGGCCGGAAGGATTATGTCAATGAAAAATTCCAATGAAACTATCAGGAATCGAACCCGCGATCTTCCAGCTTGCAGCGCAGTGCCTCATTCAACCGCGCCAACGCGTATCCCCTATATATATATATATATATATATATATATATATATATATATCTTCATTTCTACATTTACTAATTCCCATTTACCAGCATAAGTAAGCATATGTACTTTGAATAACCACCGAGGTACGAACATAACGCAGTTAACATTTAGCATCTTCTTAACGCTGGCAGCACTGCTGATAATCTACAGACACTGAACTGTAACCTGCGACATCCATGCCATCTCAGACACACTGCACTAAGCTGTAAATCTTCCCAGCTCTGCGGATAAACGGACATACACGTCGATAGCAGTGTAAGGGCAGCCACATTCAGAACGGTAATTAAGCAACATGATTATATACCAAAATAAAAAGACATAATTGATGTAGCCATCATGTGGGCCCATTGTCCTTCCAGTCACAAAAAGAACATTTATTGTGTGCAAACAAGCAAACAACAGAATAAATGGACAGCTAATTAAACCTTTATCACTTTAAGCAATTAGCCGTACAGTAACAAAACAGTGACAAAGTTAATTACAATTTACACGTTTCAACAAAAGTAACAAACCGTTTAACAATGATTTTGCACAACTCGGGGAGTGTTTTGTCTCGTTGGCAAAGGAAACAAAAGAGTCAGTATGAGGTGCTGCCAACAATGCCGGTTAGTGATTATTTATTCCATTTATGTTATTCATCCATGGTTGCTTCTCACCCCAAGAGAGTAGAGCGGTTTGGATGACTTAGTGAGCGACATAGTGGGAGAAAAGCGCGATCGAATAATGAGGCAATAACAGGAAGGATATGATATAAAACAGATCTGTCTGACATCCCATGCAGATATAAAAAGTAAAAAAAAAAGGGTACAGTCGTGCGCTTAATTAAGTACCATTACTTGGGAATACACGTGGCGTGGAGGTGTTAACTCGACTCATTCGATACGCAAAAAAAAAATAAATAAATAAAATAATCTTGTCGTAGAGACTTAGCGAGAACAGCAGTAAGATTCTTCAGAAAAATGTCTTTGCTAAAAGCAAAAGGAAACCTAGCAATAGTTTATTCTGACCCTTTTCCTCATTTATCTACCACGACTGCATGTGTTAGGCTTACGAAACCTCTTCCAGGAGACCTCATCCTAAAATTTTCCTTCCACTTCTTTCACGGACGACATCTTCACGGGCATTTGTTTCCCCAACAAATGTTTAATATACAACATGTTTAGAACTTGACAGTGTGTACCGGATTTACGTATTAAGACAGGGACCACTGGCGGGCCCCTGCGAACACGTAATGGACCTTCTAGTTTTTCCTAAAATGCAAGGGATATCTTGATTAGCTATGAACAACAAGCTTTTGAAAAGGGACTCTGCTGCATTGGATTAGCTGACTACATCTACAGTTTCTCGGTGATCGCACCGTCTAACTGCGAGTAATTTATAAGAAATCTCATTCGTGCTGCTTCAGAATCGTTGCTTCTCCCTCATTTTCGAAACCCGCAAAATTATTTTCACAGTTCCTGCACAACAATATATCTGTACACAATGTGAGACACGTAAAGCGCGAACTGTACTTAATTAAGTACGCCATGAAGACGTGCTGTTAGAGTGTAAGAATTTATTCACACATTCCTAATTGCCATTTTCCAATCCTGGCCGTCCTATCCCCTTTGTCCATTGGTAAGATTGCTGAGTGGATATATACAGTGCGGTCCAAAAGATTTAGGACTGATTTTTTTTTTTTAAATCGAAGACACAGCAGGAAGACACATACCTTTATTTTAATTCAAAATAAGCTCCATTGACATATATACAGGCTTTTGCGCAGTCGCACAGTTAAAAGCAGCCGAAAATTCCTCTTTTTGGACCTTCTTTAACTCATCAGTTACGGCTTCTTCGATCTCAGCAACATCCGCAAAGTTCTTTTAACTTCATTTTCAACCTGGGGAACAGAAAATAGTGGGACGGAGATAAATATGGGGAGTGCGGGGAGTGATAAAGGGTTGTAACAATTTTTGCGGTCAAAAATTGGCAACGCTTGCAGCTCTGTGGGTGGACACATTGTCGTGCAACAAGAAAAAATCTCGACAGCAGAACGCAGCTGGACGAACCCGTTGAATGCGCTTAAGGAGGCGATCCATTACTCCTTATAAAATTCTGCATTTACTCTTTTTCCCTCTGGTACGAATTCTTTGTGCAGTACGCCTTGAGAGTCGGAAACAATTATCAACACGGTCCTGATGTAGAACTTTTTGGAATTTCGGTTTCTTCGGCCGAGGGGATATCTCAGCAACCCGTTCAGAACTGTCGCTTTGTTTGGGAGTAACAGGCAAAACACCAGGTCTCATCTCTCGTAATAATTTATGTTAAAAATTTTTTTGTCTGCATCCGCCATCGCGATAATGTCTTGGCAAGATGTGACTCGATCTTCCCTTTGCTCGGGTGTCAAGGTGCGTGGAACAAAACGTGCACACAGCTTTCTGTTTCGCAAATCCTCTTTCAGTAGCCGAAGAACTACAGTCTTGGGGATGTTCATAGATTCTGCTATCACTCTTGATGCCATTCGACGGTCATTTTTGACCAAATCAGCAACAGCAACAATGTTTACCTCAGTTCGAGTCGATTTTGGACGGCCACCTGTCTCGTCATCATCTACCAGCTCCCTTCCGTCTCGAAATCGAGAATACCATCTAAAAACGTTTGATCGGTTCAGAGCCTCATTCCCATAAGTCTTTGCACCAATACTAGTGTTTCTGTCGCAGATAGACCGGCTTTGAAACAAAATTTTATGGCAATTCTCTGCTCATTTCTGCCATCCATGACGTATAAAGAAAACTGACTTTACAAGAAAAGTTATAAATCTTACACTGTCCAAGATAAACACACGAAACTCGGTGTGTGAACGGACGTTGGTTGATAGTACTTCGTTAGTGGGTTGGCCCATTGGTCTGTTATTAAAAAAATTAATCTTAAAACTTATGGAACGCACTGTGTATGAATCGTTCTGAATGGTGTGAGAATGATGATATCTTTTGTCTCTACCAAAAATCGAACCTCGGTGCCTCGGGTGTCCAGTCCGTAACCTAGTAACTATACTAACTGACCTACCCCTACGTATAACAACAGCTTCCAAATTTCGGGGCAGCGTAAATTAAAAGGCACATGACCAGCCTGTGAAAACGTCATTAATTCTGCGACCCAGGCACTAGACAATCCGCCAGTCTGCAAATTACGAGCAATGTCTGCTTCATTTGCGATGAGGTTGCTGTTCTAATCAGAATTGAAGCCTCTACAAGTGATTTATGCCACTCTTGTAATTACATACAGCTTACGAGACGATCTAGAATCCATCGTCAGTCATTCTGCAGAGGACTGAGATTATTTGCATTGAATTAAAGGCAGATTCTACTCTTGGTTCTGAAGGAATCCAGCCAGAAACAATCCCCCCTCACACCCCCCTACCCAAATAATATTTTAAGCCGTCGGATACAGTCAGAGTGAAATATCGATCAAATACAATTTCAGTTGCATTCAGACGCAACCTGAAATGCAGAGCGGTACTGGATAACGTGACGTATTGACTGAAAGGAGTACGGAGCAATGGGTCAGACTTGTAGCAAGGTACCGGGTTCGCAACTTGACTGGGTTATCCACCAAGAGTGTACTTAGACATTGTCTGTAGTACTCATCATTGCTGAGGCAAATACACACGTAGTAGACAGTGGGTTCAAATCGGCCATAATTGTCTCCTTGTGAATCCTTACCTAATAAACAGCCATGACCTCACTCGACGCCACAGAATGAAAATACATGGCGATTAAAATGGCCAGCAGAGTGAGTCCCTCGTCACCACGCTCAGGCGAAATGGGCCCCTTGTTACCACGGTCAGACGAAATGGGCCCCTTGTTACCACGGCCACAGTAGGTGTCTTGTCACCATGGTATAATACCTCCTCCGTTATGACGGGGAGTTGTGGTTCTAACAGATAATGAGTCATGGGCAGCCGACAAGGGGTGGTTCTCTACCTTGACGTTTGGGCACGAAACTAACAGCCCTTCCTAAAAATGATTCAAAACATTAAACTCGGCCTCGGAATTGGAAGTCTGTTGTGAACACTGTAATGAACTTTGAGTTACGTAAGAGGCGGAGGCGATAATCTACTGACAACCTAAATACTACAAACGTCTCAGACGATTGTGTAGTATGGACTTAGCTTATTGGTTAGCTTCATACATAAGGAGAAAAGACACGATGTAATATCACAGTCTAAACACAACTATCTGTGTGCAAACCAGCTACATGTTTCGGCTGTATATAGCCATCACACGGTTGAACATAGAACCGTAAATAAGAACTAGAATAGTATAATCATAATTATACTTCTTCTTATGTACATTTTCATGTTCAGCCTGATGATGGCTAGATATAGCCGAAACATGTAGCTGGGTTGCACACAGATAGTGTTGTGTTTAGACTGTGATTTTGCATCTTTTCTTTTCTCCTTACATGTGTATAATTGAAACGAAAAGGGGATGTATTGCCTAAAATTTATGAACACTGGTTAGCTTTGTTTTGCATATAGTTACCATACACAAATTCGACATTTCCGTCTAGATTCAGTCTAAGCCTATATTTTGTACCTCAGTTACGACGTTATTATTTTTTCGTGGTTATCTTCAGTCCTCAATAAATGCCGTAGATCTGATGAAACACTGTGAAACAAATAATTAAGACAGTTTTCGTATTACATTATTTGTCTCAAGTACAGGGTCTAAGTCTAAAAAAATTGGGTCAAAACTTAAACTATCATTGACGAAAGTTGTATTCCACTTGAACTTGCACCCCAGAATTTACTTACACCCGAAAATTAAAGTACGCGGCAAGGAACGTCGCTTATAACCGAAAAGGTAGGTGGGTGTCTTAGTTCGAATCTCATACGAGTGCCCTAAGTGGCGGCTTTCAAAATTGCCAAGCAATTTCAGGGGTAACTAGCAAATAAATTAATGCCATTCGTCACAGAACTTCTTGGAAAGTCATAAAGGAGATATTCGCTGAAACAATAACATATTCCACGCTTACAACAGAACTGTATGGTCCATTACCAAGTTCACACAAGCCCGTAATTAGACAATTTCTTGAACCAACCCCATCCAGTTCAGGCTTGCAACCTCAAACCCTAACGATTTAGAACTGTAGCTTAGTATTAGAGACCTACTGCGAATCACGCCCAAGTCATCCAGGTAGTGACTGTACTTCAGGTTCCGACCGACATTTGTTGACTTGAAAATCTCCCCCATGCATGCTACATGGTCCGTAATATTTAATCCCAACATTTTTAATAAACTATCCCCCCCCCCCAATACTGAGTCTATCCTTCTAATTAACGTTTCACAATCATCCTGTCACTTGAAGTAACATTAAACAGATACCACTGCCCGACTGATGGAATACTGCATGTTCAGCGGGAGTTTTATCGCCTGTAACCGCCAACAAAACACACCAGCAATTCACAATCCAACTTCCCCGACTCCATTAACGCACAGGTAAGTCGTTCAAATAATCGAATTCGCTTGCCGAATGGTAGTGATGGGTAATGAACCTGCGGTCGGCAGAATGTCGTTCTGCGGTTACATTTCGCTACTTTCCTGGGGCCATGGTACTCGATTGGCCCCGAATTCAATGTCCAGCTTTCCTGCAGCCATAGCAGGTGGGGTTATTTTATGTGAGATTTCAGGTTTTAACGGCGATATATTGAAAACTATGTCTTGTGGAAAGCAACACCGTGAAGTCTGGTAGAAACCAACCTTACGGACAAAACTCCTGCCCCCATCGTCAAGGTATTAATATGAATCGCGAAGGGAAAGAGAGGGCAGTATAGAGGGGCGTGAAAACAGTGAACCGAAAAGAGGCTGTTCGTAAATGGGAAAGAAAGGCAAGAATTGAGGGGGAAAAACAGATTGGATAAAACGCAGTGGGACAGAAGAGAGGACGAATTAAAAGAAAGGCACGCTAAGTTTCAATGCTAAGGTCCACACGGATCGGGGAGAAATTACGCGGCCCTCTTTTCTACTATGAAGATGGAGGTAGAAAACTGTTCCGACACACTGGCCCGCATCTTGCAGACACAAAGATTGTTTCCCCAGAACAGCCAGATGTTCAGAACTGATGTTAAATTAGAGACAAATGGAAGAAGAGACATTAGTAGACCAAGGTAAAGACGGAGCGTTAGTTCAGAACGGGCTGAAGGACCTGAAACCTTGATGTATGTGTTGATTGGTGGATTTAGCCTTGTTGAACAGCACACTTACAAATGGTGACTAAGTACTAATTTACGAGGGGCTGCTGTGCTAAGTGGATATTCCCATCGAAATACCGGGGACAAATATATAAATCTTGTTCAAGACAGACACGACATCAGTCGGGATTTAAAGCGGGTGCCTCGCGAACATAAAATGAGGGATTCGTCGTACACCAGCTGCTTGGTAAGAAAGAGAGGCTTAAATGATGAAGTAAAAACAGAGATGTTACACAAAGAAAGAATCGAAGAAAAGCGAGAATAAATGGTCATAATAAAAGAAAGGGCGAAAAAAGAATGGAGGGAATTTAACATCCACGCACCGGCAGGAATCGAGCAGGTGACCGACATGTTCGAGCGCTCAACCATCCGTGTGGTAACAAGGATATGACATGCAACATAACGTGCATCGGGCGCCAAGCAACTCTGCAACTGGAACACTGAATGACCACGAGCGCTGACGTCATCATCCGCACATGTTGCTGCGTCTAACATGTGGGCAAGTCCGTGGGATTCTGCAAATAGTATCAGGGAGGACGCTATCAACTCGAATGGTGCGCACGCGCCAGATTCATTCCTTCTCTATTTTATTATCAATGTAGCCAGCAGGTATGAAGTATCAAGTACGCAATTTCTTGTGGTGAGTTTGATCAAATTCCATGAAGTGGTTACATATTTAAAACACAACAGATGCAGACACGGACAGACAGGCAGACGCTCGCGCGCGTTTACAACGGTAATAAATGCGGGTGAAATTACATACAGTGAGGGAGGAAAAAATACAGATGACGTGAAAATTGGAAGAGTGAACTGAAAGCAAATATAAGAGTCCGTACACACTGAACAGTAACATAAGAAAATACGACGGTGAAACTTTCTCTTTAAGACTAAGGTGCTTCGGAACTGGGTACTGAGGAAAATATTTCGGCCTAAGGAGGAGGAAATGACAAGGATGGAAAAAATTGCATAATGCGGAATTTCGTAACGTTCCCTCTTCATCAAACATTATTAGGTTCATCCAAGAAAGATGAGTATGATGGGCTGGCCATGTAACATGCGAAAGAAAGTAGATAAGCATGCAGGGTTGTGAGAGGAAAACCTGAAACAGGGATATCACTTTGATGACACACACAAACAGGTGGGAGGATAATATCAAAATAGATAGTAAACGATTGGAACGTGTGGAGTGGATCCATCCGACCGAGATACACACGTGTTGTGGGCTCTTGTAAAAACAATGCTATGATATAATATGAAATGTTTGTTAACTGCAATTGGGTTGGCACCCGGTGGCAGTAGTACAGTACAGTACACATTTACACACGAACAACACGACGAAACAGAATACCCAGAACGGAACATATATACACATAGCAATAATAATACATAACAATAAGAATACGCAATTTGCAAAATTAAACAGAAGCGTGCAAAACATACCATATATAAAATGATACAAAATAGAAGCAAAGGAATATGCAAGAATGTGATAAACGAAACAGCCATATAAATAGCAAACTTCATATGATCTATATATCTTATAAAGCTTCATAAGATATGGGAAATTTATACCTACGCCAGCAACAACTACGCTCTCGAAACAGACTCTGCTTAGAAGCAGTTAGCAAGTTTATTGTGCTGCTGATTGTCAGCACAGTCACATGGACCACTGTTGCACGTTCTAAGAGCCAGAAGCCGCCACTGCTACAATGATTTACCGTGTTGCCAGAGCACAACAAAAAAGCGTGCCATCCTACACAACCAATTAAGACTGGTTTCGTTAAAAGATTTAATTAATTGGTTGATTGGATTTTGATGTAACCAGGAGGTCATTAGGGGGTCCGGTTCGCATGTGGTGCATTGATGTATATTAGTACTAACTGACGCGGTACACGTAATAACGGCTCATATGAACCCTGGAACATGTGCTCTTCTTGCGGCCAATTGTCCATACGTTAAGGTGAAGTATGGTCCAATTAATTTCCTCCAGTCTACATACTGTTATGACCGCTGAATTTTATAATTCTTCCGCCACACTCGAGAAATTTTCATAACTAAAGATCTGAAAATATAAATATGAACGAATCTGTGGGCAGCTAAAACTAAAACTAAACTCCGTGGCTTTAGTCCGCGAGCGAACCATACCGACAGAGCGGTCGCCGCCGGTAGGCGAAGTTAGTGCCAACTTTTGCGGATAGAGGGGTGTCACGTGGTTAGCGCAA
>Ga0123355_10019418_pt1 | contig 10822 bp, 12 predicted proteins | sample TergutEmb28metaG_3_FD_89872 | JGI IMG/M metagenome (GOLD analysis project Ga0123355, IMG submission 89872) | Embiratermes neotenicus P1 segment gut microbial communities from Petit-Saut dam, French Guiana - Emb289 P1 | ecosystem: Host-associated > Arthropoda: Insects > Digestive system > Gut ...
AATATAATAGAGCACTGAAATCTGTATGTTATTGCCGTGTGTATGTGTGTGTGTATGTGTGTGTGTGTGTGTGTGTGTGTGTGTGTGTGTGTGTGCGCGCGCGGTTGTGCGTGCGTGTGTGCGTGCGTGTGTGCGCGCTGATTTGGAGCACTTAAAATGCCAGTATTGAAAAGTTTCCTTTAGGACAAAAGAAGTTTTTCGGAAACTACTAAACTTTATAAAATAATAGACACCTTCTAAGAGAATGTAATAGCTTTATCCTTGGTACTTTACCTGTATATGGATATACGGAACATAAAGTGAATGAATGAATGAAAGGGTGTTGCAGCAGAGTGTGGGGGTTTTTGAAAACTTGCACTAAGCAAAGTTAAGTGTAAATTAAAGCTAGTTTCTTCCATTAAGTTACACTTAGAATTTAAATTTACCAGACAATATATTTATTTATTATTTTATTTCACATCCTTTCAGTAATCCTTACCTTCTCTTTTAAGTTTCAAGTGGTCATAACTCTGAAACTGTTCAATGTTGGACACATGTTTGTATGAACTTTTCTGATCACAAAGACCCAGGGAATCATCTCTTACAATTATATCCAGAACTCATAAAACACCCTGTATATATGTAAGTGCATTAATGACATGTTTTAAATGAAAGGTTTAAAAAACAAAGTTCTCGTATTATATGGGCCAAAATTAAAATGACCTGGAGAGTAAATGTTCAGGAAATAACTGAAGGATCAGACTGATATTTATACTCACAATTCTTTCTTCCTTGAGATGGCTTGGAAATTCCTTCTTGACAATATCTGCATAAGCAACCAAAACTTTGACAATTGTTTTTGCAAAACGCTTCATGTACCGTTTCCAAATTTCAGGATCAGGACATTCAAGTTTTGAAACAACATCAAAGCACTGTGTTAACTGCGTAAATACATCTACAACAGAATTGGAAAATAATGCATGTTCACTGCTGCGTTGGAACTGAAACAGAAACAAGAAGAAAAAAATATTGAAATGAACATTTATGACTGCTGTCTTGAAATACCGTAGTTCAAAACTTATCATAACTCACCCCATCCTTCTTGTCTCTGTTGAATGCTCCATGCAGATATTCCAGAGAAACATCATCATTTTCATTAAGCCACTGCATAACAAATGGTTCAAAAAACCTGGAAGATAGAAATTGTCATGAATGAACCTGAATTACTTATTTTTAGTCAACTTTGTCACATTACTTTATGGTAAAAAGTAAAGTTTACCCTAGAACAGATCATGAAAGGCCAAAGGGAGAGTAGAAATATGCTCTATGCTTTCTTTAACCTTGGCACTAGATGGGGATGGGTGGTGAACACCATGCCCCGGCCGCTATACCACTGGGAAAGAGGCATGGTACCCATTGTGCAGGAGGCTGGGTGGGCAATGGGGCCATTCTGGGTGGTGTGGAAAATCTCGCCACCACCAGGATTCGATCCCTGGACTGTCTAGCTCAGAGTGAGTTGGTGACTGACTACACTATCCCAGGCCACAGAGTATTTGACAACTAATAAAACCTACAGTTCTATGCAAAAAAAAATTATGTTCAGTTGTACGGTACAGTTCAACAAAAGAAGTTCTACCACAAATGCCTTAGCTTGCATGTATCACTACATAATGTGTAATGTAGAGAGACTAAAATAAAGCACAAGACAATTTGTAGTTACGCTGAAACATATGAAATGCAATGTTATGATTTACTCACGCTGGATATTCAGGTACAGATCCTTTGTAGGGAGGCACATCCTTGACATAATTTGTGTGCAGCCACTTGACCTTGAAGTGCAGGTTCATGTAGGCCGAGGATTTGCAGAGACGGTGCTGTTCGTGCTCCTCCAGTGCGTATTTCACATCTACTGCAAACAGACTCCACATTGTGGCTGCTGATAACTGTAAGTTAAGCATACGAATACCTTACTGAAAGTCATGCACAGAAACTGATATGATATACAGCAGTACCTCTTATGAAGCAAAGACATAATATTTGCAGTTTAAACATTTGTACATAGGTTTCCTACTTAATTAGTATTGTAATTTTATAAGTTAAAAATAAATGCTTTCAAAATTTCAAACAAGTGGTTTTATTGTGTGTTAGATACCAAAAACATTACAGTTTTAAATAAGTGAATGTGTCACTCAGTCAAGCAACTGCAGACTTACAATGCATCAATAAATCTATTCACCTTTAATTAATTGCAAGGATGCTGGGAATTAGGAGCTGGTAGGCAACAACAATGATTTGGGAAGAGTGGAGGAAACTTCTGAAGGATGCCAAGATTTCTTATGAGTTTTAGTACTAATGATTAATTAATTAATTAATTAATTAATGTAGTCAGTAATTAAGTAAATTACTATGCTAAAAAATAAACATACCATTTTCACCTATTGGCCAATGAAGTAAATAGTCACATATCTTGGTTATGCAATGTACATTCTACCATATATCTATATTAGATATGTGAATGCAGTTACAATTATATGTGAATCAGTTTCCATTTAGAGATGTTTATTTTTTTCATTTCAATATTGCATCCCAAGCAGCCCTGTGGTTCATGCAGACCAAAGGTGTTTACTCATAAATTAGGTGTACAAAAACTTGGGAACTAACCCCTCATTCAAGACTATTAAAAGCTTCTTCACTGTTATTAATACTGTCATAATTATTTTCATTGCACAAAATTGCTTTATTAATGTGCTGTGAGAATCAACTACATGCACTGTCCAAACATGCCCATAATTAGTGATGCATTGCTTCTAAGTTATTCTGCAACTCACCTATGCAACTGTCTACATTTGCATGAGTTAAATATCATATAGATTATGAAACCTCACACCTTTATCACTTCCTCTCTCTGTAATTTTATATGCAGCAATTCTGCATTTGTAAATTAAAGAACTATATTCCCTTAATATTTAAATACAACAAATATGAGGTTTATATTAATATTATTTTAATTAGTGTTGATTTCAGTGAGCAGCTCATTTTCTTCAATTCATAAGGTCCTATCATATCACATAGATAAGAAATCTCATAAATTACACTTTGTAATATGGAAAATGTAAAGCATTAGAACATCAGAACATGCAGCTCACAGCCATTCTATACCTGACCAATGTTGAGCTCCTGGGGAAATTGGTTGAGGACAGGTGCATAACTATTGCGGTCTTCTTCAATGACCGATACGATGAGTGCAATCAGTTTGTGCCAGAAATCAAGACTATCTAGCCGAGGCCCGTGGTCCTCTTGGTCCCTCTTTGCTTCATTTGGATCCACCTGTAAGGTAGTGTATGATATTTCTAAAAACATATTTGTGAGAAATGGAGAAAAATAAGGTGAAAGCAGTTATATGTGTCTGTCATGGATGTTCTTCAAATGGAGGAGAATTCATAAACTGTGTGGGGACAGAGGCAACTAACATACTTTAAAACATTTTTTGAATGAGGGTATTAAACGTTAGAGAGAGTTCAATATAAACATTTGAGGGTAGAGACAGATGCAACATTAGATTGAATGATTTTTTTAAATGCTGTAAACTCACATTGTTAAGAAAGTCAGAATTTTATATTTATTGAACCGTGCATCATTGTAATAGTTGAAAACAAAAGACCAACTTGATGTCACTTGCTATTTTTATTTCACTTCTTATGCACTCAACATGTTTCAGACATTAATATATCTATGATCAGGAGCTTACGACTATTCTGTTGAACTACCACATTGGTCGCATTGTTCTTGGTTCGATGTGTGTTGGAGTTTCGGTGTGATTGGGTTGGAGTGGTATCCGTGTTGCAGACTGAAGCAACATGGATACCACGCCAATAATATTCCTCAAAACATTTTCTCAAAAATCTTAGGTTGATCTTGCTTATGCATGAAGTACTCATATACCAAGTTTGGACAGGATATCATGATTGTCTACATAACCCATTTTGCAACATGCAAAAATATGATGATGGGTAAACTACCCATGCACTCTGTGAAGAACACTTAAAAAAATGTCAGAATTTCTGTATGTGGATGACATGACAGATGGTGCTGTGATAGTCACATCAATAACTGAAATTTCATGTTTGCTCTACAAGAAATATGCAGAAACTGTTACAGCACCTACTCATGTTGTATAAAAAAATTACTCGAGGAGATTTTCTGTTCCCACACACATTATTTTAGAATCTACACCACAGTTCAGTGTTCTGCAGGAAAGAAATTACATTATCCTACAGCAAGTAAACTGATAGTGAAAAAGGTAGTACTTATTAAGGGAGTCAATAAACAGGTTTATGGCTTACAGTATTCACCCAATTTGTTATGTAACAAGTCTAGCTAGTAGAATTTGATGCTGAATCACTTATTTTATGGTTTGGCTGGCACATCTAGCAGAATGTAACAAGTTACTCTTTTGGTGACTGTGATCACTTTATAAAGCATCAGTTCTGACACATAGATTCAGAATTTGTTCAGAGACTCTCTTAATGTGAAAGTGTATGTGTATGATAGTCAAGATGGGACTAAAAATGAATAAGTTTGCAACAAAATAGAATTTGCTCTGAGGTGCCAATGTATGTTCACACTGTAAATCTTTTGTATTTAATAATATCAGTGAAAATAAATTCTTCTGCCAAAATATGACACTTCAAGGTCATTTTTGCAGTTTTCATCACTGCAGATCATTAAGTAACATATACACATACTAAAAATGAAGACAATTTTAAAAATTAAATTCAAATCCCTACAACTCCAACAATTTATTTATTTTTTTCAAAATTCTTAGTATACTGTTGCCATTTTTTTTTTTAATACTAGGTTCGCTGCTAAACAGACCTGAAATTCCCTGTTGTAGAGTTCATAGCAGTTTTCAAACAGGAACTGGTAGGTAGATCGAAGGCATGCTTTGACACAGTCTTTAACCACTGTGCTGGCCCGAGGAGGACTAGACAGTTCTTGAACCTTCATCCGAAAGAAGGTAATGCTGGTAAGTAGGTCCACTGTGGACTTCAGATCCATGAGTTTCTCCTCACTCGATGCAGGGAAGTTGTTGCGATACATTGACAGGTCAATACGGAGAGAGTTGTGCAGCTGATCTAGTAGCTTTACAAACTTTTCTTTCTGAAATTCAATCCAAAAAGCAGACTTTGTTTTTAAAATATATTACTTATACCCTATGTTAAAACCCTTTTCATACTTCTGACCCCTTAGTTTGAATTCAATAACTGGACAAAGTGTCTCCATATAACAGTGTAAATTAGTCATACACCTACTGAGTGATATCTTATGAGGGAAGCAAGTGTGCACCATTTACAATTGAGAGAGAGAACAAATTTCTCAGAGAAGCACAAAAGCAGTAAGAATGTATTTATTTGTTAATTTAATTTAATAGGAATACAAAAAGTTTCCAACTCCTCTCATGGATATTCTGAATTAACTTCAAGTAAGGCACCGTATTTCAGACAACTAAGATCTATTAATTACTTTCAGACAACTTCAAAGTAAGCATGATTTCAAGCTTCTACTACGAAGTAGATGAGAACTGTACTCTTCTGGGCTATTGTGCAGTGAGTACCGGAAATTCCAAGAATCCAACAATTCTTGGACTCTTGACACTTGTAGATGGGACCGATAGGTTGTCACGAAACTTCGGTAAGGATTTACTCTGGTTGCTGCATAATAGTGCAGAAGAGCGCATTTCACAACTTCAAGTAAATTTAAAGGAAATAAAGTTGAACAGGTACATAATACAGATTATAACTGTTATATTTGTCATTCCATTTTGTTGTCTCCTTGGAAGCTAGTGCTTGTTCTAGACCTAACCACAACACACCTTTTAGGTAGTTGCAGTAAAAATCTGTTGTTTTTTAACTCACAGACTTATTGGATTTTTTCCATTGTACATATTAAAAAGAAATACAGCATGTTTCGGTGATAGGATTGGTTCCTGTCTTCAGACTTGCTTCTTCCAAAACAACCGTCATTGCAAGATGATTATTTCCAAAAAACTGTTACTGGAAAACATTGTATTTGCTAAATTAATGTTAATCAGGATTTTATTATAGTATACATAATTATCATGTAGTGACAGGTGTTTTGGAAGAAGTGAGCCTGAAGAGAGAACTGATCCTCTCCCCAAAATCTAGTGTGTTACATTTCAGCACTTACAATCAAAATAGCCCAGTACAGCCTGTCAGTGCAAATGTCATACAGCAGAATGACAACTAGTACCATAAAATTGTTCCCTATCGATTCACATACATATTAGTGAATGCTTACAAAATTATACTATTTTATGATGTTCATCGATGCCAGTTGTGTCAAAGTTTTTAAAAAAATTTACATTACCAAAAGCCAAGAAAATTGTGTACCATGAAGTTTTCAATTTCTGCAGCAGATAAAGTCCAGTACCTTAAGGACTGGGCCCAAACAATCCAGTGAAATACATAATATATCGAAGGAGATAGGAAAATATGAGATTAACAGAGAAAAAGCACAGAAAGTTCAATGGCTGTAGTACAGGCATTTTAAACAGGAAATGGAAGTACAGGCATCTTAAAAAGGAAATGGACTCTCCAGCATCACGTCTGTACACATTTTTTTTAACGTTTTAATTTTAACTCCTGTTCAAAGAATGCGTACTGAAAAAGAAGATCAGCATTTCTTCCAGGCAAATCCAACAGAATGACAAACAAAATGATAGTGGTTTGTATGTAGTGGTTAAGTCTGGTCTGGAAGTAGGACAGTGCTGGAAAAAAAATAGGTGGTTCAGAAGTTTAAAAAAAACCACTAGGAGGTATATGTGATGTTTTAGGTCTACCAGAATGAAAAGATAAATGAATATGGTTGTCTGTCAATATTATTTGGGAGGGTGGTGGGAGACCATTCATTCTTTCGTTCCATTGGAATGTGCAGAATGTGATGATTCCTTGCCGTTCTCAGGAGCTTCTTCCATTCCTCTCTGTTATATACCCTTTCTTTCCACCCTTTTCCACCAACTAGTCTTCTATCATCCCTCACTTCATCTTGCTCTCTATTTCTTGGTCTACCTCGCAGCCTTGTTGTTTCCAAATTCATATAAAATACTTGTTTGGAAATTCTATTTTCTTACATTCCCTGTACATGCCCAAACCAACATAACCTATTTAACCTTACTGTCTCTGTTACAGTTGTTTTTTTTAACCATTGCATAAATTTCTTTATTGGTTAATTCCTCCAATTTTCTTTTTCATTGTCATATACTGGGCCTAAAATTCTTCTATACACTTTCCTTTCAAAAATCTTTATTTGCTTTCTACTTGTATTGCAAATAAACCCATGGAACATAAAGAACATCAATCAGGTACCCCTTTTTCCTACTTCAGAGTCCACATTAAGCTGTAGATTCCCACCGCTGATCTTCATTTTCACAACCTTCCTGTCACTGGTGTTAACAGAACCTGCCCTCTGGGTGCTTCCACCTCAGAAATAAACGCTAGACTGCCACCTGGATGGGTCAACATAGACCATACTTGTGGCAAAGACAAACAACATTAATATTTCAGCAAGTCCTTATATTTGCTTTCACTTTCAAGAATCTATCTGCTGTAAAGCTTTATAATTATCTGATAGAAAGATGGAGACTATGACATATCCTCTTGACAAGCCTATTTGTTCATATTTTCTCCTCACATATGTAACTCTCTGTTGACTGTTTACTACCTGTGTGGGAGGGATCATAACAAATAAATATGAAGTACAAATGCAGTGAAGATGACGTACAGAAAACTGTCAATGTAGGACCTCCTTACAACTGCTTAAATATAATCAGTTATTATAATATACTAGCAAAAGAGTTTTAATAGAAATCATGTCTAGAGATTTGTGTATAAACATACCACTGATTTTGAATAATGACTTTGTTATGTGTTCTGTGGGAAAACACTGATTGTGATAATAAAGTATATTTTCATAAAATTGCTGATGATCAGAGCACTTCACTAAACTGTAAAGTAAATTCTGCTTGCAATTTAAGATACATCATAAGAGAAGCTGTAAAAGTATATACCCAAAACAGATGAAAGTTTAAGAAGAAGAATGTTACAGATCTAAGATAAGAAATTCTCACCCCAAAGTTTGAAGCTGCAAATCGATCACTCGCAGATACAGCAGACGATGCTGTTGTGTGCGCATAGTAAGCATTGATGTTGGCGAGAAGTGTGCTCATCACTGCGGGCACAGATGGACACAGGTACTTTGTTGACAAACAATGGAAGTGCCTGTAAAGTATGAATAAGATATGTGAACATAATGCTGGACTCTTGTTTGAAAGGCCATCTTGGTAATAATGTGTGTGAAATAGTGTAGCTAGGATTGTGGCACCTGGGACGAATAATCACAATGGCTGCCCCTGAAAGAAATTATGAACTTAACAAAGATTACAATTACTTATCGAATTTCCTTTTATTTGACTCATAAATTTAAAATTTGTTGAGCAAAGAATATGTATATTTGCATTTAAAATATTAATTTTACCTCCCATATTGCCACCCCTTGGACTCTGCTGCCAGGGGCGGCCACACTACTTGATCCCCTCCGTCCACAGCCACAAACCTCTGTGTGTTTGTATTTGTGTGTGTGTGTGTGTGTGTGCATGTGTGTGTGTGTGTGTGTGTGTGTGTATGCTATTGTAATTAATAATGCAGCAGCACTACAAAAGAAAATAAAAGATGGATGTGAGTTAGTTCATAAGATGCCTGGAATTTGTGTGTGTGTGTGTGACAATCCATAAAAAGATGTACCATGCTGTACTGAAACACATGAACAACACTTGTGGAATTACTGTTCTCAAACAAGAAACTATTATGATGGGGCTACTGATTTGCATGCAAATATTTTTCTGTGGAAAAATTTAGACTATTCTCCATTTATCTCTTTCAAGAACAAATAGGCCGTATGTCAACATCCAAGGATCCATACTGACAAAAACATTCAATGGTAGGAAGTACACACCCATAAACTAGTGTCGCATTGTTTAAAAAAAAGTATGTTAAGTAAAATTTCATTTTACTCTAAATTTAGAACACGTTTGACATTTTTGTAACATGCTGCTGACACCCAACTTGGCAACAGTGAATCGTAAAAGTATGTACCATTTTAAAAGGTTAATTACATTCACTCAGAGAATGGGAGAATTTTCAGTTCTGTGGTTTCTGTTGTTGCTGGTTATATTATGAAAAGGAAATATAGGTATGCACCATGCTGATAAATGTATTACTCATAGTAATTTGTATGAAATTTGTGAATTAGATTCAGCAGTATTTCAATTCTCTACAAAATGAAAGATTTATGTCAAGAAATATGTGGGTCTGATAGAAATTATTTTAAGTGTTTGACTAACTTTGAGTAGTACTCACGTCATGGCCTGGTAGATAGATTCAATGCCATATCTCATTGCAAACTCATCAACTATCTCCTCAGCTGGATCATCAAAATAAACTTTCCAGGCATCATCACCTTTGGCCTGTGGCAGGTTAACAATGCCACCATTTTCCTCACACAGGGAGTGGAACAGATTCTCATGCAGACATGTGTACTGTACGTGATACGGTGCAACCTACAGAAATAGACATACCAAGTATGTATGAGAAATAATTCAAGAATAATCAGCTGAATAGAAGAGAATCATGGTATTTTACAAAATATATACTTCTCTGATAATTTTGTAATAACACTGCTTACAGGTGGGCCGGGTAGCTCAGTCGGTATAGTGACTGACTCCGGGCTGGAAGGTCCGGGATCGAAAAAAGTTAAAATAAAAAAAAATCCCGGTGGGGACAAGATTTTCCGCCCGTCCAGACCGGCCCTGGGTCCCACCCAGCCTCCCGTAAAACGGGTACCGGGTCTTTCCCAGGGGTAAAGTACGGCCGGGGAGTGCTGCTGTCCACTCACCCCCTTCTAGTGCCGCGGTCATGGAAGAGTAGAGCTATACCCCTACGCACTCTCTGGGCCACACCGGGCCTGTAACGGGATCACTTTACCTTTTTACGTTTTACTGCTTACAGGTAAAGTAAAAGCTGAAACTTCTGTCACTGGATCATCTGGAAAGCTCTATTAAATGGAAACCATCACATTATACCTGCAACATGCAACACCTGTTCTGTGAGTTTAGCAATAAACTGTTAGTGTCTTATTGAATTTCCTTTTATTCGGCTAAATAATTTAAAATTTGTTGGGCGCTGAGAATCAATTTTTTTTTCTCATTTACAATAATCGCTCTGCTGCCCAGGGAAGCTGCATCACTTGCTTCCCCCCTTCTGTACCCCCAGCTGCGCCACTGCCGCTAGATGAGTTCATCAGTCTCTTTCAGAATTCAGAATTCATTGTCCCATTGCTGCCAAACCCAAGAAATGTGGACGTCTGTATTGCACAAGCAATGCCTTAAACCCAACCGTAACGAACTACAAATGACTAGGCAGCTTAATCAAATTTCTCACTCTATGTTCATATTCCATCTAGGTTAGGTTGTTTTACTTTTCATAAATAATGTAATTATAGTTCTCTTCCGGAGAACTATATATAAAACTATATGTATAAAAACACAAAGAATAAAATGGTGGGGACAGCTTGACAGAATGGAAGATACAAAACTAGTTAAGCAGATTACTGATTAGAACCCTAAGGGAGTAAGAACTAAAGGACAGCAGAGTGATAAATGATTTAAAGAAGCTAAATCTGAGAAAATGGAGCCAAACTGTCAAAGACAGAAAATCCTGTAGTGATCTGGAGCAAAGACCAACACCCATGTAGGATTGTGGTGCCAGGA
>Ga0123355_10019419_pt1 | contig 10821 bp, 10 predicted proteins | sample TergutEmb28metaG_3_FD_89872 | JGI IMG/M metagenome (GOLD analysis project Ga0123355, IMG submission 89872) | Embiratermes neotenicus P1 segment gut microbial communities from Petit-Saut dam, French Guiana - Emb289 P1 | ecosystem: Host-associated > Arthropoda: Insects > Digestive system > Gut ...
AAATGTGCGCGGCAACGTGCTTTGGGTCACGCGGACTGCGCTATTTATTGCGCTGTTGGTCGCCTCCCAATGGGTCACGCGGCCGATGAGCCAGTTTGTCACCGGGTCGCTGGTCAATATGATCTTGGCTGTTGCCGTCATGACCGTTGGTCTTTGGTCTGGGGTCGCCGTGGCAGCAGTATCACCTGTGATGGCGTGGGTTGTCGGCATCGCGCCAAATCCGGTACTGATGCCGTTTATCGCAGCCGGGAATGTCGTCTTTGTGATTCTGTGGCATTTTATCGGCAACATAAACAAAGGCAACAAGTACGTCGCTTATATCTGCGCCGGGATTGCCGCTGCTGTCGGCAAATTCCTGGTGCTGTATCTCGGCGTTGTGCACATCGCGATACCGTTTATCATCGACCCGCCAGCCCCGCAAGCGGCTGTGATGTCGGGAATGTTCTCAATCCCGCAGCTTATCACGGGACTCATCGGCGGGGCGTTGGCGATAGTGATCTTCCCAACATTGAAGAAAGCAATACGTTAACTGGTTCACATGTACAAGGGCGGCCATTGACTGGCTGCCCTTTAAATATTTATCTCACATTAATCCCATTTCCACGCAGATACTGTTTCAGTTCCGGGATTGTCACCTCACCGAAATGAAAGATTGAGGCCGCCAGCCCGGCGTCTACTTGGGGAATGGTCTTAAAAAGTGCCGCAAAATGCGCCATGCCGCCCGCACCGCCGGAGGCGATTACAGGAATTGTCACCGCTTCACACACAGCTTCTAACAGCGGCAGATCGAAGCCTTGCTTCACCCCGTCGGTGTCGATACTATTCACCACAAGCTCACCCGCACCGAGGGATTGTCCGCGTTTGACCCATTCAATCGCGTTGAGTCCCGTATCCTCTCTGCCACCTTTGGCGAACACACGGAACTGCCCGTCCACCCGCTTGACATCCACCGACAGCACAACGCACTGGCTGCCATATTTGCGCGCACCTTCACGGATCAGCTCTGGATTTTTCAACGCGCCGGAATTCACGCTGACTTTGTCGGCCCCGCATTTCAGCACCCGGTCAAAGTCCTCGACAGCGTTTATGCCGCCGCCAACTGTCAGGGGGATGAATATCTGTTCCGCGACGGCTTTCAGTGCATCGGTAAACAGTTGTCGCCCATCGCTGGAGGCGGTGATGTCGTAAAACACCAGCTCATCCGCGCCGGAATCGCTATACAGTTTGCCGAGTTCCACCGGGGAGGACACATCGGCAATGCCCTCAAAATTCACGCCTTTGACCACTCTGCCGTCTCGCACGTCAAGACATGGGATAATGCGTTTTGTTATCACACTGCCGCCTCCCTTATCGCGTCGGTGAGCTTGATCTCACCGGCGTAAATGGCTTTTCCCAAAATCGCACCGTTGACGCCGCGCTCTGCAAGCGTCCGGATCTCGTCCAACCCGGTGATGCCGCCGGATGCGATGATATGGATGGTCAGCTGTTCGCGCAGGGTTTGGTACAATTCTAAATTTGTACCCTCCAGCAGTCCGTCTTTCGAGATATCGGTGCAGATCAGTGTTTGCACACCCCAGCTCTCAATCACGCGGCAGAACGAGATTGCGTCTTGATCCGACACCTCCGTCCAGCCGCTGGTGGCGACTTTTCCGTCTTTCATATCGACCGAGACCGCCACAGCGTCGCCAAACCGACTGACACACGCTTCTACAAATCCCGGGGACGCCACAGCCGCTGTGCCGAGTATCACGCGGTTGACACCCAAGTTTAGATATTGCTCAGCAACTTCAATCGTGCGGATGCCGCCGCCGACTTCAATGTGAAGACCTGTCTCGCGGATAATCCGGCTGATGATGTCCAAGTTTTTAGGCACACCGTCCCGCGCACCTTCAAGGTCAACAATATGTATCCACTCTGCCCCGCAGTCTTTAAACTCCTGCGCCGTCATCCACGGGTGATTGCTGTATACAGTCATCTGCGCATAGTCCCCTTGCCGAAGCCGCACGGCTTTCCCCTCGTACAGATCGATCGCTGGTAATATGATCATAATGTCCCCCTTTAGACTCAAAAAAAGCGTCAAGATATAGGATGACGCATCCGCGGGCAAACACAGTTCACCGCCACGGGTTGTCATATCCTATATCTTAACGCTTAGTACTTCCATCTGTCAATGATTACGGTCTAAATTCAACCAATACGATGCTATGCGTCACATTTTCATTCCCTCTGGCAACGGTTACGCTGACAGAATCCCCCACAGCACGGGAAGCCAGTGCAGCGTTGAAGCTTGTCAAATTTGTCACAGCCCTGCCGTCAATCGCGGTGATTCTGTCCCCTTGCCGAAACTCAGAATGGACAGAGTCCGCGATATACAGCCCCGCCTGGCCTACGTTATACCGCATGGCCGCCATCGGTGTTTGTATATCAACCAGCGCAAAACCGGTATCCACCCTGCCCCTGACAAATCCGTAAGTGAACAGGTCGTCTATCACCTGGCTGGCCGTGTTGGTGGGGATCGCAAATCCCAGCCCCTCCACATCCGGCCCGCCGGACTTGGCATTGACAATGCCTATCAACTCCCCACGCATGTTAAACAATCCGCCGCCGGAGTTGCCGCGGTTCACCGCCGCATCGGTTTGAAGCAGCGTCATCAGCTCGCCCGCGATGATAATGTCCCGGTCAGTGGCAGAAATAAGCCCACCCGTCACCGTGCCGCCAAGCGCGCCGAGCGGATTTCCGACGGCCAGCACCGGTTCAGCGACCATCATCATATCGGAATCGCCAAACACCGCCGGCGTTAAGTCATCAGCCTCTATTTTCAATAGGGCAAGATCACTGCGCGGGTCATCGGCAATAAGCTCCGCGCTGTGCTGCCTGCCGTCGTTTAACCGCACATTGATCGCCCGCGCACCTGCGATTACATGGCTGTTGGTCACAATATATCCATCCGCACTGATGATCACGCCGCTGCCCGCACCTTCACGGACTTGCTCCACCCGTCCGGCGGATGTGACCACCTCTGTCTGAATCTCCACAACGCTGGGCGTGACAATACGCGCCACTTCTGGGGCGGTCAACTGTGCTTCACCGGTTGTCAGCGGGATGATCCCGGAAAAATTGTCTTCATCGCCCACTGTAACACCACCCAGCTCCGCGTATGTCTCGGAAATCAGTTGCAGATGTTCTAAAGGCTGCGGCACCGCACCGCCGCCGACCCAATTGGGCAGTGCCAAGGTCATCACAAGGCCGCCGGCAAATCCAGCTGAGGCGGATATCAGCACAAATAATAGAACGATCAAAACCGTTTTGCCCCCATTGCGGCGCGGCTTGCGTTGCCGCCTGTAAACCTCAAAATTAAAGTCATGGCTATCGTACATGGCGAGTCCCCCTTTTGACAATAATACATATATTGTCCAGTTAATGTTAATATATCACTTTTACCATCTGGTCATGAACCGAAAATGAAGAATATGTAAAATAATATTGAACCATTTGAAAATATTCATCGCAAAATGAATACGCTTGATGCACAGAAAAGATTTCCCACAGGAAATTTTCGTTATATCGTGTGGGTTTTGCACATTCCCCACAGCTTTTTCCACAGGTGTTATGTCACCAACAACGGGTAAAAATATTCATTACTTGCTTTTTTCGCCAAGCGGGTGTAAAATGAACCGCTTTTGAATATAGTCTTTTATATATCTTGTCTCGCAAGATTTTATCCATTCAAACCGAACCATACCGTGAAAGGGTGTTATATACTTGCCTGAATCTCGTAAACAAAACTTCTTAAAAGGCGCCGCTATTCTGGCGGCAACTTCAATCATCGCCAGAGTCATCGGCCTTGTGTACAGAATCCCGATGTTCCGCATCTTAGGGCACGCTGGAATGGGCATTTTTCAGACTGCGCACTTGGCGTACACACTGATCCTAACATTATGCACCGCCGGCATATCGGTCGCTTTGTCGAGAATGATTTCGTCCGCAAACGAGGAGGGGAAAACAAGTCTTATTAAGCGGTATTTTTCCGTCTCCCTGCCGGCGTTCATGTTTTTGGGTCTCGCCGCAACGGCATTCATGTTCTTTTTTCCCAACGTTCTTGCCGGGATTGTGCGCAATCCATATGCTGCACCCGGAATACGCCTTCTAGCCCCGGCTGTGTTCTTTATGTGTATCATCGCTATATACAGGGGATATGCCCAAGGCTTTGAGAATATGATTCCAACCGCCACATCTCAAATCGTTGAAGTTGTCTGCAGAACTGTATTTGGAATAGCGATCGCCTCAATGCTTTTCGGACGGAGATATGATATGCAGTATGTGGCTGCCGGGGCAAATATCGGTACCACAATCGGGCTAGGCTTGGCCATTCCTGCTATGGTTTATCTCAAAAAAAAGATAGATAAACGTGTATCAAATCCATCAAGAGCGCGTTCAGACCTGCCCAGCAGGGCAACTGTGTTGCGTAATATTATATCCGTCAGTGCGCCGATTACGCTTGGGGCGTCTTTTATGGTTATCGCGAATTTTTTGGACACAACCGTTGTCTTAGGGCGGCTACAATCCGGCTTGGGTCTTCCTGCATATGAAGCCAACGCCTATTTGGGAATGTTCACACTGGGGGCAACTGTGTTCAACCTCCCGCCGGCACTGATTGTGCCGATCTCGGTGAGCATAATCCCGGCTATTGCCTCTGCTATATCAAGTGGGCGGCGTGGTATGGCGGGAAACATTATGCAATCATCTTTAAAGATAGTCAACCTGCTTGCAATGCCGGCAGCGATTGGGATCATGGCTTTGGCACAGCCTATTTTGATTGCTTTGTTTAACGACTCGTATCAAACCACATCAACCATGCTGACTATTTTGGGCGCGGCATCATTCTTCACCTGTCTTCAACTTATTACAACGGCCATCCTGCAAGCGACAGGACACGAACGTGTAACCATGCTGACATTCCCGATAGGCGGTGCCGCGATGATCGCGCTGGATTACATTCTTGTCGGCAACCCGAATATCGGCATAATCGGCTCAGCATTCGGAACACTGCTGTGCTACGTAATTATATCTTTATTGAATATCACCTTCATCCTGAAACGCGTCAAAGACAGGCCGAAGTTCGGCGGGGTGTTTGTGAAACCGCTGTTGTGTTCGGCAGTCATGGGCGTGGCGGCGTATTCGGTGTATGGGGTTGTATCCCGGCTCGGCTACAACGTGCTCGGGAGCGGCAGAATGGCTGTTGTCGCCTATCTCGCCATAGCGATGATTGCGGCGGCGATTGTCTATTTCGTGCTGATTATCGTCACACGTACACTCACGCGGGATGATATGCTGCTTTTGCCCAAAGGTGAAAAATTAGCGGATTTGCTTAAAATTCGGTAAGAATCGGCACTCAAATCGGCCTGTTTGTGGGCTTTTTGTACATTTTTGATAAAAAACGTAAAATCTGCTTGCGGAAAGGAAAAAAGTATGGTAGATTTTGAAAGCAAACCTGAATACGGGGTTGAGGACTTGCGAAAACTGCTCCGTCTCCTCTGTTCTCCGGGCGGATGTCCGTGGGATTCCGCGCAGACGCATCAAAGCATCCGCCGGAATCTGCTGGAAGAAGCGTATGAAGCGGCGGAAGCCATCGACTCCGGAGATATGGCGCATCTGCAGGAAGAGCTCGGGGACGTGCTGATGCAGGTCGTATTCCACTCTGACATGGCGGAACGTGCGGGACATTTCAACCTGGACAATGTCGCGGACGAGACATGCAAAAAATTAATCCGCCGCCACCCGCATGTATTTGGCGGACAAAAGGCAGACAACAGCGACGAGTCACTGATATTCTGGGATAGCATCAAGCGTGAGGAAAAAAGCCAGGATACTGTGTCCGAAACACTGGAATCAGTGGCAAAATCTCTCCCCAGTCTCTGGCGGGCGGAGAAGATTCAGAAAAAGGCCGCGAATGCGGGCTTCGACTTTGAAAATGTGGATGGCGCATTGGAGTCTTTGCGTGAGGAACTGGCCGAACTTGAGTCAGCAATATCCAGCGGGACAGGCATCCGTGAAGAGATTGGTGACCTTATCTTTTCTATTGTAAACATCGCAAGGTTCTTTGATATTGACCCGGAAACAGCGGCAGCAGAAAGCTGTGACAAGTTCACTTCCCGCTTCAAGCGGCTTGAAATGCTGGCACGATCCCAAGGAAAACGGCTTGAGGATATGTCAGCGGCCGAAATGGACAAGCTGTACAGACAGGTGAAATCAGAGGATTGAGCGTTCAGTTTAATTGCAAACAAAAATATAAATATGTAAGTCATTAACAAAACATAGGAGGAAAGAAATTTTATGAATAAAGCAGAACTTATAAACGAAATCGCGGTAAATTCAGGACTTTCAAAGAAAGATAGCGAAAAGGCTCTGGCCGCCACCATTGATGCTGTGACAAATGCACTGGCCAAAGGTGACAAAGTCCAACTCGTCGGATTCGGGATTTTTGAAGTAAAAGACCGTGCCGCACGCACAGGCCGCAACCCGAAAACGAAAGAGGTCATCCAAATCCCAGCGACAAGAACTCCGCAATTCAAAGCTGGTAAAGCTTTTAAAGACGCGGTCGCAAAATAAGAAAACGTTAAAACTAAAACAGAGATGTGCGTTGCACATCTCTGCGGAACAAGTAGGGGCGCACAATGTGCGCCCACTTGTTTTAGTATGCAGAATACCGCACAGATAATACGAGGAGGTTGCCACATGCGTCTTGATAAATATCTGAAAGTATCCCGGCTGATTAAGCGGCGCACAGTTGCGAACGAAGCTTGCGACAGTGACCGCGTCATTGTCAACGGGCGAACCGCCAAAGCCTCTTACGCCGTGAAGCCAGGAGACGTGATTGAACTGCAGTTCGGTAATTCTGCGTTGAAAATAGAGGTATTAAGCGTAGCGGAACACGTTTCAAAAGCGGACGCCGCGGCGCTTTATCGTGAGATAATCTGACAAACGGAGGATGCATCATGGAACAAATGATAGACGGCTTTTTGATAAGTGATGATAAAAATTTGCTGCAACCAGACAAAGTCCGGCAGATGCTGCATATGACATATTGGGCGAAAGACAGGCCGCTGGATGTCATCCAGCGGGCGATTGATCATTCAGGCATGGTATGCGGTATGTATCACGAAAGTACACAAATCGGATTCGCCAGATGCGTGACGGATTACGCCACCATCTACTATCTGTGCGACATTGTGATTGACAAAGCATATCAAGGTAAAGGTTTGGGAAAAGCACTGGTTCGCTTTATTGTTGAACAAGAAAGTATTAAAAACCTCAGAGGCCTTTTGTTGACGAAAGATGCACATGGTCTGTATGAACCATACGGCTTTACGAAAATCTTTGATAAAGCCATGACGAAAGAACCTGTTAAATAAAGCAGATGCTAAATAATGGTCTCCCAATCAAAAAGCTCAGCCGGGCACGATATTTTACTGTCCATGTTTTTGCGGAATTTTTTATTATGCTCCGTCTGCTGCAGCCGCTGAATATCTCTGCGGTTCTCCCATCCGAACAGCATATAAAGCTCATTCGGATTCGTCTTTGACCGGAAGACTTTTGACATCACACAGCCATCTTCATCCCTTATTTGGATCGCCTGTTCTTTCACACATTCCAGCGCTTCTTCGATAAACGCTTCCTTCACGGTAAATTTTAAAAGGTCTGTAATCACGCCAAGCGTCCCCTCTCTCATTTTTAGTGTCAGATTATATTCTACCGTAAACGGAATGCGCTTTCAAGGAAAAAGTGTGTTGCGATGCGTTGCCTTTTTATGCTATAATTATCTTGGATTATTGAAAGAAGGTGTTCAAATTGCGCAAAAAAATTATTTCACTCTTAGCGGCAGCCGCACTGATTGCCGTTCTCACCGCCTGCGGAGACGCAGTGCCCGAATCTCCGTACCCTGCTACTGAGATGGAAGTCACAACACAGCCTATCATTGATGTTATTGAGGATGCGGTGACAGAAGATGCATCAATTGCCGCAACGACCATTGCGTTTGATGTATATTCACGGATCTTAGATCAACTGCAATCTTCATACGATGTCGATTTCCTCACAGTGACCGACATATACTTCAATGGGGAGTCAATTACACTCAGCATTGAGGGCAATGTGCGCGTGACGGTGGACGGCGATACAGTTCATACCGCCCTTACCGTGGAGATGGGCGAGATGATGGAAGACATATTTGGCGGCATGTTTGGCAGTGCTGCGGAATTTCATATGGTGACAGAGGGGGACGAAGTCACGTCTCTGCGTGTATCCATCGGGGGGTGGGAAATCCCGCTGGACGCATTTGCTGACATAGGCGATATCCGTGAGCTGTTTGATTTTGACGAATTCTCAGACATACTGTCTGCAGTGGAGCTGCCGGATATCAACATCGACTCAATCCTGTCGGTTGAAATTGAAGAAACAGACACCGCGACAACCATCACCATGACCGTCGGCGGACAGGCAACATTGGATCTCGCGCTCAGCATGATTGAAGACAATATGCAAGACGAGAATTTCGTTCTGGACGACATTCAGGTGACAATTGTGACGGATGCCGACGGAAATCCTATGACTGTGTCAATGACTATGGGCGCGTCGGCCGAGGTTGACGGCGACGCGTTTCGGATGAGTTTTTCATCTGAATTTATTTTCAACACAGTGGTTGAGAGTGCCGCGCTGTAATCAGCGAAGTCAAATAAAAACGGACGTGACTGCCACGTCCGTTTTTTTGATGCATTTGATTACGTATGTTGGGGGTCAATTGCGTTCGCCCACCATTGCTTGAAAACGCCATAAATTGTACAGGCAACAAATGCGGTGCTTTCCGTTTTTTAGTAGTTGAAATATTTGTCACTATAGGTTATAATAGGAAAACTCATACGATTTTAATGGATTTTTTATTTTTAAGGGGGAGATTCAGCAATGAAAATGAAGTATAAACGCTTATTATCCTTGATCTTAATTATCGTTATAGCTATTGGGGTGGCAATACCGGCTTTGGCCATGGACACACCTCAGTCCAGTGAGTGGGCCGTTCCGTTTTTGAGACGTGCGAACCAAGCGGGTCTTTTGACTCCCAGTGCCGCCCGGGATCCGCGCGCCGACCTCACCAGGGCAGAGTTTGCTGAACTGGTGGTCATCATCGTAGAACAAACACTCGGCAACCCGATACCTATCCCCGCAAACAATCCGTTTGAAGACACGAACGACATCAATGTGCTTAAAGCATGGCAGTACGGCATTGTCAACGGCGTTTCCGCCACCAGATTCGCCCCGGACAGCCCTGTGCAGCGTCAGGATTTGTGTACAATGGTTATCAGAGCCATTAGGCAGATGGAAACTGACCTTAACACAACCCTTCTGGCTGCACCGTCACCAACACTGCCGTTTAATGACGCAAGCATGATTCAAGCACACGCAATAGATCCCATAAGACTGGCTTATTCCAATGGCATCATGGAAGGCAATGCTTTGGGCAACTTCAATCCGCGCTCCCCTATTTCATCGCAGGAGTGTGTGGCCGTTGCCATCCGCACGTTCGATATGATCGAAGCTGTTCTTAATGCAGGTGCTTCCGCAGTCACACAGCTTGACATGGCTTATCGCCGTGTACACGTTGGTTTTGATTACGGCGACACAGCCATGGGTGTTACACGTAATGTCACGCTGCCGACAACGCTCCCCAGCGGCGCGACTGTCAGCTGGCACAGCAGTAACCCCGGCGTAATCAGCTCTGCGGGTGTTGTCAGTCTGGCTTCCGGTGCGCAAAACGTCACGCTCACAGCAACAATCACTGTCGGGACACAGACCCGGACGAAGGCATTCCCCCTGCGGACATCCACTTTAACCGGGAATCAACTATTGATGGAAAATGCGTTCAACGCGCTTGACATCATCTACTTAAATGCAAATGACAACGCGGATTCTGTCACCGGCCGGGTCGCTTTACCCACCACAGTACTTGGCTTGCCTGTGACATGGACAAGCAATAACCCCACCGTGATCAGCAACATGGGCGTTGTCACCGTTCCGACCGATGCAGATGCACGGACAGTGACTTTATCGGCAGTCATTAACAACGCCGGACAAACAAGAACAAAAACATTTACATTAAGAGTGGTAAACACTGCTTTCGCTGCGCAATCAGTGACATTGCACAATGTGGGACTTGGCATGACACCTGCGCAGGTTGTGCAAGCTTTGGGCGCACCTGTCAGGACTATCAGTGCCTCCGCCACGGAAACATGGCAGCTTTATCACACCAATTACAACAACTTTATAGCCGTGTCGCTTATCGGCGGCAGCGTGGTCGGGGTGTATTCAATGGCACCTAACGCCATTAACCATCTGCGGAATGCTCAAGGCACTGTGGTCACCATCGCAGAAGCTAATGCCATCCCCGGAGTAACCGCTGTTGCACAGATGGATGCCGGTGCCATTTATTCAGTGATGATTTTCAACACAGCCTCACCGCTGGCTTCCACCCGCACCCTGAGCGCGGACGGGCAAGAGCAATTGTTGTTTGAGCTTGTGAACGCTTTCCGTGTCAGAAACACCGCGTCTGTGCTTCAATGGTCTCAAGAACTTTCCGCAGCTGCCAGACAGCACAGCACTGAAGCAGCTGTCAGCACGCCGACGCAAACCCTGGCTCAGCGCGCCGCGGCAGCCGGATTCCCTGGCAACAGATACGTTGGCGGCAATGTTTTGACCGGCAATTACGATGCGTTTGACTTCTTCCGTCAGATAGTGGCCACTCCGGCCATGCGGACTGAGATTCTTAACGCC
>Ga0123355_10019420_pt1 | contig 10821 bp, 4 predicted proteins | sample TergutEmb28metaG_3_FD_89872 | JGI IMG/M metagenome (GOLD analysis project Ga0123355, IMG submission 89872) | Embiratermes neotenicus P1 segment gut microbial communities from Petit-Saut dam, French Guiana - Emb289 P1 | ecosystem: Host-associated > Arthropoda: Insects > Digestive system > Gut ...
ATTCAACAGAATAGTCACAAGCTCCTGATGATGGATATATTAATGTCCGAAACATGTTGAGCACATAAGAAGTGAAATAAAATAGCAAGTGACATCAAGTTAGTCTTTTATTCTTCAACTAACTGAGTTATCATTGCATTTCTGGAAACAAATTATTACCTCAGTTAAAAGTCTATGATACTACCTTTCAAGTGTCGGATATAGCCTCAAAGTTTTGCTTTACTTTCAGATTTTCATTCTTCCTGTGGCACACCGAAAGACACTCCGCACATTCTATGCCAGCGTATTAATAATCGCTTTACCAATTTTCCAGTACCCCTCTTCAAATACCACTAATCCGAGAGGTAAAGAATTTTTTTAAACAGTAGCCATTTTGTTACGTCGCATTTTACATTAACATTACATCAGATCTGACCGTTCTGCCAACAGCTTTTAGGTCTACCCTGTATCATTGCAGCATCCTAAACCATGTTAAGTTTTGTCGTTTTCCTCAATTTGACACGTCCACAATTTTGTTATCCGTGACAGAGGTATTAAACGTGTGGTGGCGATGAGGTAGCCGAATTGCCGTGAAGTTCCAACAGACAATAATAAAAATTGGTCCACTTGATTTGAAAGTTCAGATAAGGCACAAAGCAGGAATATCATTCCGATCTCTTGAATTACCCCCCCCACCCCTTTTTTGAGAAATGGAAGGCCAAAAACAAAGTGGATAAGTACAAAAAAGGCAACAAATAACAAAATAAATTTCATGAATATAATGAGCAGAAAATAAAAGAGGATGCCTGATACCATTTTCTCTTATTTTCTGCGTATTCTTCTACATGAAAACACACACACACACACACACACACTGCGTGTATATTAATGTGCAGAAGGAAGGACTAGAGGAGATGTTGGTAAGCATGACAGCAAGTGGATGCACATGAGTTAGCTACGCATGCGTCATACTCCACCGAGACACGTATTTATGGCTCTTAGAGAAGCAGCAGACCGAGGTAATGAGCAAACATTGTGCGGGCCGTGAATACCGATCGAGTTTTTTTGAGTGGAAATGGGATATGCAGGACAGTATATCATTCAGATTCGTTCATACCATTCTTCAGTGTTGAGAGATTGCGTACTGGACGCACAGTTCGTCTATAAATTAAATTCGCTGAGAAACGATCCACTTCATTGAGATCAGCAACGAAGAACGAGAAGCTTTCACAATGACGTCGGCTGTAAACAATGGTACTGGTGGTGGGGTGAGGGGGGTGATACCTGTTTCCATTCTGAAATGTTTCGAGCGATCGAAAAGAGAGTATTTCCGGGAATAAATGTAGAGAGAAAATTAGTGATGAGTTTAAAGGAAGCGACATTTTAAGATGATAGTAATACAACATGAAATATTTTATGTACATGAATGTATTTTTTCAACTTTTGAAAACTCGAAAGAATTGAGGCCCCAGAGCATTTTTCTACCTGTGACATTAGAATTCCTGACCTATGGCAACCATAATGAGAGTGATAACCACTACGAAGAGATTTTCGACTGAGAACATGCAACTTAAACACATCTCTTTTTCCCTGCAGGAACCGCAGTTCAAGTTTTCTCTTTGTACAATAAGTTCTACTTATAGCCCATTAAATTGCTTCAATTCTTTTACCTGACCCACCACCTTTAATCTGAAGCAAAAACTCTACATAATGTTTCATACAATCTATGTGTGAAGGAATTCTGCATTTTCAAAGGTAGATACAAAAGCCACAATGTTTCTTTCTGTCTCTTGCAGAACTGCTTTGTTCAGCTTCGAGAGACGGTTACAATTTATGGTAGGCCATGTCAGGAAGGTTCATTGTGAAATGAACTTTTCAAACGCACTACCACAGAATTCCAAAGAATAGGAGAGATCTGAGACACTCGGCAGAATACGAATAATAATAAGAACCTGAAATAATGGGAATGGGTGAATGAAATTTGAGGAGAAAGTGAATTCGAGTATGAAAAATGTGTAACCTATGCCCTGTAAACGATAGCCTTTAGAAAAGTAACTAGAAAGAGATATGAATAAAATGTGTTCCTATATAACGATATATAACTTTTCACAAAATACTTATTTTTACGAACACCCCACTTTTGAAGTCCCGGTATTATCAGCATAAAATCGTTTACATTACTTGCGTGTTACTTCCTAACTTCATTCGACGTATGAAATAAATCTGATTGCTCGAGGATTATTTATTACATGTACGACTGTAAGGTTTAGGCTAATTTCAGGGTATATTTTGAAATAATCAGATTTAAATAATCGCTATGAATGAAGGCACCGCCCTAGAAAATCTCCAACACAGACATCATCCTCTTTAAGGAACCAAATTTTTTTCTAAGTCCTAAATACAGTCCCATTAGATTCATATATTTATTTATGATTCATTTCAAAACACTCTTACTTTACTGGACTATATACGAGCAAATGTTAGGAAAGATGGTGAAAGGTGATTTGGTGGGAAATGTTCGTAGCCTAATTTGATGCAACGTTTCGGAATTTTAAAAGATCCTCTTAGGAATATCACAAAAATTTTCACATTAACCGAGGTCCCTGCAGAGATTCGAATAAGTCTTTTATTGTATACAAATCACAAGCGAAACCGCTTGAGCCAACGTGCATGTTGGACGTACCGGTACGTTACAGTCTGATATTTAGACGACAGGTTTGAAATATGCCCAAATTTCGAATTTATCCAAAACACTGTCACATTTTCTGCACTAACCAGGCCTTAGCGACTTCCGTCAATGTTTAAATAATGAAAGTCACTCAGCTTATAAAGATATTTCCCGCTTTAATTGTATCCTCAGTTGCAGTACCATGTCAGCTTTAAACCCGCAACTGAGCTCTACTCTGAAACAAATGAATCTAATCAATAACCTCACATTTCGTTCCTTCAAATCAACTTTCACATTGCAACCCATATACGACAAGATCTGCAATGCCGTTTATTAATTCGGACCCCGAAAATAAAATGCTGTAAGCTTATCACGGGTCCTCCATTTCTGAGACAGTTATCACCGGTGAATCATCTTTGATTTCTTCATTATGGTAATATTTGATGAAGGCCATAAACGAAGAAAATGAAGACGCGCGCAGAACGAACTGCTCTACAACAAGATATCTTCCCAAATTAAGAAGTACAGAAGCTCGAGGTGTACTGAATAATCTTCTGCTTCGTATTATGGAGGTTCCAGGTTCAAGTTTCGATAAGAATCTTAGTTATCCTGTCAACACTTCTTTGGTCCTCCAGAAAAATAAATCAAACTAAATCATACCCGCTTCGGTATATCACCCAAAATTCAACACTCGTGTATTTATTGTTGATATATTTAAATGATAACCGTTTCTGGGTATCTTTCCTGGGGTTAAAGCGACCGGCACGTGGCGTTGACCACCCACTACCATCTAACACGGAGTTTCACTAAAGAAAAAAGCTATACTTCTACCCAACATCTGGGCCTTCATGGCCTCTTATGGGGTGAACTTTATCTTTTGCACTTTTTGTTTTGCACGACACACCATATAAATCGATGCTTCAACTTCCGTCCATACCTAAGATCATAAACATGCTCACAACAACTGGAAATATATATCATCTAATCTTATGACAAAACCAACTATATGCACTAATTTCTCAAATTCATTTTTGGAATAAAACTCTACATGTTTCGGACAGTCCCTCTGTCCAACATCAGGAGTTTTTCACTGTACACACAGCAATGGTATATGTCATATATGTTTGCTGACAGCTTGCGAGCAAGCTGTTAGCAAACCTGTATGACATATACCATTGCTGTGTGTACAGTGAAAAACTCCTGATGATGGACAAAGGAACTGTCTGAAACATGTAGAGCTTCATTCCAAAAATAAATTTGAGAAATTAGTGCATCTGGTTGTTTTTATTATAAGAACCTGCATTACTGTTTAGCTTTACCTTTGACCTTTACCGTATATTGGACTGAACCAGAAATAGCATGAACTGCTGTTTCAGTATTAGTAACGATTTACACCCTAGGAAAATATTTACGCCTTAAATACCTAAACAACTCCTAAGTACGCCTAGAATTTTGAAACTAGTGAAAGACATTATCTTTGTTTATGTCTTTTTAAGTCATTAAAGGAAAGTAGTTATTTGTGCGCCACCTTTTTTAATAAAATCGAACTAACCTGTTTATTATTATTATTATTAGTATTAGTATTATTATTATTATTGAAATAAACACTAGTTATTACCTTGAAAGTTGTTAATGTTTTTCTTTGTAACATTGCTGGTATCTGTGCTGTGTGATAGAGGAAATGAACAAAGGCTTAAATGCTTCAAGCTACGTTACTAGGTTACCATCTCGGACATTACGCAAATTACAAGTTACAACAAGATACTACAATTAATGCTATTGTACAACTGCAGCACTACGCTGGTTGGGAAACGTTCTGTCAGAGATTTTGTCATGTAACTACATCAAGCAGCAAGCTCTAGACAACGGGAAAGGGGTGAAGATGCTTCAGAAGTGGAATTTGCTTGTTTGGAGTTCGGCCAGACTGTGGTAATGACGTCACACGTGTGTCAACCGCCGCCAGTTCACACAGCACTCAGTCTCACGACTAAGTAACGCGCAGTAGAAAACAGCAGTGTTCAGTGTGATAACAAATTATTTACCTGTTATGCAACCCGAATGTTCGTCACCGTGCTCAAAATAATCCATCACTAGGTCACATCCATACGCAGTTGAAAAAAAGTACACATCTCCATGTTGTATTTTTTATACTTTAATTTCAATCCCTTCCAATTTAAAGTTACGCATCAATTAGTAGTGAGTTCCCTTCTACTTCCAACTATCTACTCAATGCGTTCTCATTATTCTTGCGTGCTACATGACCTATCTAAGGCATAGTCCTTTTTTTAATCCCCGCAATGTTGGATAAATAGTAAAAATCATGACGTGTGTTAGAAGAGGGATTTTCACCCTATTACTTTCTCACTACGTCGAAACATTCCACTCAGCACCCTTTTCTCAAACACCCTCACCATACAGCCTTTCCATCAGACAAGATACATTCTCACACTAACAAAATTACAGTTTTGTATATCACTATACAACATACAATGTCCTGTTCGCGAAATATTTTAAATTCTAATATACATTCTTACGTCCAATTTACTTCTAATATGCTGGGGGTAACGATTGCTTCCGTATTAAAAAATTCGACCCTTTCCTGAAAAGTTGTATTTACGAGGGCAGTTCTGTGTTTCAGAAGTAGCGGACTGTTGCCCTTTATAGTGTCAACAGACCGGCGGCGAAGGAGCAGACATTCACACTATAGGCGTATGTCGACGACATCTCTTATTCGAATTGCAACTTTAACTAACGAGTTTCAGCAAGAAGGTATCGTCCGTCCAGGCAGAATATCGAGACAGAATTACCTTCCGAACGTAATTTTCTATCCGAAAATACAGAACGCATTTTAATATTAAACTATTTTCAAAATGTGAAGAAGATAATTAAGCTGTTTAACCGGATTATTGGAAATATTCCGTATGGTTTCTTTAGAGGGGACTATACGACAAAAGAATCTGTAAAGATTTTATAATCTTAGAGTAGGCATGTTAATATTTTAATCTCCTTTTCGGGATGACATGGTGTAATCTGGTAAAGGTTTAAAAGTGATTCTAATTAACACATACCATACTTATGCCTCAATTTAAACCCGTCTGTAAAACCTGTTTTAACTAATCTTGATACACGTACCTAATTTCCTAAGAAATGAAGTACCAATAAACATGTTATGTAACAGCCTTTGACAGATTTACAGCACACGATAATCAGGCAAATATCTTTCAATCATGGTTCTTTCAAAGTAAAAGATTACTGAAGAATTAGATCAAATTTTTACTTCAAGAAAGACGTTGGTGTCTTTCGGTATTTTACAAGTTCACCTCAGAAAGGACCGCTGACAGTTACGCAAAAAAACTAGCTTGCGAATAAAAGCGCTAAATAATCCCTCAATTCTGGATTCCTTTCTATACAACTGTAGTGTGCTGACTAATAGGAACCTACAAGATGAAGTCAGATCTAGGTAACACAAAGCCTGCAGTGCAAGGTGAACCAGTCACCTTAAGACTTCGGGATATTCCAGTGTCGAAAATTTGTTTATGTCCCACATACATACATTTTCGGCAGTGGTATTTAACCCGCGGTGAATCGAAACATTTCATATAGTAAAGTCAAAAAACCTACGAAATATATAAACCTTGATCTATCGTCTCAAGGGTGTTTAAAAACAGACTGATGAATACAATATTTGGAATTACGAAGAGGTAGTACTAGGGGACTCAGAAACTTACCCAATAAGAAAATTCACAATTTGTTCACACGAAATATTGTTAGTGTAGTTACATAATGAAATGTTTCATACTTGAGTTCGGTAAACCTGGGAAGATGGGAACTGTACATAAAATTTTATTCGGAAACTTTGAAAAGAATAGGCGAACCAGAAGCGTCAGAGTACGCAGCAGGATAATATTAAAAAGTTTAAAATATTATATATTGATAATTGTCCAACGAGATACAACACGAAACAGTCTATTTATTATTCTGCAAGTTCACTCTACATTATTTTCATGTTTCGGGTGTCAACTACACCCATCATCAGGAGTACACAAAACTGTAACTACAGCCTCCGGTACTGTGGTTGACACCCCGAAACATGTAGAGTGAACTTGCAGAATAATAAGTAGACTGTTTTGTGTTGCATCTCGTTGGACAATTATTAATATAGATCAGCGATGCACGGAACCATAGACATAAGGTTTAAAACATTAGTTTATGGCGTTTCTGGCTCGATTCGACTCAGTATGTTGATCAGTGCAGCACTGTAGTGGACAAGTAAAAAAAAAACCTCTGTGTTCTACAAGCAGTTTGGAATTTCTTGACCAACTTAGATGCTATTAGCTTTCCAAGAAGAAAGGCAATTAAAATTGGCCACGGATTTACTTGACAATTCGTGCCAAATCTCCAAATAATCTCTCCGTATTCGACCCTGGAGAAAATCGACACTCTCTGTAGCTAGTGGCAAGAGGACGAAGTTGCAGGCATGCTTGCAGTCTGCGGGCTTCACTCTCCCTTCACCGTATTAACGTCGCTCAGAGATGGAATTATATCTCCCTTGAAACCGCGGGATATAGGGTGGACCACTTGTGATCGAATGGTTTGGTTTCTGTTCCTCTTGTCCCTCTTGTTCCCAAGAGGGAATAACAAGAGGTACAGAAACATGTTCTTCCAGCTTCTTTACGTTACCTACGCCCTGTTTGGATGTATTTTCTTCTAAACGGACGAAAACAGTGACAGATATCACAGCCTAACACCCAACCACACCCCACTTCAACCTTTCCCTCCCCCCACCCCCCAAAAAACTAATTCATTCTTTTATCTGTCTCCTCGCTTGATAAAACTCTTAAGATAATTTTACTTTGGTCGATTTACTTCTTCTGTGTTACTTCTTTCTGGATTTACTCTTTTGGTCCTTTAAGCGGCATTGCTTCATTAAATTCACCCAAGCAAGTAGGCTGTTTGTATGCACACCCGTTATTTTAGACTCCACAGGAATGCTGTGTCATTGGACGTGCCTTCAATGGAATTTCGGTAAGAAATATTTTATTCCTAAATTTTAATTTCACTGGCAGTGTTCGCTTCATTCCATTAATTAATTAAAGAGTAGTTCCAAATACTTTAGTTCTTGTATTATCTCACCGTTCGATAATCAATAGCATTCCTTGTTTCGGATAGCTGATAATATCATACAGCTGTATTGACTCTAATCCAGCACGTTTCTTCTATGTCTCAGATTTCTTGCGGGAGTTTAACGTAACAAATTATTTAACTCCTCAAAATTTAGTGGGTATTTACCCTGGAAACTCCCAGGTTTAATTCTAAAAAATAACATTTTCTCCACATAATGCATTTCAAAGTTCTGTACGATTCTTACATAAAAAATACAGTCAGTTTAAGTAAAAATGTAAATTGCTCTTTCGCGATACCATTGTAGCCGCGTAAAAACACTAAGAATTATATATTCTGAGTGTGTAATTTTAGCCGTCATTATACAGCATGCAGTGGGCACGCGCCCTATTATACTGTCATCTGCGGCCTGTCTGCTTCTGCTCTACCACATTTTTCCACCTTCTCTCTTCAACGACACGGTTCCAAGAAAAAAGTTATTAAACATAAATTTTTTTTTTTGATTTTGTGTAAAAGTTTTCTGAAACAATCTTCATGTTTGCACCGAGCATCAATGATAATTAAAAACGTTATTATCCAACTAATGCACAATATATAATATGTAGATACAAATAAAATTATAAAATATTTAAAAGTGTTCCAACATGTTTCGGATTACAGACGATCCAGCATCAGGGAACCTTGTACAGTACTTGGCTATAAATTACAAGAATGGTTCTATCGTGTCCGTTGATATGGGCGAGGTCGGTGTTATGGCAGCATATTCTGACCCATTGTGAGTGTGTGTAGTTCTCTGTATAGGAAGACACTCTTCATATACAGTGAACTACACACACGCACAACGGGTCAGAAAATGCTTCCATAACACCGACCTTGTCCATGTTAAAGGACACGATAGAACCATTCTTGTAATTTATAACCGAGCACTGTACAAGGCTCCCTGATGATGATCCTATGTGATCCGAAATATATTGGAGCAATTTTAAATACGTGTATTTCATAATTTTAATTTTATCTACATATTATATATTGTGCATTAGTTGGATAATAAAGTGTTTAATTTGTCTTAAACAATTCTGATTCAAAGAGGCATTGAGTGAGATATCATTATAAACGTACTTAGGCGTTCATGTAAAATACTTATTATTCTTCTCAAGTTTTAATGCAACTAGAACTTTCTCAACAGATTTTCTAGGAATTCCCAAGAATTAAAATATGTAAACCGTCCAGTGCGAGCCGAATTTTTAATGTGGACGGAAGGACAGACTTACATAACGAAACTAATAGTCGCTTGTCGCAATTTTGCGAAAAGCCACTAGCAGCAACTGTTTCCCAATACATATTTAAAACATTGTTCTTTATGATGTAAGCACACTAAGTTCTCTGCGCGGCACGAACTGAACTGTTGTGTATAAAAAAGTTCAATTTTATTCTTCAAAGAAGTAACCTAATATAATCAGTACATATTCCCTTTCCAGACAAATTTACTAAAGTGATGTGCTTAATAATGTGAACAAACCTATGTGTTAGTATTTATAAAACCAAAACTGTTGTAAGTTACGGGAAAATAAAATAAATGCGTTCACATCGTATCATGACAGTTTGGTCTGATAGTCTGGTCACTACTTGTTACGGCATATTCGAGCTGTTGTAAGCCACAATTCTTCTGTTTTGTTATGCGCACCCTTATGGAAAGTTTCACTTCGTGTTACTCTGCCGTAGATCTGGCCTTCCTTACCCTAAATCCAGCCGCATGCCGCAAGGCACGGACACTTCTGAGAAACAGTGATTGCTACCGAAGAGCAGAGCTGTATTCAGGGACCCCAGAAAACAAGCAGCAGGTTCACCTTTACTTCACTCTCTTCACTATTCCGTATATGAATTACCCATAGACTGTACTCTCGAATTCCCAAGGCATAAATCAAAACTAGTCATACATGTACGCTGTATTGTTGGTATAAGATTTTTGGCAACAAATAAGCTATGGGAGTTCGATTTATAAATCATTTACTGACGATTTGTGTGTTTTATAGAAGAGTAATAAAAGCGGTGGAAGAAAATTCGTGGAAGTTGAGCAGCTAAGCGAGAGTAATGAAGGTGTGTATGAAGATTGGTTGGATCTACGAAATGACGTAAGAACCAACAAAGCACAAATTCAGAAATCCCTATATTCCGAAGATTATAACGAAGGACCTGTAGCGTACAAATTCTGAACGTAACCTTTATAAATCTGGCAGATATGAAGTAACGAACGATATTTAATGAAAAAGAAAGTGGAAGTGAACCCGGTAACACCCTCTTGAATTTCAAGAACTGACACTGAGGAAACTTGCTACACTACAGAACGAGAATCCAAACAAGTAACTAACATGGACAAGTCCGAGACGTGACCAAGGGATACTGAAGCATGAGCCAGGAAGAAAGTAAGAGTACAAATTTACTTCTTGTTACGTAGCTCGCTGGTATCACTTAGGTCTAAGAGTCCGGATTCACTGTGCGCTCTCAACAGTACCAGCTGCAGTAACTACCGGCCCACGGCACATTGCCACGTGCGTTCGAGAAGCACTTTGTTACCAGGTCAACATTTAGAAGTCAATTACTAATATAAACTCTATTCACGTGTGTAGTGACAAAAGTTTCTTCCCAGTATTCTCGCCCCTTATGTTCAATTTCTTTCCTCTGTTACACCAGACATTAATGACAAAAAATTTCTGAGAATTTCTAAATCAGGATGTAAGTACCATACTGCCTAATAACAGTAATAAAAATGATATTTATAATAAGCTAAACTTTTAAATGTATATGAAAAACATTTCAACGAATATTTAAAACAAGTAATAAGGAAACATTTGCGAAATGTGTGCGTGAGATAATGGCTGTACCAACACTCCTATATGGGTGTGAGAACTGCAGATTATTAAAAACGCAATTAAAGAATAAATGAGAGAGCGGAGATAATTTTTGGGGGTCACTTGTAGAATATATACAGTAACAAAACTGAAGGAACAAGATAATGAAATATGTAATGTATAAATGAAATTATTGTGGATTAA
>Ga0123355_10019421_pt1 | contig 10821 bp, 8 predicted proteins | sample TergutEmb28metaG_3_FD_89872 | JGI IMG/M metagenome (GOLD analysis project Ga0123355, IMG submission 89872) | Embiratermes neotenicus P1 segment gut microbial communities from Petit-Saut dam, French Guiana - Emb289 P1 | ecosystem: Host-associated > Arthropoda: Insects > Digestive system > Gut ...
GCCTCTCTAGGCGACACGGGTGCTGCAATTTTATAAGGAAGAGATGAACCCTGCTCTGCCACCACAGAAAATCTGTTGTGACCTGTCGCAATGCTGGTAAAGTGAGTTGTGTCCAGTGTGCAGCCACTTATGTGTGTTTTCAAGAAATCAAAGTTTCTACAGAAAAGCAGAACTTCTTTAAGTACACATTCATTACTAAATTTGTCGCAGTTCAGTCTACTGTGTTAGAATGAGCGTGATTTTAACTGTCAGATGCACTGTGGATGATGCTGATAGCGCCAATAGGTTTTGTGTAAGACTGATTCTGATTGTAGACGTGGGGTGGCCATAAATGTCGGACAGCTCAGATAGTATCTGACATTACCTGCTACATGTCAGTTGGTCTTTCTTTCGGAGAGTCAAAGGTGGGTTTGAAATTCAGCACTCAAGAAGGCTTAAAAATTTTCATTTCTCTTTAATTTAAGATTTGTAACTCTTGCATGCAGTCATAAAGCAGCAGCCATCTTGCATCCCAAGTTCATTCACTATCTGTGCTCTGAGGGTCAATTGAGAAATATTACCAGACCCTTACATTCTCTATTTGTTTTAAGATTCGCAATGTTTTTCATTCACCGTTTGTAGTGTTGGACAGTATCTGATAATGATGTCTGATAGCGTCCAACATAACCAGCCACATGTCTCAGAAAGCTGTTTCGCACTTTTCTTGTTCAAATTGTAATAACTTTGATTACATTTGTCTTAATAGCTTGGGCCTTTTCAGGCAACCAAATAAAGAACATCAGATGATATTCTGGTGCAAAAAAAAACTTTAGAAAAATTGTTCTGACATACCAAAAACTTTGAAAAATATAACAGCATGCGACAATCCCCTCTACTACTGCCCCAACCATACAATTCTGTGCATCCATCATGTTGGTTAATACTGATTCTGGATGCTTAACATTCATACCAAGTTTCATGAAATGGGACAACTGGTTCAAAGTTTTTAACTTGCCACACACACACATACACAGACAAAGACATGGTACCCTTACCAGTTGACTTAAAAATGTGTCTTTTATACAGCAACAGATGATCAGTACTATGTATTCCTCACTGTCTTATTTCAAAGAAAATCTACACAGTGAGTTTCAAATCTGCATTCCAGAATTAAATGGACGGTATACACACTTACACTGAATAAACAGCAGTGGCCAGCCTATAAGGGGTGGACCTCTGACTTGAGAGGTTAAACAAGGTACTAACAAATCCTCACTCTAAAAATGTACATCATGAAATGGTAAAAAGTATCTTGGTAAGAGAAGGATAAAGAAAACTTCATAATTTGAACTCTTCCCCCATTTTATGGTATTATGATTGTGAGACCTATGATGACAAAGTTGGTGGAACATGCTGTGTGCATGGACTGAAATGGAAAAGACTATTTGGAAGATATAACGCTATATGAAAAAGTAATACAAGTGATACTCAAACAGGTTATTAGGGTTAGGGATCGAATGAGCTGGCTCAGCATAGGGGATGGGACCGGTAAGTTTTCCCGAAACATGGGTAAGAAACTACCACTCCACACTGCATAAAATCCCAAAACAATGCAGATCTCAACTTCCAGCATGCTCTCCAACCCAAAATCAAATTCCACCTGAATCTCATAGTTTTTAGAGACAAAAGGCCACAGAGTCTGCAATTATGACTTCCCATTTTACAAAGGTAAATCAAGGTGCCATGGTAAAATTCTAAGGGTCAAACATGCCAATATACACTGAAGAATGTTTGTGAAATATGGTACCATGAACAGTATGAGTCAGAGAAGTGTTTATGTACTGATATGAAGATTTAAATCTGGAAGAACAAGTGTGCCTGACAAAGCTCCATCAGGGCGCCCAACAATGCTGTACACTCAGGACCACACCAATGGTGGTAACACACTGATTTGAGATGAGGGACGTATTGCTATGTATGAAGTTGCTGAGATGCTAGACATTAGCTATGGCTCTGCCTATGCAATACTGCACGATGAATCAGGATCCTGGAAAGAATGTGCCAAATGGGTACCAAGACAGCTGAATGATCCACACAAACAACACTGTATGAAGGTGGCCACTCAGTTTTGCAGCATTGTGAAGAAGATCCAGGCTTACAGGGCAGCACTGTCACTGGCAATGACATGTGGGTGCATCATTTTGATGCTGAAAGCAAGGGACAAAGCAGGGGATAGGAACATCCTGGTTACCCATGAAGAAAGAAGTTCAGAAGCATACCTCTACCAAAAAATCTAGCTAACCTTCCTCTGGAACTTTATCAAGAAAAAGATCAAACTGTTAGCAATGAAACTTGCTCAGCCATGCTTAAAGACAAAGTGAAGCCTGCAATATGCAACAAAAGAAAAGGACTGCTGTCGAAAACTGTTCTCTTGCACCACAACAATACTCACCCCCATGTTGTGGTTGCAACAATTTAAACAATTTGATACCTCAAGTTTGAGGTTATGCCACATCCACCTTGAAGTCCCAACCTTGCATCACGCAACTTTCATGCCTCTGGACAACTTACAGAGGCATCATGTGGTCGCCAGTTTGGATGTGATTAAGTGAAAGAAGTGGCACACATGTGGATTCAGGAACAAACAAAAACCTTCTTCTATGATAGAATCAGGAAACTTGTGGACTACCTCAAAAATGGTGTGAAACTACTGGGAGACTACATTGAGAAGTAATATAACTGTTACACACATTTCACTTTGTTTGTAGTTAATAAAATGATATTACTTTTATGTTTTGATTTACCTATGTATGGCTTTGTGAAAATAATACAAAAAAACCATGTGCCTGGAAAAAATGAAGATTAACTGTACGACTATATGGACTATGTTTGCATAGACCTATGAGGCCACAAAAATTATTGCTCTCTATTCAAAACTTTTGGTTTTTGTAAGTTACTTTCAGTATATTTTAAAAAATTAGATCCATATTTATTTGATAAAGTCTTGGTAGTAGTAGTAGTAGTAGTAGTAGTAGTAGTAGTATGTCTGTCAAATGTACAGTGTATTCCTTGTTTACAGAATGGCAAAGCAACAGACATGGCTGCTGATCACTGTATTGGGCATGCTCAAAATTCTTGGGCATAAAAGTTACACAGATGCTGTTGTGCTTCCACGTCCACCATCATCTGAGCTACATGCATACTCCCAACATAATCATCGGGATCCAGCATATCCAACTTCATCTCCAGAACACAGCAGTCTAAGTTTAGTGATTGTAACATCCAGTGAGCTACCCAAACAGATTCCTGCACCAACACAACCTATCATTCATAGTCCCACACCGCAGTATCATGAAGTGGACCAACAAATGCCTGCACTACCACAATTCAAACTACTGTGGGTCACTCGACAACTGGACACAAACAACCTTGACATAAGACAAACCAATTTAAACACACCAGCTGCAGTGATGACTCATAAAAACCCTGCCCAGAGGACAGATTTGTTACCAAACATGTTATGAAAACAGTTAATAGCAACTCAGTTTCATGAATTGTGTATATACGTGAGTGTTAACAAGAAACAAAAGACCAAAGAAAATGCTTAATTTCTCTGATCTCACCTGCTGTTTTCAAGTGCATGTTACACATCACACATTCAACACTATGTTGTTACCATATTTATTCACTTTAATATCCAATAAATACTGGAAACTATGCACATACTTAATAACATTTTGAGTGCTCACCATTGCAAGGTCCTTAAACTTTGTACCTTAAATGACATATGAACTTAAGCATGATGAACTGAGTCACAAAGGTCTACAAGCACTTAAGTAAATTACAGCTTTAATGTCGTACATTTTCCATGCAACTATATTACATAAATTATAATTAAGATTAAAATATTAAAATCCTTAAAATCATTCACAGCTTGAACATGAGATACCTGACACTTGACTCCAGGACTTATTTCATATGAACAAAGGTTAACACACAGATGTTTGGACACAGCCAATCATCAATTGCCAATTAAATAATTTTATGTGGTAGTGCACCATAAACTGTTTTTAAGGATTTTAATATTACAATCTTAATTATAATTTTAATTGTGCATGTTGAATCTCTACCACAAGAGTTGATGCATAAGATGCACATGTTGAAAAACTTGTGAGCTCCCTGAAGATGGCCAAGAGCTGAGGCCAAATGTGTCGGAGCAATAATTAACAAATAAAAACATTGTGCAACAAGTTGTGTTAGGTATTATGTACATAAAATTAGAGCTAATACTATGTCGCATCTATCTTAACCTGTATCAGGAAAGACTAAGACAATGTTTATTGACATATGTTGTGTTAAGACACACGGTTTTCCTAACAGAGTTTACCTCAAGCACAACGGGAGGAAGAACATCAAAGGTTTCTTAACCTTTAATGGTTGAATGGGACAACAACATCCCATTAAATGAACATCCCTTTCACCAAACAGAGAAAACAATGTCCCACAGTGGGCATTTAAACTGAACAGTGCTCTGGCCACAGCAGAAACCTGGGATTTAAAAGAGCATATACTAATGGTTAAGGGTCCCACATTGAATGTGTGTGTGTATACATCACATGTCTCTCGTAGATATTAAATAATAGACCTTCAAGGTATGAGAACTGGACCATAAAAGCAGTTGGGTGACTTGTTTGCCATAGCAGTGAAAAAAACTGATGTGACTGTGAGGGCAGAAAAAGCAGATTCTTGCACAGCTCCAATCAAACTGAAATCCCGTCGGCTGCACTTTCGTTTGTAATGGGAGGCTTAGGGCATCTTTGACCCTGCCCAACTTATTTATAACTTGTGACTGTAACCAAATGATGGGGTTTCATACCAATGCCAGCTAGTTAACCTTCACACTTTTTAATTCCAGCTGTTAGTAACATCCAAGCTGGAACCCTTACATTACTTAATGTAGGTGTGAAATGTTGTGCTATTAATGTCTTGAAAAAAGAAGCTCTAGAAGGAACCAATGACAACCACTCTCCTTCACATGCTTAAACCCAGACGATGTGGTTATCAGCTACTGTAAAGGTAAAGCAGTCCCATTACAGACCTGGAGTGGCCCAGAGGGTCCCAGGAAGTTAAGGTTCCCAGATTGCATGCGGCACAGGATGGTGGTAAGGTTGTCAATCCTACGCACCGGCCGCCTTTACCCCCAGGAAATACTCCTGGTACTCATTTTTGTTAGAGGCTGAGTCGACCCCAGGGCCATAGTGCGATCAGGACTATGTCAATGAAAAATTCCAATGACACCATCTGGAACCGAAACAGCGACCTTCCGAATTGTAGCACAGCACCTTAACCACTGTGCTAACGCAGTCCCCTTCAGCTACTGTACCTTTACCAATTATAAAATTTAGTGATCTATTTCTATTCATAATTTTCACTAGTACAGGCTCCAATCACAGTAACATTTTGGAACTGCTTTATCACTCACTGAAGTGTGAACAGTCTACAATAACCTGAATTGTCAAATTTTGTCATTATGTTAACAGCTCCTAACTGTGCTCTAATAATTCCACTCTACACATGATTCTTAATTTCAGACCAGTGAGGAATCCCAATCTGATTCATCAGTCATATTCAGAAAATGTCCTAGTGAAAGACAATATAACAATTGCCCGTGTGATAACTAACAGATTACCTAACACACCAATTCCATGATACAAGTCCTCATTAAAACAATGACAGTTGGTCAGCTGACCAGGAAATTTCTTACTACTATGAAATCAAATATTCATAACACATAAGATCAATACAAACTATCCTCGGCCACCTGAATCCATTCCACACCTTCACACCTATCAGCCAGATCAGTGGCTATTAAAAGTGACTTAACAACATCAACACAGACAATGCATGTATAATGTAACACTGAGGCGAGTTCAAGTGACCATTCTTGCTGTGGAAAAGCAATATGCATTAAATATTATGAGTGTGTGTCTGTATTCTTACCTTAGTTATCTGGCATGTAAATCGCAACTTTTGTGTGCTGCAGTATGTTGTCATCTGTAGCCTGTCAGGCTCTACCACATTTTTACACATTACCTCATAAACATCACATAACCATTATAATTAGTTTAAGTTTTATGAGGTGTTGAAGTTATACATTTGATAGATTGGATGGATTTGTTTAAAATCAATAATTTTAGTTTCGGGTGTAATGGCAATTGTTACGGATTTGTACAGCAGCTTAAAGGGATAGAGAGAATGACAGAGTGACAAAGATAGAGACAGTAGACCCGTAAGACACGAGATTGTGCTAGTTACAATAACGGAACAGCGTTACTTAACCGAGCCAATAGAAACAAAGTATTCAAATTTTGACTGTTAATTCTATTAGGGAGTGGTAGAATTTAACAATTAGCCAATTGGGAAAAGTAAGAATATTTAAGGGGGGATGGATTTGAAACTGTGAGAGTTTGAAATCTTAACATAAGCGAGTAGTCTGTTTTCTACCCAGGATGTGATAAGTCATGATTAAATTACACCGAGGCTAAAAGTGCATAGATTTTCAATGGCGACTCCATACACGCAACATCTGTAAACTTTAATAATCTGGTGATATAATACAAAGAATATTTTAGGGCGTGCAGTTATTTATTCACGTTTTGCTACTTAGAACACTTAGATTCCCTGAGATTAGGACATGCGAAATGACTGATGAGCTGGGTTGGGTTAAAACCACGATTTCAGGAATACCAAATATCAAAGGGCAAAGGATATTTGTACACATGAAATTTTCCACAATATTGTATTAAAAGTTAGGAATATAATCTTACCTGTTCAGCCTTGAGGGTCAGTTCAATGAAGATTTGTTGTAGCTTCTCATTTACAAAGTTGATGCAGAATTGCTCAAAGCCATTCTTTTCAAAGATTTCAAATCCATATATATCCAGTATACCGATGTTGTATCCCTGAACATGAGTTTCCATGGCACTGTTAACCCGCTACAAAAGATTAAATGAAGGTCATATATAAAGTCTGAACCCATAACTAACTGACTCACTCACATGCTCACTGACTCTTACTGCCTGACTGACTACTTACTTTCACAAGGTAATCAAACAATCGTGTATAAATGCCTTTAGCCAAAGCATCTCTTGTATACAATGCCTGCTCCACATTGAGTGTCACATCAATTGTGTCCGACTGCGCTCCCCACTTGCTGTCAAACCTGCGGCTAGTCAGTTTGCTTTGCAAATAATTCTGCTCCACGTCAAACAAGAATGCAGGATATGCAAGTGCTGAAAAAAGTAAAACAATACTATTAGGAAAATATCATCCACATTACACTGCAGTACCATTTGTGCATATCCACAACATATCCAACAGGATGATGACAACACTTGCAATTAATATGGTTCAACATCTTTGAAGTGATCAGACATATTCCATTTTGTAGAAATGGAATACCCTTATCTTAACACAACCAAAGTTTTAACTTAAAAGTTGGTTCTGATGTATATACCATATGTGAACTTACTGTCTCGTCTCTCTATTTCTGAATAGTTGCCCTTCTCCCTAAACATGACATTACCAAGATGAAGGACACCTGCCACTATTTGTAGGATGTTGCTCTGTTCCTGTTCTGTCAGACCCATTACATTCATTGCTGAAAGAGATAATTACACTAGTATAATACAAATGTAACTCAAGTAACATAAATATCATATCACTGTAGATTAGAGTCTTCTGAAACATGGCACTGTGTGGTCTGGTACACACATGTCCGTGTTGCAGAAGAAACTGCTGCCCCTATCTTCATTCAGGGTAGAACAGCACATCCTTCCACATCGCTGGCACCTATTTTTCCAGCTACACAGCACCACTTCCTGGGTGACAACAATATTCATGGTCACCATATCGGAACCCAAGATCTCAAAATACCACAGCATTGTTCAGTTTGTCAGAAATGGTCTTACTGTAAAAACAGGTACAGGACCATCACTACAGCCTTATCTTTATCATTTTTGTGAATTCATAAAAAAGTGTTTCTTGACTTTAGGCATCAGATGGATGGGAGTGGTTAAGATCATACTCTAGCCACTTGACCTCCATACCAAGCACAAATTGTACCCAGTTGGACAGGAGCCTAGATGGGCCCTCCTGCCAGCCTGGAAGCTGTGGTAGGAGATGCATTCTCTTCCTGTCCAGTTTATGACCTAGTCACTGTACTAACTCAGATACTGGTTAACAGACTTTCTGGGCTTACCTAGAAGTGCTTATGCAACAGTAATGTGACCAAAGGGAATCTTTATGATCAAGTACCTTCAGCCAACTGGCCTAACAATTTCTGTATCTGCCCCCAAACCAGAATGACTTCATACATTCATATTTGTCATTTGTTTTTCTCTAGCAATAAAGCATGATTTGTTTCACTTTCATAATAGCTCTTTCTTCCTTTTTCATTATGGAATGCAACTGGAAATAACTTTCATCACTTCTTCACAACAGAAGATCAAATCTCAGCTTCATGGACTATTTAGACCAAATACTTAATGGAAATTCCACCAGTTTCTTTCTTCATTCGTTCCATGATCCACATCATGCTGCACCACATAGTCAGACTTGGTATCATCCTCATTACAGAAATGTCTTAACTTCAAGATTACACATTTACACTCAACACATTTACCTTTAGATAAATTTTTAGTTCAGTGATAAAAAAAAACTTTTTATTCAAAGTACCACGTTTATCTCAATATCCGTAACGTTAGGCAAGAATTTTTTCTTAATTCATGACCCGAAAAATAGGAGGTTGCCTTACACAATGGTACACAAAATTAAACATGTTCTGTACAGGCATTTTCCTAACCATTGAAGGCTATGAAAGAGGACCAATTTAGAGTCAGATAAGTATGATACATTTAACAAACTCATTCTGCTCTTATTACCAAAAAAGTTTCTGGCAGTGCCCAGAACTACTGAGAAATGAAATTAATATGGTAAGGCTTTGAAAATGTAAGCCAAAGATAAGTTAGTAATTAAGATGTCCTTGTGCTTGAAGCATTACTCCAAAAAGGAGCATGGGGAATGGAATGCATAGTTTCTCAACAATCAATAGAGGTGAGCAATCAGAATTATGCCCCAACCAGTTTATGCCAAGAGAAAGAGCACCCTTTACCCACTGGATACATGAATCCCAGAGGTGGTCTAAGACAACAGAAAAGACAAAATCCTTTCCCATCAGAAGTCAAACTCTAGCTGTCCAGGCCTAGTCACCATCCTATCTGTGTTATTTCAACTTTCTCAACATTGGCACTGGAGTGAGGTGACTGATCAACTTCATGCCTTTTCTGCATTACCATTAGGGAAGAAGTCCCCAGTATCCACTGGACAGGAGGCCTGGTAGGTCCCACAGTTTGAGTGGATGCAGTGGCAAAAACAAAAATCCCTGACCCTGCAGAGGATGAGGCCCTGTTATTATGTATGTACAGATATCCCACACTCCTTCAGTGACTTGAACCAAACACTAAGTGTGGGCTGCCACATGTTTCTTACCTTTCAGAGTTTCTTGAAAATCATGGGCATCATTTGTTCCGTCTACTTTGTGATTCCCACCATAGCTGAGATAACGGTAGTAGTCTAACTCGCATACACCAAAGTCTTCTGAAAAATTAACAAGCCAAATAATATTCATTGTTAGTAAATTCACCTACATTAGTTGCATAAAATAATTTTATGTATTCCATACATGCACTGTGCTACCTTCACTGGTTTTGATGCATATAGTTCACTGTATACATGCCAACAAACTAAACACCCCAACATGAATTCTAACTCAATTCAGTTAATAAATGAGGTTTCTTCATGATTCTTAAAGTATATGTGAGTGTATACTAATCACAACCATGCTTTGACCCATTGCCACATTCCATTTTAATTTCCTGCTGCATTGACATTTAAAGTTCATTCTTGTATACAGAACCTGCTTGCTAGCAAGCAGACAGCAGTATCTGTTTAACATAAGCCTGTTGCTCCATGTACAGTTTTGAACTCCTGATGATGGATGGAAAGACCGTCCGAAACATGTAGAGTGTCATTCCAAAATAAAATAAATTTGATACATTGGTGCATCTAATTGGTTTTACTATAGAAATAATATTACGATGCACGGTCCCTTGAACGTCAAATTCAAACTACACTTCCTTCTATTCCAAGACACAGGGCCAGTCTCCAAAATGAAATACAATGAAGCCCATATCCATCATTTCTGTAGGTACTATGAAAAGAGAATGATAAATGCAGGAACAAGAAGGAGAAAATAAAATATGTCGGGGGGGGGTAGAGAATATATACTTTTCCAACTTAGGCCTATGAAAATAGTAAAACATATAAAAGTTACATTAATACCTGTGGGCACAACACTTTTTTACCCAAAGAAATATCTGAAAATTGTCTAGTTGAAGCTTTGTACCCGAGACAAAATGGTGCCAATTCCAAGTTCAAAATGTTCTGTTCATCACACTCACTAATGTTCTGTGAACAAAACACTGATTTAACAGATTCATAAGCAGCATACGCTTTGGTAAAACTTGGCACTTGTTCAAGGTCATGTTCAATTCCTTCTTCATCATTCCCAATGCTCCCCCCACCCACATAAATATAACACAACTCATTGATGCACGAAAATACAAGTTGCAAAGTAATTTTCCACATAAGAACATAAATAACAACACTGAATAACACAACCATTAGCTGTGTAAATCAATGAAGCACAAACATAGTAATGCAAAATAATGCCAATAGCAACTGCAGTGCACAGGTATCAGGTCTGCCACCTTACAACTTATA
>Ga0123355_10019422_pt1 | contig 10821 bp, 11 predicted proteins | sample TergutEmb28metaG_3_FD_89872 | JGI IMG/M metagenome (GOLD analysis project Ga0123355, IMG submission 89872) | Embiratermes neotenicus P1 segment gut microbial communities from Petit-Saut dam, French Guiana - Emb289 P1 | ecosystem: Host-associated > Arthropoda: Insects > Digestive system > Gut ...
ATGAACTGGTACCGACGAACTCGGGTCACATGCGGATGCGGATCAGTCCGGATGTCAGCATCGGCCTTGGCGTACGCGTCAAGCTGCCTGGCGAACGCATGATTGGCGAGGACGTCGAAATGATCCTGACCGAGCGGGCGGCCGAGACGCGTCCGCCGTATCAACGCCTATTGTGGGATGCGATCCGTGGCGTGGAGGATCTCTACGGCCGGCAGGACATCGTCGATGCGCAATGGCGAATCGTCGAGCCGGTGCTGGACGATGTGACCGCGCTCTATCCATATGCGCCAGGTACATGGGGCCCGGCCGAGGTTGAGGCGCTGATCGCTCCCCACGGCCCCTGGCGCGACCCGAGCCTGCCGGCAAAACAGCGCTGAGCGCATGAGCGACGAAATCACCACGCGATAGGGCGTGGCCAGTCGGGTCGCCACACGCCAGTCGGATATTGGGCACTCGGATTCTTTCGCGGTCTGCAACAGCATCTCGATCGCGATCATGCCGACGCCCGGTAGCTGATCAATGCGGCAGGTATCTTTTTGCGCAAGCCGTTTCCGGACCACGCGCATTCCGACGCAGGACAAATCACGCGTGGAGCAACTGCAGCGACCAACCGTGCCGGATGGCTTTCGTCCTGATGGACGGGCGGTGGCAGGGAGCGCCGTCCTGGGGCGGGTGGAACTTACCAGAGCTGATACATGCCGCCGGTGACGGACAGAAAATCGCCGGTGATGAAGCCGGACCGTGCTGCGGCGAAAAAGACGACGGCATTGGCGACATCCTCCGGCTGTCCTTCCGCCGGAAGCGTCTGTGCTTGACGTGACTTTTCGTCGAGCACCGGAAAGGCGGGGCTGTTCTTCACGCGCTCGGTGCGGATGTAGCCTGGCAGGACCGCATTGACTGTGATGTTGTATGGCCCGAGCTCCACCATTAGCGCACGTGTCAAGCCGAGCAGGCCGGATTTTGCTGCCGCATAAGCCGCCATTCTGTCCGCGCCGAGCACCGAGAGTGACGACATGTTGATGATGCGACCGTATTTCTGCGCAATCATGGCGGGCGCCATGGCGCGCGTGCAGTAAAATGCTCCTTTCATGTGAACATCGACAACGTCGGTCCATTGCTGGTCGGTGGTGGTGATGGCAGGGCCGATATGTGCAAAGCCGGCATTGTTGACCAGGATATGGATCGTGCCGAAGCGGGTGAGCGCTGCGCGGGTGACGGCTTCGACGGCGGGCAAATCGGTGACCGATCCGGTCACCGCCAGCGCCTGCCCGCCGCGTGCGGCGATTTCATTCGCGACGGCGGTTGCGACCTCATCGTCGCGGTCCCACACAACGACGCGTGCCCCCTCTGCGGCCAGCAGACGGGCTGTGGCCGCGCCGATGCCGCGGCCGGCGCCGCTCACCACCGCGACCTGATCCTTGATACCAAGATCCATCAGTTTTTTTCCTGTTTCGGATTGCCGGCAAGGCTGTCTGCAAACATCGCGAAGACCGCGACCCAATCGCGGTTTGCCGCGGCTGCATCGTGCACCGTGCGATCGGGGAAGACGTAAGGATGGCGGGTTCCTGGATGGATGACGAGGTGCGCGTCGAGATTGAGTTCGCGCAGCAGGGGCGCAAGCTCGTCGGGCACCGTGCGGGGAATGATCTCGTCGTGTTCGGCGAAGGCGAAATAGAGTTTCGCGTGGATGCGGGCGAGTGCGTCCCGCGCGGCCTGCTCGCCGTTGGCGGTGAAGCCAAACCCGAGGATGGAGGCAGCGGCGCGGATGCGGTCCGGAAAATGGCTTGCGGCTTGCACCGCGAGCGCGCCGCCACGACCGTATCCGACCGTCGCATAGCATGGGCCCTGCACGTTTGGACGTGAGTCGAGCCAGGCGATGAGGGATTGCGTGTCGGTCATTGCGCCGGCTTCAGTCACGCTCGCGGCAGCGATACGGCTGATGACGACGATATCCTTGTCGGTGCTTTGCGGATCGATGACGATCGTGCCGAGGCGATGATAAAGGTCAACGACCGCACAAAAAAATCCGCCCATCGCGACACGCTCGGCCATGATGCGCATCGTGTTCGTCAAGCCGCCGATATGTGGATAAGTGATGACGGCCGGAAATGGTCCGCCGGCCGCCGGGCACGCAACGATCACGCGCATCGGACCATCTGCCGAAGGGACGAGCGCTTCCGACGCGATCGGTGGAGACGCGGCCTCGTTCATGGCAGTGGCGCAAAAAACTCGAGGAGGGATCGCCACTCCAGGAGGTCCATAGCCGCACGCGGCAAGGGCTTCAGGATGATCTTGCAGTTCTGTCGGTAGTCAACGAGTTGGGCCGCGATCGCGTCGCGGTTCGAGGCGGTAACGCCGATCATGTCCGGATTGCCCATTTCTGCCTGATGTTTCTGGTGCACCGGATAGCGGCGATAAGCCACCAACTCTTCCCGCAGTCGTGTCGGCGCATCGCTTCCCCTGGCGGCACGATGATAAAGATAGAGAGGCGGCGCGGGTCGCTCACCTGCGTGCGCGCCGGCCTCGATGTGCTGGCGGACCCAACGCAGACGTTCTGGCGTTAACCAGTTTCCGAGCACGACATCGGCGGTGCGGCCGCCCAGTTCCAGAACGCGTGGGCCGTAGCCGGCGGTGGCGAGGCGGGCGTGCGGCAGCGCGTCGCGTAGCGTGGCGAGTGCCTCGCGCGTGACCCGAAGGGCATGGTCGCGAATTTGGCCGGCCGCGATGCCGATAATCGCACGCGGCGTGGAGGCGCCGGCCGCTGTCAATTGCGGTGCTATCTCGTTTGCTGGATAGGCATCGAGAGGCAAGACGCCGACGCCGATTTCGATCTCTGCGGTGCAGGCCAGCGCTTCCCGGAGCGTCGCGATCGGATCACCAGATCGGCCCATAACGTTGAACCAGAAGCTGTTGTAGCCGAGCCTTTCAGCGAGCAATGCAAGCTCGCCGACCCGTTGGACGCCGAGCGCGCCGTCGACACCGACGCCCCAGCCATGTGTGCCACTCATGATGGCGGCCTCTGCTTCACGCCAGCGAGCGCTCCGCCATCGACCCTCACTTCACCGCCGGTCGTAAAACTTGATTCGTCTGAGGCGAGAAACAGAACGGCATTCGATACTTCCTCGACGCGGCCAGCGCGTCCCATTGGATAGGCGGCGAGGCGTTGACGGCGCATATCGTCCGGTAATGCACGCAGCATGTCCGTGTCGATGCCGCCGGGAATAATCGTGTTGACACGGATCACCGGCGCGAGCGAGACGGCAGCAAGACGGGTGATCATCTGGACGGCAGCCTTGCTGACCGAATAAGCAAAATTGAATTCGGTGCCGAGGTTGCCGATGACCGAGGATATGTTAATGATCGAACCGCGGCCATTGCGCCGCATGACTGGCGCGGCGTGCTGGATACCAAGAAACGTGCCAGTCTGATTCACCGCGAGCACGTTGTTCCATTCATCGAGCGAGCAACCAGCCAGCGGGGATTCCCCGAGGATTGCCGCGTTGTTTACCAGCACGTCGAGCCTTCCAAATTGGGCCGTGATCGCGCTCATGGCCGCGTCCCAGTCGGCTTGGTTGGCGACGTCAAGATGGCGGTACGAGACGTCAAGCTTCTCCGATCGCAGCGCTTCCATCGCCGCCTCGCCAGCATTATCCGTAATGTCTGCAAGGATAACGCGCGCGCCTTCCCGGGCGAGCAACCTGCCATGGCTGAGACCTTGATTGCGTGCGCCACCGGTAATGAGCACGATTTTCCCGGCCACACGACCTTGACCCGCCATCGTCAGCCTTCCGCTTCTTCCCAATTGCTTCCCGTGATGCCCTGGGGGCGAACGGCCAGCAGGGCAAGCAGCATCGCGAATGCTATCACTGTTTGATAGTTCGACGAGATATAGCGCCCGACGAGCGCGTTTACGATTCCAAGCAACAGGCCGCCGACCAACGCGCCCTGGATGCTGCCGAAGCCGCCCAACACCGCGGCGACAAAGCCGAACACGCCGTAGGCGAGGCCGACATCGGAGGAAGTGAATTGCGCCGGTGTGATCATCGCACCCGCCACCCCACCCATCGCGGCAGTGGCAGCGAAGGAGATCATGCCCATACGTTCCGGCGAAATGCCGAGGAGCTGGCTGGTATCCCGGCTCACTGCACAGGCGCGCATCTCACGCCCTAACCTCGTATATCGCAGCGTCCAGCCAACCAGCGCCATCAACGCAAGGGTCATCACCACGACGATGACGTACTGCCCGTCGATGCGGCTGTGGCCCAGCGCGATGAAAAATCCGGGGATCCAATGTGGGAGTGTCTGCGGCATTGGTCCGATTAGCAGCAGCGCCAGCACGCTGAGGATTGCGCCGAACACAATGGTGCCGAGCAGCACAACATAGGTCGGGCTGCGCCGCCGCCACAATGGCAGTACGATGATAGTCCAAAGCAGGAGCCCGCAGAGCATGGTGAGAAGGACGCCCGCGACGATCGCCAGGAGATACGGCAGGTGAGCGACATGCAGAAACCAGTACGTAGAGAAGCCACCGAGCATGACGTAATTGCCTTCGCTGAAGTTGACCACACCGGTGGTGCGATATTCCAGCGAGTAGCCGAGCGCTATCAGCGCGTAGACGGAGCCGGTGGCAATACCGATCGCAAGGATCAGAGCCATTCGCCCGTCTCCACCGGCTCCTGTGGGCCGAGATAGGCCTCGCGAACTGCGACGTCCCGATAGACGTCGTCCGGTTTGCCTGACGCGATGACGGAACCGAAATTCATCACGGTCACATGGTCGCAGAGGCCGAAGACAAATGGAACGTCGTGATCGACCAGGAGAATGCCGACGCCGAGCGTCACCTGCCGACGGATGATCTCCGCGAGGCGTTCCGTTTCGGATTGGTTTAGACCGGCGGCCGGCTCATCGAGCAAGAGGAGGCGCGGACGCATGACGACGGCACGAGCGATTTCAAGAAAGCGGAGCTTACCGAATGGAAGATCTGATGCCTCGAGATCTGCATCATCCTCGAGCGCGAATTCCTGCAGCACGCGATGCGCGTCCACCGCCATTGCTTTGGCCTCCCGCCGCATCGATGGTGTACGGAGCAGGACAGCGGCAACGTTTGCGCGATGATGGATATGCATGCCCACCAAGACGTTCTCGAGCACCGTCAGGCCAGCGATCGGTGTTGCTTGCTGGAAGGTGCGACAGATGCCGAGACGGGCGATGGCGGCCGGATCGAGCGCGTGCAGATCATGGCTGTCGAAGCGGATATGACCGGAAAATTCCTTGATGAAGCCAGAGATGACACCAATCATCGTCGATTTTCCGGCGCCATTGGGGCCAATCAGACCATGGATGGCACCTGTTCGGAGCGAGAGCGACGCCGCTGAAATCGCGGTCAGTCCTCCGAACCGCTTGGTGATGTTGACGACGTCCAGCTGTGCCGCCGTCATCCAGTCTCTCCACGACGGCGCAGCAACCATTCCGGCATCAGGCTCTCCAGGATGCGCTCGTTGCGCACGCGCCCGAACAGGCCCGCGGGGCGGATTAGAATCACTAGGAGAAGCAGGACGAAAAAGACAATATTCTGCAATTTCTCAAGTCCAGCGACGAGTTCCGGAACCAAGATGACGAAGCCGGCACCAATGATTGGACCGACAGTTGAGCGGAGGCCTCCGACGAACAGCATGAACATGAGATTGATGATCATGGTGATGTCATAATAATCCGGCCCGACGAAGTGCACGTAGGAGGTGTAGAGCGAACCCGCGAGCGATGCCATGATGGCAGCGATCACCAGCGCCAGAAGCTTATAATGCGGGACGTCGATGCCAAGCGCCGCAGAAATGTCCTGCCTGGTGGACAGTGCGCGCCAGGCACGACCGATGTGTGAGTTGCCGATCAGGTAATAGACGAGCAGGCAGAGCCCGCACAGCACCCAGGCGAGAGCGAGGGATGCGACGGGATCACGAAAGGAAAAGGAACCCAAGGCAAGCGATGGAATTCCAGTGATGCCCCATCCGCCATTGGTGAAACTGCTCGCGTTGGCGAACGACGCCGTTCCAAGGGCGAGTGCCACCGTCCCCATCGACAAATAATGACCTCGCAAGCGCAGCAGGGGCTTGCCGATCAGCAAGGCCAAGCAGACGGAAAGAAACAGCGAGATCATGATCGCGGCCCAGGGATTGATCCCGAAGCGCGTGGTCATGATCGCCATGCCGTAACCACCGATCGCCATGAAGGTGGTTTGCGCGAAGCTTGCCTGGCCGGCGAGGCCGAGCAGCAGGTTCAGCGACACGACGACAATGGAGAAGAGGCCGATGATGGTGAGGTTATAGAGGGAGAGCCGGGACCCGTAGAACGGCGCACCGATCACGGCTGCCGCGATCAGCAGCAGCGCCAGCGTTTCGCTCGACCGCAGCTTGATATCTTTCATGCGGCCGCCTTCCTGCCGAGATACAGCATCGCAAGCTCGTCGGCGGTCGGGCGACGATCCTCCTGGAATCGCACCCTGCCATTGTGCAGGACGATGGTTGTCTCGTGCGGATTCGACTGGGGCACGGCTTTCTGCTCGACGATGATCATGGCGAGGCCGCCAGCGCTCAAGGCACCGAGTGCCTCATAGACTTTCGCTGTGGCCAGCGGCGCGAGACCGAGGGACGGCTCATCGAGCAGCAACACGCGCGGCTTGGCGAGCAGGCCGCGCGCGATCGCGAGCATCTGCATTTCGCCGCCCGAGAGGGTGCTGCAATCCTGGTCCAGCCGCTCACGCAGCACCGGAAACAGATCGAACATGCGGGAAAATTCACCGTCTATATCGCCGCGCCGCTCCGCGGGCGCCGAATACCAGCCAAGGATCAGATTGTCGCGCACGCTGAGCGACGGCAGGCGACCGCGGCCTTCCGGGACGAGCGCAATGCCGCGCTTGACGCGTCGGTGCGCGGGCAACGCAGTGATGTCGGTGTCATCGAGGATGACGCGGCCGGCGCCAGCCGATACTGCACCGGCGAGGGCGCGCAGCAGCGACGTCTTGCCAGCGCCGTTCGGCCCAAGGATCAAAGTGAGGCTATGTTCTGCGGCCGAAAAACTCATCGGCTCCAATGCACGGACATTGCCGTAACGGACGGACACGCTCTCGACCCGCAGCATGATTTTCGCGTCTTGCATTCGCTGTGCAGCGTTGAGCGACCTCAACCTGTTGCGTTGCGAAACATCACTTTCATCACGCCGTTCTCGAGCTTCACGGCTTGCAAGGCGCCTGAATGCGCCTGACCGGTATGGTCATCCGGCGTGAAGTGCCAATGCGTGACCGCTCCCTGGTAGTCCAGCACCTCGATCGCGTCGCGCAGCGCGTTGCCGCTGGTCGCGCCGGATTGCTTGACCGCCGCAGCGACCATGTGCGCCGCATCCCAACCGGAGGCGGCGGCCTGAACACCTGCGGGATCGAGGCCGGCTCGCTTGTATGCTTCGATAAAGCTGCCGACCGCCGCCTTCATCCCGGGATCCGCGATGTCCGGATAGACCTGCACAGGGATTGCCGAGAGGTAGCAATCGGGATAGGCCGCGCTCGCCGCCTGAAAGGTCGGGGTGTCATCGAGCCCCATCACCAATGGCGCCTTCAGCCCGACGGTCGCAGCCGCCTTTGCCTCCAAAATGTGCGCAGGGCCAGTCATGAAATCGAGAATGGCGTCCGGGTGTTTGTCGCGGAAAGCCGCAAGTTGTGGGGTGAGATCGGTGGCAGTGACTTCCGCGCCCTGCGTGCTGACGACTTCGAGGCCAAATTTGGGCGCAAGCGCGGTGACGGTTTTGGTCGCTGTCTGCGCGGCCGGAGTCTGGTTGTAGATGATGCCGATCCGCTTTGCCTTGAGATATTTCGACGTGAATTGCAGCTCGAGATTGATCACCCGCTCGAAGGAGGTGGTCGAGAGGAATGCCCATTTATGCTCAGGCGGCAATTGCGACAAAATGATCATCGGCACTTTCGCATCTGATACCAACGGCTCAATCGCCATGCTGATCGCCGACGAGGCACCGTTCAACATGGCGCTTACATCATATTGGTTGAGCAGCTGATTGGTGACGGTTACGCCGGTCGTCGCGTTGGACGCGCCGTCGAGAATATGCAGCCTGATTGGATGGCCGTCTGCGCCGCCGGAGCGGTTGATAACGTTGACGGCCAGCTTCAGACCGTTAAGGAAATTCGCATCATAGCCAGCAAGGTACCCGGAAAGAGCGGCGACCGACCCGACATCGATCGCATCTTTGGCGCTTGCCGCCTGGGGCAACAGGCCAATGGCGGCAAACGACCCGGCAACACCCGCGGCTCCGATTGCGCGCTCGACAAAGGCGCGACGGCCAAATCTGTATGATGATCCTTTCTCGTCTTTCATGTGCTCCCCCCATTCCTTGGCGTTTGCCCGTGTGATTATTCGTCCACCGCCATGGAGCGGCGCTTGTGGCCACTGTTCAACCAGAATCGCATCGCATGCCGGACATGGCGTCGCGCCAGCGTTTCGGCCTCTATCGGGTTACCATCCTTGATCGCCTGCAGAATGTCCGCGTGTTCCTGGCTTGATTGCCGGTGCCGCAGGCTCTGCTCGCCCTGGCGCAAATAGACTGCTTGCGAGGTGAGGCGCACGAGAGGCTGGAATTGCTGCAGTGGCCGGTGATTGGTTGCTGCAAGGATAGCGATATGGAAGCGGGCATTCAGACGCGGCCAACCGTGCTTGTCGTCCGCGAGGGCAGCTTTCTCCGCGCTCGCGACCAAATGCGAGAGCTCGTCATAGATGCTTGCGGTGGTGCCGCGCTCGGCAAGGACGCGGCAGGCGAGTCCGTCGACGACCTCGCGCAGCTCCATCAGTTCGAGCGCTTCATCACCTTCGAGCCTGGCGACTTTGGCAATGCCGTTCGCCGCTATCGTAACGAAGCCGTCGGCCTCCAGCCGCTGCAGCGCCTCCCGCATTGGCGTACGGCTGACGCCAAGCTTCTTGCCGAGCGCTTCCGTATGGATGATCGAGCCAGGCGGCAATTCCCCTTCGACAACAAGACGGCTGAGCGCCTCGACCACGTGATCGCTGAGTTTCGACCGTCTTGCGATCGGCGAGATCACCAACCGTTCTGCCGGGTCGCTCACGAATTCGCCTGCAATTGTTGCGCAAGCCAATCCGCCGCAGCAGGCCAGGAGAGCGATGGCGGACCCCCATGCACCGCTGCGTCGAAGATGATGGTGTCGACGGGGGCAGTTGCCTCTCGCTTGAGGTCATCGAGATCACCGATATCGAAGAATGGGTCGAAGCGCCCGTTGACGAAGAGCATGCGTGCACGGATTTTGCCGACGGTTCCTCGAATCGTCAGTTCTTTCTCGGCGAAGGATTTGACCTGCTCGATCGACTTTGCGCCAAGCCAGTGGCCCACTTCCATGGTCAGGGTGAGAATGTCCACGTTCGCACGGATACGCGGTCCCCAATCATAGGTCGCGGGATGTGCCACGACGGCCTTCAGTCGCGGCTCAGAGGCGGCGGCGTGCATGCCGGTGATGCCGCCGCCGCTGCGGCCGAACAGCGCGATGCGGTCGGGGTCAAATCGGTCATCGGCGACAAGCCAATCGACGACGGCGTTCATCGACGCATCGTAGGCTTCCATCGTCAAAGGCAGCCCCCCATGCAGCAGATATTCGTTCTGGCCCGGTCCGTCATAGGCAAGCGTCGCAAGGCCGCGCTGCAGGATCTGCGTGGTGAGCGGATGGTTTTCTTCCTTCGTGCTGTTGGCACCACCGACGACGATCACCACCGGCCAGCGTGTTCGCCGGGCGCCACCATCCGGCAGGCGCAGATAGGCAGGAAGCGGTGTGCCGCGGAACGGAATATCGACTCTGATCGCCGGCGGGCTGAGCAAAGGTGCGGCCTTGCGATACGTCTCAATGCAGAGTTCGTGCGCGCGATCCGCAGCGGGGATCGGCACGAAATGATTATGAACGTACCAGCCGAAGAAATAGCACGAGGAGGCGAGCCGCCAGGTTTCACCTGCGGTCACTTTGTGTCCCGCCGCCATCGCGGCCTCGGCCCTCGAGGTATAGTCGTCACCCGCGCGTGTCCACTCGGCGATCCAGTCGTGGCCCGTGCCCCAGGCGAAGAAGGTGCGAATGCCACGGACGATACGATCCACTTCTGAGTCATCCAGCCCAAGAACATTGGCGCGTGGGCCGGGATATTGATAGATCGCGCCGAGCGCCAGCGGGCCATGCATGGCCCAGAGATGGTTCATGCGCTCATAGGCGAGATCGACCCGCATCAAATCGGCGGGGTCAATATCATGCGTGTTCACGGGGAGCGCCATCAGCGTGGCCCCGCTGCGGGGCTGAGCTTTTCCGCGAGCCAATCATAGATCAGATCGACACCAGTCTGCATTCCATCCATGCAGCAATGGCCGGCGCCGCCGTAGTCGGTGGTGGTGACGACAAGTTCGCCTTTGGGCGCCGCCTCGGCGAGCAGCTTCGCATCGTCGATCGAGACGAGATGATCGGCCTTGCCGTGCACGACGAGAAGCGGTACGTTGATCTTCTGCGCAATTCCGTCGAGGCGAAAATTATCGAGAAAGTCCAGCGCGGCCTCGCGCGTCTTCTGACCCGTGACCCAGAGAAGCTGCGTGTCTGGCGCCGACAGGTTGGAGCGTGTGCTGCCCTTGCCGTAATGTTCGACGCGCCATCGCGCCCCGACATCCCATTGCGCGCCGAATGCGACACAGGCCTTGACGCGTTTCTCGAATGCCGTAGCGCGCGGCGCATAATAGCCACCAAGGCTCAAGCCGATGAGGCCGATCCTGTCCTGATCGACATCC
>Ga0123355_10019423_pt1 | contig 10821 bp, 6 predicted proteins | sample TergutEmb28metaG_3_FD_89872 | JGI IMG/M metagenome (GOLD analysis project Ga0123355, IMG submission 89872) | Embiratermes neotenicus P1 segment gut microbial communities from Petit-Saut dam, French Guiana - Emb289 P1 | ecosystem: Host-associated > Arthropoda: Insects > Digestive system > Gut ...
CGTAATTACCGGAAAACCTCAGATGACTCTGAATAATTGTAACTTCTTGGATGTTATGCCATGTAGACTGCCCAGTTGTTAAGGACAATTCGAAGAATCTTAGTGCCTTCATCTTCGTGCTGAAGATGAAGGCGGTAGGAATATTCAAGACGTCAGTAATTACTTACCAATCTTTAGGGTGAAACATCCCAAAAGTTTTGAATTTTTAGCAACTGCGCTGAGACCCGCCAATACTGCATCCAGACGTAATTCCTGCGTTGTAGACATGTGCTGCTATCTCTTGGGTTTCTTCAACTAAAGCAGCAAAGATTATAAACTGCACGGTCATTCATAGCACGTCGTCATCTATGGTTACTTCCTTACTTACTCCATGGTGCAGAGTCCTTCTTGAGAAGCTAACTGATTTGCGACTAGTCAAGAAATTCCACGCATTTCACGGAACCCGAAGGTTCATTACCACACTCACAAGCGCCCGCCACCTGTCTCTATCCTGGGCCAGCCCAATCCAGTCCATATACCCACACCTCACCTCCTGGAAATCCATCCTAATATTATCCACCCATCTACGCCTAGGTCTCCCCAGTGGTCTCCTTCCCTCCGGTTTCCCCACCAAGACCCTGTACACCCCCCTCACCTCACCCATACGCGCCATATGCCCAGCCCATCTCACGTCATCTATGGTTAGTAGTAATTTGGGCAGATGACAGTCGTGTGGGTGTTGGTACGGTGCAAATTGGTAGCAGTGTGTACTTTGACGAGATTGTGTGACCCTGCTGCTGGAAACAACAATTTTCTCCTAATATCGGTGTGAAGACCCAGAAAGCCACCTGAAGGATGTTTGCACGGATATGAGCGGGACACAATACGACATACTTCATATACGTATAGCAGTGCTGTAATCCGTGTCCTTTAACATGCATGCGGAGTGATCATCTGTGTTTAATATTTCCGCGGAGCGGTGGTATGTTGAACGAAGAGTTCTGCGATAGTTATTGTACGTTGAATTATGTAAATAAGAAGCTAGTCTGTAAACTTTGTTTGTTGTGCTATTAATAATCTCTGCACGAGGAATTGTACGTCTGTACATGTTGTTCCTGCTGTACTTTTGATTTGCGATTTGTTATAACCTACGAACATCTTAAATAAGCAGACTTTTTGGCGATTGTCAGTAATGTTGCTGGTATAGTGGACAGTGGTACATGCTATATCAACAGTGAACAGAATATTTATGAGTCCTTGATTAAGTGCATGTTGCAAAGAACATGAGTTGGTGTGTGAAATCGTTCTCACTGATTTGCCAACAAATTAAGAATCCCCAGTTGACATGTGTACGCAATCGCTATTATGCAGACAAAATAGCAAAAGGGCCTCTTCTGCGTCGGCATGGCTACAAAGAACGAATTCTTCAAGGTGGAACACTACCACGTATTCGTGCATCACCCCTACAAACCGTACCCGAATACAAACCAACGAATGCCTGGTGCGAGAAGCGCGCATTATTTGGGCAGAATGACTATATTGACATACTTGGCAGTGGAGAAATTCATCCAACCAGAATCCTTTACAATGTACAGTCATGGCTACGGGGCGTGCAAGGCAATGAGTATCAAATACTGCTTCGCAAGAGGAAGATGCTGAGTAAGGGAATAATACCAATTGCCAGACCTACTAAGTGGAAAGAGTTAAATAAAAGAATACTCTATCTTTATAAATTCTTAAATCGAAAAACCAAAACAGGCATGCCCAGTAATTAAGACAGACTGTAATAATGCTTGTAGTTGGCAGTGTTTACATGATTGATTTGTATTTCATTACCCTAATCAGTTATATATCTTGCATAAATGTTGTAAACATGTCACATTAAAATGTATAACAGTAGCTTGTGAATACATGCAGATTTTCTTTCACACATTAGACCAGCATCCCAAGTGGAGCCATGGCAGAACTATATTCACCGCATTTCCTTTACATACATTCCATGAAAAACTCTCTTAAGAAAGCCCATAGTTGCAACATCATCAGCATCTGAATTTCAAAATATAATGAAAGCGTGCATATGGTTAATTCTAATAGTTACTTTTGGATTGGCATTCACCCTGATTAGTGTCATTCAGATATTTTGTGGGACCTCAAATGTCTTGTGCAATGGAACATCTCAGCCATGCAATTAAATCTGAATCATTGCTCTAGTGTAATACTATGGATAAGAACACGCTACATAAAGTACAAAACCCTGCAAAAGTAAAATTAGTTTCCAAATACAATTGTAAAGGGACTCAAGCTTGAAATTATGATCAGGAAGAATAGGAGGGCTATACCATTCAAAATAAGCCTTTTTCAATATGAACTCTGTTCAATATGTAATATAATTTTATATTTACAAAAGAGCTGCATTTCTTTTCTGTGCATGTACAAGCTTAGAGAATTTGATAGACACAACCAGGAAATATTACCTTTGAAATCCAAGAGAGGAGAAATGTGAGTAGGAGATGAAGTGAATTTATATAATGAAAGATCTCTATATCTAAGCCTGCACAGAGACAAATCAGCAACAGATACATGTGTATGTTTGTAATTTTATTGATGGGTTCAATAGCTCTGATTGTATAGCACTGAATGGTGGGATGATCTGTGAATAATGACTTGAAAGGATGTGCAAGGTAGCAGTCTTGGTCTAGTTTGGGTTACACTTTTGAAAGGAACCAGAGAAATCAATGAGAAAATTCTGAGTTTGACAGTCTTTGGGCATCAATCTGAACCCAGAACCTCCCAAATATGGGGACTTGAAGACCTGTAACTGAAGCAAGTATGTTAACAGACTCACCCCACCGAAGTTGTCTCCATTAATTACGTATCTATTATTCATTTCCCAAAGTCCGTTTTCCCATTCTAGGTAATGCATTCCTTTTTTCATCCATCGTACATGCTGCATTTTGGGTTCATTTTTAAACTGGCAATTGTAAAATGCTCCAAAGGAACAGATGAAAATTAGAACAATAAAGCTTCCTTCTTAAGAAAGATTAAGAACATAAACAGATGAATTCCATATAAAATTACTCTTCATCAGAAAATCACAAATATTATGACTTTACAGCTGCATAATCAAATACTAAATTAAAAAAAGGGCTGTATGCTCATACGCTCATCCTATTTCATTTGTCTAATGTTTACAACACTGACCTCAACATTCACACTAAATTAATAACAATATTGTACATATGCGGTGAAATGTACAAAGTTGAAATTGGAACGACGAGACAAATGGCAACATTTTCAAATGTTTTAACTACGATTTAAGTTTCAGTCTCTCACTGCCTTCGTAAACACTATCCTAATATTTAGTACACATTTCCTAACATAATATGGGGCATTTTTGTTTAAAAAAAAGGTCTACCTGAAAATTCTATGATTGCACTTATTCACAAACTCGCATCAGCTATTGTTGTGGCAACCATTAAGTAAACTGTAATATTTTCCTTCACAAAGGAAAAGTACACATGGCTACACAGCACTGCAACTTGGACAGGGGACTGAATACTTGCCGCAGAGCAGGAAGTGCCACTGCACTGCTGTGTTATTAAATGGGGGACACATAAAATGATGCTGCACTATAAGTGGTTCTGGAGGAACGACAGAAGCATAGTTTCATAATGCTTGCTGGCATCCATGTGACGTAGGCTGTGTCTTTCATTTGGGTACACCTGAAAAAGAAAAGCTTCTCAAATACTGAAGAAATATGTGTATGTGGAATTGGAGAGTTTAAATTTCAAATGTCCAGTTGTATATTTACTTGACCTTCAGTGTCATTATTGTAAAATAAAATAATAACAGAAGATACGAGAACTTTAGAGGTATTTACTCGCTCAGATGGCAGCTGAAAATTTCACTACGTGCGGTTGTCTGTGAAACCCTCTCTTTTTATAAAGTGGGGACCATTAAATGTAAGTCCTGAAAAAATAACTAGTGCAGTGCCATTGTGCAACAACTGAAATTATTGATAAACTGAACTGGCATCTGGTGGATCGGGTTATTGCATAACTGCACAACACTGAACACATGTGGTGGTATTTGGAAGATGCCTAATGCTAATATTGGCCAGGTCATCAGTGATCCTGACTGGGGGGTTTTCACGGTTTTCTCAGTCCCTCTAGGTTAAGTGCCAGGACAGCACCATAATGAGGCCATGACTACTTCCTCTGAAATAATTCCCAGTTCATCATTCTTCTGTGATCCTACCATTTGACACTGTATCATCTAAATTACTGACAGCCCGTAAAATAAACCGTGTCATTTGACAAGTCTGTGTTGAGTAAATGTGATTCAACCTGTTTTACATCTGCAATCTTTGTCACGAAAATGAGTGCCAAATAATTAAAAAGAATCAGTACTAGATTTTCAGTGGAACGACAGAAAAATACAATTTGTAAGTACAGAATCTGCAGAACTTCATTGTTACTAAAATAATCTGTTATTCTTCAAATCATGTTTATGAACAGATGGTATTGTAACTACTAAAACATTCTTTCTAATATTATCATTGTCACTGCTGACAATTATCAGTCACTATCACCACAGTAATTTTAAATGAACTAAACTCAATGTGTGTGTGCATATGCACGCTTGTGTGTGTTTGTGTATGAATGTGCACCAGTGTGTGTTTTGTGACCACCTCCGATGTGCTTGCCAAGTAATTTCAATGAATGTAATCTTGCACATCATCCAGATGGGAAATATCTGAACTGTAACCAGTCCAATACAACTACAGTAGATGAGTCAATAAAACATATTAATTGCTAATAATCATTAAAATAAATTACAGAAAGAGAGTTTTTTTTCCCCCCTGTGGCACTGCAGCCCAACGTGGGCCATGGCCTCCTCATTGATGAGGTTTCTAGATCACACACCACAACGCACCACAGTCGGTAGGATTCCTCTGGACGAGTGATCAGCCCGTCGCAGAGACCTCTACCTGACAACAAACAACACTCACAACAGACATCCATGACCCCGGCGGGATTCGAACCCACAATCCCAGTAGGCGAGCGGCCGTAGACCTACGCCTTAGACTGCGCGGCCACTGGGACTGGCTTACAGAAAGAAAGTGTGCGCAAAAAATGCAACTATATGACCATGGTCACAGAGGAAAGTTTGAAGATGATGGACTGAAGGGTTGATGGTCTTCAAAAAGTTTTCAAACATTATACGTAGAGTCATTTTTTTCTTCTCTGTATTACTCAACGTGTTGCTTCCAAACATAAGTACTCTTTATTGCTCGTATCGGCACCACGTTCAGCAATACTGAAATGTCATAACATATTGTGATGAACTCCATTAAAATGTGTTTGCTTTTAGTTTGTTTACGAGTGTGTACTGTAAAAGTTACAAATACTGAATGAATGGATGTTTTTGAATGATGAAATGGGATATGCAGGTAAGTGGTTAAAGTAGTGTCGTATCATTTGCATGGATAAACTGAGGGATACTAGCGTAGCTTGTCAGGATGGATGGCATGTGGGTTGAGGGTGTAACCCAGGGTGTCTGAGATATGAACCATGAGCACTAACCAATGAAAGACTTGTGGGGGGAGAGAGAGAAAAAAATTCTTGTCCTGAATAGTGCCACCTGTGAGATCTCAGTGAATGCATCATCATTCCAACCTGTTCCCTTCTTGTAAAATGCTCAGGCACATACAGTCTGCCTCTGGCCCCCTGTGACGGTACCAGGCTGATAATTAAATTCAGTACCAACGTTTGCTTATAAATCAGGCTTACCTGCAACTGGTAGGGTTTTCCAGCTTTAATCATAGCAGCAATTAACTGGCTAGTATGGAAAAAGTGTACATTCTCATCAATTAGTCCATGGATTATCAAGAGACGATTTTCACTGCAAAAAAAGAAGAGAGTTAAATTATTTTACCCTATTTCATTTGTGATTCATTTAATGTTGCTGTAAGTAGCTCAAACTATGCAGATCAAATGGTAGGAACACTGGAGGGGCTACAGAAGGAAGCAGTAAAGGTAAAGATAAAGTTTTACCTGTACATGCCATGAAGGTTTACAGAGGGAGCAGAGACATAGCTCCACTCATACGTAAGCTCAGTGCTGGATGGAAATAAGTGTTCAACATCACACCCCAGCTGCTTTACCTCCAGGAGAGACCCCCACCATCCCATGAACAGGAGGGTGGGTAGGGCCAAGAACTGGGCTGGATGTTTTGGACCAGACTGTTCGGGTTGTAGCACAGTCACTATAGTGACTACACTACACAGCTCAGAAGGAAGCAGTTATAGCAAAACTGTGTACTGTTTGACTAATGAAATGTACCACAAAAGTTTTCTAGGTCCAGGAATTACTGAATCTTAACTCACTCATCAGGGAACTGGTGAACATAGCTCAGTATGGATCCTGTTCTGTATCCTTGCTGGTTGTTCTCAGGTAGGTCCATGTACCGCTCTGTGTATCCTGTGTCATATAATGTCCATGAAGTTACAGGTGCTCCAGCTATGGAAATCTGAAACATGAAATATCAGCCATAAACTAAGGTTCAGGGATATTTACAAAGATGTGATACATTGATTAAGAACCAGTTTTTTAAAATGGTGTTTCAGAAAATAGGTCTTTTTCTACCATAGGTAGACAAAAAATTATTCTGCTGGCTCCATAGGCAGAGCTATACATCTGAAACCATAGCACACAGAGATTTGGAAATGGATGACATATAAGATTCAAAATAATAATATTAATCAGTATCAGGCATGCTAACTACACTGTTTGTGTTGTGTGAAGATGCTCTGTAGGAACTGGCAGATGTCACCTAACAGAAGAACACAAGCACACCTGCTTAACTTGACAAGCTTGAAACCAAAAAATGGGCCTTTGTGATTTGGAATTATTCAGGTTTTTAAACGCACACCTGTTATGTGGCTGGTTGAAGTTCCGATATGTAGTATGTTATGAATGTTTTACTTAACTGAGTAATTAGAAGATCTTGTATTTATTTTTTGAATCTCTTACTAAGTACTACAACACAGTTTATACCAAAACGCAAGCCAGCATACAGTAATACATGTTTGTCAAACCTTAGATCTTAGCACCGTATTGTAGAATAATGCAGTTACTATTCTTGCAACATGGTGAGGCTTGGACCAGTGTCTTTAGCTGGGTTACTCCACTGTACACAGTGTATCACATGAAGTTAGCACACTGTCATCATCATCTACATCATTATCGGCATCATATTATCGTAACTATATAGATATTCCAGTGTGAAGTTCATTAATAACAACTATTTGTACCACACAACATAAGGCAGATCAGTTGTTAGAAGTCCACTTGCTATATTAACAGATCATGACTCAGAAAATGTTGAGACTTACTATTTAAAGAATACACACAATGACGTCTATTTCATCAAAATGGCCAGTTGACGCATATGAGCAGCAGGTAACATAATTCGTGGACATGGGGTTATATAAATAAAAGTCAGATTTGACTCACATATGTCTTGGATGAAGTTCAGATATGCAACACACTCACCTTGAAAATTTCAGGATGTTGAGCAAGTGCCATGAGGCTCAGATAGCCACCATAGGACCAGCCATGAATGGCTACCCGACTCATGTCTATAAAACCTAGACTATCTGCCAACCACTGTAACACCTCTACCTGATCTTCAAGTTCCACTGTGCCCTGCCATAAAAAAGAAACAGAACCATTACTTAGCTACATAAAAAGAATGATAAAATTATACCATACAGGGGGCCCTATATATGTCAGGGTTAAATGCCTGAAAAGTACTACTTATGTTGAAACAGTTTTTTTCCTGTATAAGAATATTACATCAGATATTTTATGATAAAACTGATGCTCCATAAAAACAACATTAACTACACACCATATGAAATATGACAAAGATGGAGAAGAATCAGGGATGATGTTGAGGAGAGATGTCAAGATGGTCCAGGCACAAAATACATACTGAGTGATATAATGATACAAGCATTCAGAAAATAAGATCTCTTACATTGGCACTAGAAGGAAATTTATGACAGGGTAGCTGAAATATGATTACTATGTGATATCACAGGCTGTGTGAGAACTGACCACATTACAAACCAAACAACAGAGAATTAAAAATTAATCACGTAATTAAAATACTGATATGTGTAACATGACGGCTTCGGCGGTCTAGGGGTAGTATGCTGGCCTTAGTACCCAAGTTTGCGGGTTCAAACCCGGCCGAAGCCGTCGGATTTTTAGGGTGAAAAAATCCTCAGCACGCCTTCCTTCGGAGGGGAAGTAAAGCCGTCAGTCCCATGTCGTAGATTTGCGGCATGTAAAAGATCCCTAAATTTACGTGGAAGTTGGAATTTAGGCAAAATTACTACCGTACATCTTTTTCACCCACAGTTCCACCTTTTGCTGCTAGGATCTCTCGCGTCATTGCGGACGGAGGCACCTGGCGGCTAAAGTGGGAATGTCTAAAGGCGGGGGAAAGCAATGGTCAACTACCCCCAAGAGCCCAGGATGCAGTGTGCCAGAGCCATACTGGTCACATGACTGGGTTCTGGTTCCTGCCAAGCCTGGCCTTCAAGGCTGAATACTAATGAATGAATGAATGAATGTGTAGCACAGATGAATATACAAAGATACTCCAGTTTAAATAGTCACATTAATACCAAAATGTCACAATCAACAGGTCTGTCATCATCATCTAGCTAACAAGGATTTGGGCCACTTGATGACCTGCTCTAGGCTCACACTTCTAGAAGTCTCTTTAATGGTCTCCCTTGGATTCTTCTGCCTTTTGGTCTGTAGTTAATTCATTATCCTCAGTAATCTATTACGAGGCATTCTGTATATATGTTGCAACCAATTTCTTCTGTATTCCTATATGTTGTCAAAAAAAAGGGGTTATGTTTAGTTCTTTTGCAATCCCTCTGTTTGTTTTATAATCTATCCAAGTGTAACCTGCTATTTTCTCATATATACATGACGACAATCAACAGATGAGACAAAAAAACTACAGAAGATCAGAGTATGATACGATCATTCAGTCATACATACCATTCTCCCACGTAAATGGCTTTCAAACAGCAAACCCCGGTGCTGTGACCCTCGTGAATCAATGGCAACAACACAATAGCCCTGAGCAGCTAACATATGCATTCGTAACTGACGCATTCCCTGGAAAACAACATAATAAAAGCAAAAATTACTGCAGTTCTTCCAAAGAAGTCGCAGGACATATCAAAACAATTCTGGTCACTACAACCAGGTATGGGACTGAGGATAGAACTTTTGTACATACAGCAACAGCTTTATAGTCAACACTGATGCCAGCTGTGCAACGTACTTACTTATTATATGGTCCCCTGCACAAGGGATGGCAAAGGACTGTACTACATACAGTATTACAAAATTCAGTGCTATGAAAAATTCGTTAACCATTGCTGGGCAAACTGAATGCCCATGTCCCATTAAATGTAACTCTTCACAGACAAAAGGGAAAATGTACCGCGCAGGTACAGGCATGGGCACATAAAAATGAAAATAACTCTGGATGTCAGTGGCTGCATTGGGATGTAAAGGCCAGACAATGATGCTTAAGAAGCAGACAAGTTCTGAGACATATAGTCACAAGAAATTACATGCACAATTGTAATCAAATGTTAATTTTGAACACCATTAAACCATAATAATTCTGCTGAATAAAGTTTGCATTGCTGTTTACTAGTCTGTGTTTCCCTGCAGCGGCAAATTCTGATCTAGAGGTCAGGTCTAGCAAAATGGTACAATGCAGCACTGTGTACCCTTATGCTAGACCCGATCTCTGGACCAGGAGTCATCACTGTCTCACTATAGGTCACAGAAGTTTCAAGCCTATTGCAGTACAGAGGGAAACTGTGACATGACAACAGAAAAATGACATCACACAATCTGTGGTACTGGTACCCCAGCATATGCATTTCCATAAATCTCTCTTATTTCAAATTATGGTCTTCTGGGTTCCTATACACTGAGTTGTTTCCAAACATACTGCTTCCATCTTCAGTGTGACAACAATTTGGTTCAGGTGTAAAAAAAAGAGTTCTTAACCAGTGCTGAAACATGTATAACCTAGGCCTGTTTTATAACATTAAGGTCTGAAAGACTGAATGTGACATATGGAAGCTAATATACTGACCTTAAAAGTGTTGGATACCAGCTGGACTTCAGGGCCTCCATAAATATTGAGAACAGTTGGGTATTTAATTCCAGGTTGGAAGCAGTGAGGTTTGAACACCATGGCATAGAGAAGATCCCCTGATGAGATCTGGTGAGTATACAGTTCTGGGCAATAAAATTCACCTTCTGGAGCTGAAAGGAATTGAATATTTAAGTGATTACATAAGCAATGTTGGCCTTCTTATCTCGTTACAAAACACACCCTGACCTGTGCACACTGTGCAGGTCAGGAGGTTTATACATCAGGTATTATACAGGGTTATTCAAAATGATTGTTGTGGTTTTAACAACTTGTCATGCACAATATTCTTGAGATAGGAGTATATGTATTTTTTATTTAATAGAACAACATTACAAGTTTTTGTTACATACCTTACAGGTGCTGTATATGTGTACCCTTTGTGAAGGTACGAATCAGAACCGCCATTGAAACCATCACCGCTGACATGCTACAAACAGTTTGGAACGAACTCAATTATCGTGTTGATGTTTGAAGAATCACAAAGGGTGCACATATAGAGCACCTGTAAGGTATGTAACAAAAAATTGGAGTGTTGTTTTATTAAATATAAAAATACATACACTCCTATCTCAA
>Ga0123355_10019425_pt1 | contig 10821 bp, 9 predicted proteins | sample TergutEmb28metaG_3_FD_89872 | JGI IMG/M metagenome (GOLD analysis project Ga0123355, IMG submission 89872) | Embiratermes neotenicus P1 segment gut microbial communities from Petit-Saut dam, French Guiana - Emb289 P1 | ecosystem: Host-associated > Arthropoda: Insects > Digestive system > Gut ...
ACAGAATAGTCGCAAGCTCCTGACGATGGATATATTAATATCCGAAAGATGTTGAACACATAAGAAGTGAAATAAAATAGCAAGTGACATCAAGTTGGTCTTTTATTCTTCAACTATCACAATGATGCACGGTCCAATAAACATAAGATTCAAAAATTGTTGTCTATTGTGAAAATTAAACTCAGTATATAAATATCCTGAGGTAGGTAAAGTGCAGCATTTTGAACGTTAAATTTATTGATGTTATGTGCAGTAACCACTGTATTTTAAAGGTTAGCTGACAAAAGGTACTGGCAGTAATTACTTCATTGTATCCAAAGACACCACAACAGGAGCAGGCCAACGTTGTAGCTGCAAGCAGTATTTTCGTTATAACTTCAGAGGGTACGAAAAATGAGCAGAATAAGTAGGCATATATATCACTAGTTTACTAAACGCCAGCATATTGTATCTCTTAACTCTCACACTACATGGCAATTTTCTGCGGACTCGTCTACCAGGAAAATGCTTGGAAAAGTTTTGATCTGTAATTTGTAACACGTGTACTGAAAACACAGTTGTATCGCAATCTTTGTATGTACATTGTGATTTATGAGTTATGGAGATAACTGTAGTAGATTATTTCCTAGGTCATTGTGATCAAAATTTCACGTGTATATATATATATATATATATATATATATGTGATTTCGAAGAGTTAAGGTTTCTTAAAACTTAGGATAAATGGTAAGAATAATTGAAGAGATGCAGAGTAAAGTAGTAAGCAAAAATATTAGCTAATAAATTTAACGTATATATTCAACTTCAAGAACGGAATTGCCTTTAATTTGCTCTGACCTGTGCGTAAAGCAGGATTCCGAAAATCCCACCCTCAGCTGGAAAGCACTTCGCCGCCCGGTTTAGAATAGCGCGCTCGCAAGTTCAAGAGATGAGCCTGAAATCTGGTGGCATATCCGTCTTTCAGTACAATACAGAAAGCTTGCTCAAGGTTGCGTAGCGTATATGCTCCGCTCACGGAGTGCTTTTACAAGAACTAACACTGTAAGGACAAAATGTAATCCGTTTTATTCAAAGACCCAGTTCGCACCGCGCAGTAAACATGTGCCACTTCAGTTACGAAAACCAATCATTAAATGGTGCGTAAGGCTAAATTCGCTGTTTGTTCTGAGATATGTACAAACATATAAAAACACTGTAGGCAGAATGTCGAATTTTGGAATTTTAAAACTGGCAGTACATACAGTAATCGCTAGGCTTTAAACGGTCAAAAGCGCCCATAGCACCATAACCGCTGAGAATATGACCCATGCTGAGAGGTTCTTAATATCACAATGACCTTCGAAATCATTACCTACAATAATATTCACAACTCACAAATCACCCTGCGTACATACGCACAAACTCGTGCATATGTGTGTCTGAGTACACGTAACCAGTACAGTTACTCCTCTCCTTACAAACACAACACGATGTCTTGTATCTTGGTACTGAGCTCTGCGGTTCTCTTTCTCCATTCATTTTTCCAGCATCTAGAGGCACAAAGCTGCAACCTCGAACTGTAGAGTATGTGGAGTGGAAATATAACTCGGCGGATTTGTAACCGCTGTACTTTGTGGAGGTAATTCGTCATCACCATGGCCGGTACCCACTGGATATGAGGCAGGGTGGGATCCAGGGGCAGTATGTAGGCAGTGAAGAAGAAACAACTTCCTATGAGGAATCGAACCCGGTCATTCCAGCTTATAACCCACCCATTACACTTACTCAGCTATATATTCATGGCTCGACAGCCCTCGTGAGCCATTGCTAACTAACTGTCTAGGTTTCGAGATCACAGTCAGACACACTACACTGGGTAGGACTCTTCAAGATGAATGACGGACCCGTCACAGAGACTACTTGACAGCGCACCACACTCTCAAGAGACAGACATCCATACACCCAGCGAGATTCTAACCCGAAATCGCAAGCCCACGCCTTACACTGAGCGGCCATTGGGATCGGTCCAGTTATATCTATTACCCCCACCCCCAAATGTATCCGCGTAATGATTTCGCGTAGAAGTTGTGAATGAATAGTTTGTGCGGTTAACACTGTGTTCTGTTTTGTTCACAGCTGCTCAGCGCCTCCACAAAGCTCAAGTACAGTTACGTGTGTCAGCCCATAACGCGGCTCTCCCATCCAGAAGAATTAAGGGTGAGAAAGAAGTAGTAACTGCAGATACACAACCATGTATAACGTGGCAAGTAGAGCTCAAACATTAGATAGTTGAGGTTAAATCTTAACAGCTATACAGACCAACAATAATATTAAAATATACGTAGAGTAAATATAAAGTAAAACTTAAAATATCTTACATAAATGAACTCGCAGAGTACATAGGGTCAAACAAATAACTTGACAATTAGCTGTAGGCATCAAAATATCAGAAAACAAGATGTTCTCTGTTTAAAAAATTATGGGTATACTGGTAAAATAAAGACAGTGTCCGAATCTAAACAAAACTTACACACAAACATTTAGAAAGCACACACATGAAGATACATACGATCACATCGGAATGACGCCAACAGTAGAAAATCTTCAGTTTTCTTTACTACGTTTAGAACCATATTCCTTTATTTTATATACACACACACACACACACACACACATTTTACAATTAGGCAACAACCCTGTTGACTATAGGACAAATTAACTCTGCACCAATAAAACATATACTGTTCTATATAGACACTTACTGATACATATAAATTCAGACAAAACTTTGCAACGAAGATTTCTTCAGCGTTTTGAAACCCGCATAAGGTGTTACCTTGTATATAACGATGAAATAAAGAACCACATACGTTCTTGGGCAGAATTATTCTAGTCGTATTTTTTTTTTCACATAAATAATCGATTTTGGACCAACCAAAGCCAGTATTGCGTAGAATGGAAATTCTCACGGTGGTGCTTATATCAAAATAAGATTGTCGTCTTCTGTAATGCTATTCTGTGCAGGTGGTTTACCACCGTTCCACAAGCACTTCAAGACAGAATAATTATAATGATGGTGGCATTACATCCTGAAATGTTTGTAATAATCCAGCAGACTACACACACTTACACGCTAGAAAACATCACTTTTAATCACGCAGAGAACTGCAACTTTCAGGTAGATTGCACATATCTATACACCTTCCCTCATTTACTAAAGTGTTTTGTGTCCACTAAACTGCATTTCGCCATGCTCTGGTCGTTCCCAGATAGCCAATGCAGTCTGGTGGTATTATGTCTCCAAGCTCGTCGAATTCTGCGACACATTCTTCTTCATCCTACGGAAGAAAGAGAACCAGCTGACATTCCTACACGTATACCACCATTCCACAATGTTCTCATTGTGGTGGATCGGCATCAAATGGGTGCCCAGTGGGTCCAGTAAGTACAAGTCCAAAATAACCAATTAACACAGTGCCAGGACGGCTAACGCACATCGCCTTTAGCAAATGTCATCACGTAAAAAAAAATCTGACACTGCATGGATTTTCCAGTGACTCAAAAATATAAAGTGGGGCAAGGCCGTGGATGGTAGTCGAAGTACAAGGCAGGAACTCCATGCAAAAAGCCCAGGGTTCGACGCCAAAATCAGATGTTTGTGTACTGATATGTGAGCAACATGTTCTCATTGCGGTCCGGATGCCACTTTGATAGATCCCCCGTACTGGCCATATAAAAGTAAGCAGGAAATGAATGCACGGTGTGACAGTCCCAGTGCGTTTGCTCCGTATTTCTGCATGTAAATCCATTAATTTAAATATTTAAAATTAGTTTTCTACGTCACTGAAAATACACTTTTCTCCATTACACAAACCAACCTCTCAGTGTTATGTACGGAAATAGCTGCTGTTTATTCAGAGAAATGTAAAAACACATGCATATGTAACAGAGTTAATTGTCTTAGTAACGTATGTTTATTGGACCGTGCATCATCTTGATAGCTGAATAAAGAGAGACAAACTTGATGTCACTTGCTTTATTATTTCATTATTTAATGCTCAACATGTTTCGGAGTAGTGTAGAGAGTGTAGTTGGCCAGGTGTGCGTCGCACACCTGGCCAACTACACTCTCTAAAACATATTCCTACACAACATGATATGCTGCCACAACACCTTGTTTACAAAAACGAACTAAATCGTGAATATGTTATAACTTTAGCAAGGAACGACGAAACTCCCTGATGATGATCTGAAAAGATCGAAACATGTCGGAGTGCTTTTAAGTGTTTTAAAGTGTTTTAAGTGAAAGTTATATAGGTGAATTTGCTGGCTAATAGTTGAAGTGATTTTATGAAATGCACGGTGCAACGATGAGATTTATAAGAAACAGTTTTCTACATGCAGTTTCTTCTAAGTACATCATCAAATTCGTAGGCACTATTTATATTTGTCTCCGAAAGGAAATGAAGTATGGCAGGGACCAGCACCATTATTTAATCAGTCTCACTCACAAAACGTGGCCTGTAGCATGTGTCATTTAAACCACCGCCAACAGAAAAACTAAGGGAAAGTTATATCGATGCATTCGTGACATCCTGGTTTGGCTGATTGGTAGCTGAGGATATGAATGGCACTGAGGGAATAAACATAAGCGTCTGTCCGTCTGTCTGTATGTAACAAACTGAGAACCGCTGAACCAACTTGGTGAAATACATATGAAAGACACGTTGCATTTCTTCAACAACACTACATTCTTCAGCCAAAAAATTGGTACACCGGTTTTGTCACAAGGGCCTAGACACATGAGTAGGTTGCTATGTGGTAGGATTACTGTGTACAGTTCCCTCGTTCTGATCTGTTCAGTTTCAACGTATATGCCTGCACTGAATGCATTACTAAGAGCGAAATATGACACTCTGTCATGCAGTGGGTAGAAAACCTAACTTGTCGACTAGCCCTATATTTTGACAAAGGCTAATATTGTGCTTATCGCTGACCTCTTTTAACCTGCCCGTGGCGAAGAGCCAAATGTATTTTTGCTAGTCTCTTTATGCCTAATGTGCCTAAAAATCACAGTAACGATACACATTACTGGACTAATGCATTGCAGCTTCCAGATAGATATATTTCACATATATGTTAGCAGTATCTTCTTGTCTGATACTACATGCACCCGACGGTCTCCCGTTTTATTGGAGTTTGATTGTCCTTTGTGAGCATCTGACAGGAATCCTCTAGAGGGGTATCGGTCAGTCGTCACGTCTGTTGCAACACGTAACAACACAAACACAAAACAAATCCGTTACGCCAGTGTCCCAGCAACAGAAAACACAGCCTAGCTTAGACCGCACAGTCATTGTGATCGGCATTTAATATATGACCTTTGCATCTTAGCCTAGATATCTAAAACAATGCTAGTACCGTTAACCCTTTCAGAGAAATGATTATGATGATTTTGACAATAATGGCTATACGTAATTGGAAGATCATAATGCAGCAGAAGACGCGGAGTACCGAACCACTGCGAAGACATGGCCAGTGTCAATCACATGAAAGTTGTCAGCATTTACAGCCACCTGAAAAAATGACTTTTTAACTTAGTTCCATAAGCCCCGTCTCTCACTTTGCTTCTTTTTATGTTAACAGCCTTCCTTCCGGCAATGGCCAACAGCTTCATTCACGTGCTCATGTACACTTACTACGGTCTGTCAGCTTTGGGCCCTCACATTGCTAAATACCTCTGGTGGAAGAAGTACCTCACCATCTTGCAACTGGTAAGCAAGCTGAGTTGATACTGTAGAGACAGAAGTAAGATCTGTGTCACAAACTTCCTAGCCTAGACAAAAAAATCGAGATTTTTTCAGTCTTTACCTACAGATACCAAAATGTATTTCAACATGCGAGGGATAAAATTCCGGTAATATCAAAAGTAAGTATCCTCAAAGATAGGACAAATGGTATTTGTGATAGGTTAGTTCTGTATTACACTGTAATTACACTTAACAGCTTATTTTTTAAAAATTCTCCAACTCTGAGCAACGGTTTCGTTAGTAGTTTGCAATACGGTGTACTGCCAATTTTGCGGGGTAATGGTGGGAAGAGGGTAAAAGGACAATTGAGAAAGACAAACAAACCAAAACATATACTTTATTGAGCCACGAACGAAAAATGAATCCCAAATGTATTTATTACATACATAATACATGCACAGCTTACGAGTAGACGCTTACTGCTTCCGTACATATTCTGTGATATTTGTTTACTTTCAGTTCTATTTTTCGCACACTCGACGCTATATCACGTCATTCCCCACTTCCGTCTTTAGTCTTTGGCAACTTATAATCGTCCAAGGACAATCCATAAAACAGATAATTTGTGCACGAATAATCGAGTGTACACGCTATTTACGTGTACATACTAGAAATGGGCACGTAATCTCAACAAAGATGTCACGTCACTTGTAAACTACGTGTACACGTGCAAACAAAGGGTTAATTCCATATATTGGAATGGTGCCATTTGGTGGTGCAATGGTACGTAAATCAGACTGCCATGTGTTTTACATGGCAACGTAGAAACCATGGAATATTACTGATTCCTATTCATTATTATCGATAACCCTCTGCAAGTCGTGTGACTCGGTCACTGTGTTACACGTAATTACTAGGTATGTAGAGCCAAAGTTCTGAGCGCATACACAGGTTGCACAATTGGTTGCAGATCCAGTTCACAACAGCAATGATCATGGGCATCAACGGAATAAGGTCCGGGTGCGACTTTCCTCTGTGGATGCAGTACGTGCTGGTTATCTATATGATTTCCTTTATTGTCCTCTTCGGCAACTTCTATGCTAAGGCATATATTGAAAAGGTACGTTTATGTGGTAGTTATGTTATTTTAAGCCAGCTACCCAGTTTCATGTGGGCCGGATAGCTCAGTCGGTATAGCGACTGGCTACGGGCTGGACGGTCCGGGGATCGAATTCCGATGGGAGCGATATTTTCCACACCTGTCCAGACCGGCTCTGGAGCCCAACCAGCCTCCTGTACAATGGGTACCGGGACTTTCCCGGGGGTAAAGAGCGGCCGGGGCGTGACGCTGACCCCTCACCCCTTCTAGTGCCGTGGTCAAGAAAGAGTAGAGCTATACCTCTACTTCCTCTATGGGCCGTACGACCTGTACAGAGCCTCAGTGCCTGTTCAAGGGCGCACTTTACCTTACCTTTTTAGCCCAGTTTCATGCTGGCAAAAAAGTGCCTACGGAGATCTTAATTGTTTGCATTATCCGTGTACTGTGTCAGTATTATTATAATCCAACCAAATAAAATAATCAGTTTTATTATATCGTATTATTTACTTTAATCTATCTCCAAAATTATGGGTTATTAGACGTCAAAACATATTGCAGATAGATTAATATAAATAAGAAGACATACAAAAACTAATAAGCGTATTTGGTTGGATTCTAATAAATAATATCTATTTATATCTACATGTTTCCATGCACTAAGCTACACTTACGTCTCCTCTTTCGCTATAAGTCACCTATAAAATACATTACATTAGCTGCACATGTGCAAAACAGTTAACAACGTTTTACGCAGTATGTGAGATTTGAGATTCTTATTGCGGTGACTAAGTAAGAGACAGAAGCGGGAGGAGTTTTATTTAATGCTGCTACAAGTTGCTCAGATTTACAGAGCGTAGGTTGTAGACAAATTAAATGTAAGTACGGAGGACTGGTGGATTATGGCGAGCAGTGGCGCAGTTCGTTGAGGCACTTCGCCACAAGACAGAAAGTTCCGGTTTCCATTCCCGTTACGTTCCTCAGCAATTTTCAAGTGACCTATTCCTTCTGTCGACAATCAGTAGAACTGGCGTCCACTCAGCCTCTAAAGGCAAAGCGTACTAACCATAAGAACTTGGAGAAAACTTTGTCCCAGTGCCACTTTGTCGACTAAAAATCCCAAATAGCTTGGCCTCGGATCGAACCGCGAGTAATGAAGATTACTATTTACTGGGATTTTATGCCGTTAGACTAACGCCTAATTATCAACCCGCTACCACAATAACAATAGTCACATCTAAGAGGACAGTCGTCAGTTGCTTAAGAAAACTAATAAATTTTTGTTCCAATGCTCCATGACCTGTATAGTAGCCAATATCGCCCAATTCGTTCCTCATCCCCGCACAGCGGCACTTTAATACAGGCCATTTCAGTCCCAACGCCGACGTAAGACATTGTTACTTTCAGGCAGCGCAACTAGGCTACGGTATCTGCTCTAGACACTGTATCACCTATGCTAGTTCTTCCGCAACCCTTGCCCTAGACACCGCATCACGTCAGTCACTTCAATATAGTGACCCATTCCCTAGACGCGCTGTCCATTCTATACAGCCCAATTCGGCATCGACACATACCCTAGACACTGTGCCATTTAATTATAGTCCAGTTTGGTCTCGCCTATGCCTGTGACACTACTACCTCACTTCAATACGCCCCATTTAATTCCTAAACGCTGCCTTAATACTGTTTCACTTCAATGGGAATTGCTTTCTTCACAGGGCAAGAAGGCCATTTACGGAGAAGACCCAAAACCGAGCAATGGTTACAATAACTATACAAATGGGGTTGCAAGCTTATCCCCATCAGGAAGTAAAAAGTATCAATGAAAATCGGTAGAAGTTTCAACAAAAAATAGGCTAATTATGTAGGGAATCGACGCAAACAAGAGAAACTGAGTTGGAACTTAAAGCTCTTTAATTCGAAAGAGATGACCATACTAGATGCAATAATAATTTCAATAATTTTTATACAGCGATTTGTATACTTATGTGCACAAAAAGGCCGTTGGCGTCTCGCACTGTTAAGTTCCAGGCACGTCTTAGAGTACAATATTTTCTGTACTTTTATTTTGACATGGGTGGGACCGAACTGTGCACAATGACACAATGGCGTGCGACATATCAGTTGCTCAGTGCAGAACAACGCATATTCCTTATAATGGCTATGCACAACATTACTTCGTAATTTCTCAAAATCATTTATTATACTAAAGTGTAAAATGTTACACTGTTATTTTTTCAGGAATATTAATTTGTGCCATAAAATAGCATCTGATTTTAAAATTAATAGTTAAGAAGCAACACATCATAGGACTGCGGAAAAAAATATGACATGTGTACAGTTGTAAGGGTGAGCATAGCTCAAATTACAATACAATAAGTAATGCTTCTTCAAATGCTCAAGTGTATGATTCACTTATGTTCCCAAAAATTTGATTTTCAACACAACTCTCTTCTACTACCCCCACTATTCCAAAGACGTCCTTGGTACACAGGTAAACTCTACAAACCTATTATAATTTTGACTGAAGGCAGGTCTTGAGTATTGTTAATACGGGGTTATTCGAAATGATTGTCGGGGTTGTAACAACTTGTCATACACAATACACTTGAGACAGGAGTATGTAATTGCACCGATGGATCTAGAGGTTTATGTTCCTCCTCTTCCCGCAAGTACCTCCGAACTGAAGAAATGAATAGAACCGCCATTGAAACCATCACCGCTGACATGTTACAAAGAGTTTGGAATGAACTCGATTATCGTGTTGATATTTGAAGAATTACAAAGGGTGCACATATAGAGCACCTGTAAGGTATGTAACAAAAACTTTGAGTGTTGTTCTATTAAATAAAAAAAAACATATACTTCTATCTCAAGTGTATTGTGTATGACAAGTTGTTAAAACCCCGACAATCATTTTGAATAACCCTGTAGTGTAGACACACTATTTATTAGTTACAAAATAAAATGAAGCCTGCAACACGGATACCACTCCAACCCAACCACACCGAATCTCCAACACACACCGAACCAAGAAAAATATATCCAATGCGGTAATTCAACAGAATAATCGCAAGCTCCTGATGATGGATATATTAATGTCCGAAACATGTTGAGCACATAAGAAGTGAAATGAAGTAGCAAGTGACATCCAGTTGGTCTTTTATTCTTCAACTATCACAATGATGCAGGGTCCAATAAACATAAGACAAACTATTTATTACTTATACATATGCAAGTAACACTACCACCTACCGGTACTTACAAGAAGCGACAGGAAAATAAGCGTAAATCAGTAGCAATAATCACTCTTCTTATCTGTGATAGCAATAAGCTGCATGACAAGTGGGCTGTTTTATTTTATACTTTCTCGCCCTTCTTCCTAGAATGAAATTCACATAAATTTTGAATCAGAGCTTATATTATGACGAACGGCATATAAAGGAGACAACTAGATACTGCGAATATACGAGTAAAAATCTATGATCGTAAGAAGTAGCTTATTGGCAAGGAGAATAGCAAGGCGAGAATACAGCCAGTTTTGTTTAATTATGATTCTGATATTTGTTAAGGAAATATACAAGACGTGTTCGAATTTCTAATTACTTTAAATAGACAACCAATAGTATCGTCAACCTGCGACGGTTTGAACCACGCAACTGGCAATATTTGACGCCATCTTGGTTGGTAGCATGGTAGATTTAGGTGTCGTGTAAAAGTTCTTTTGTGCGCTACATTAAATCTTCACGTATGGCTGTATAAGCTTGTTGAACATCTTGTGTCACAAGTGAAGGTTTGTGAAGTTTAATTACATGAAATCTGTTGTATGCAATCGTCTCTTTTCAAATAATAATGCGTGCAGATTTATTTGAACCACCTGTTAAACGCAAAGGTTGCGTATATGCCACTAATTACCGTTAGGTTATGTGTTCTGTCACTACTACTACTACTACTACTACTACTACTACTACTACTACTACTACTACTACTACTACT
>Ga0123355_10019426_pt1 | contig 10821 bp, 14 predicted proteins | sample TergutEmb28metaG_3_FD_89872 | JGI IMG/M metagenome (GOLD analysis project Ga0123355, IMG submission 89872) | Embiratermes neotenicus P1 segment gut microbial communities from Petit-Saut dam, French Guiana - Emb289 P1 | ecosystem: Host-associated > Arthropoda: Insects > Digestive system > Gut ...
ATAGGATTTGGAAATGGTTTGCAAGTTTGAAGAAGCGTGTTTTGGGATAGTGAATTTTGACAAATAAACCCCCAACAACCTAAGTTGTCGAGGATTTATTTGCGGGCTGTATTATATGCCAAACATGAGCCCTACTCCATATTTTTCAAGTACTTCTCTCATTAGCCTATTATCTTCTTCATTCAAAATAAGATAGTAGTTTTGCCCATTATGTATTATGCGCACAAGGCCACAATCATCACCGGCGGGATAAAGCGTTACAGTCCTGTTTTCGGCCGAGAAAATTAATGCAACGCTACCAAACGGGCACGCAGGAGAATCGCCGAATGCCATGCCACGAAACAATTTTTTTAGCGTTGCAACATCTTCTTGATTAATTTGGACGGCAAAGCCTTCTCTATTATGGTAGTCTCTAACTTCAAGCGTAATTGTTTCGGCAAAATTAGTATTTACAGACAAAAAATTAGCCTTAAAATATATAAAAACTAACGAAGCGATGATTAACACAGCAGTTAATACAGCAATTATAATCCATTTTAAGTATTTCAAAGTTTAACTACCTCTACAAAAAAGTGCAAACCATTTTTAGTTTGCACTTTTTTGGCTATTTACAAGCCACCGCTTCAATTTCTACCAAACAATCTTTCGGCAGTTTTGCTGCCTGAACGGTAGAACGCGCCGGCTTAGATTCGTTAAAATATTGCGCGTACACTTCGTTCATATTTGCAAAATCGTCCATATTTTTGAGAAAAACCATTGTTTTAACAACATCGTTAAGCGAAAAGCCGGCCGCTTCAAGCACTGCCCCAAGGTTTTTAATTGCTTGGTGCGTAGCATCTTGTATGTTGGTTTCAACAAGTTCGCCTGTTTGGGGGTTTAATGGTATTTGCCCTGCTGTAAACACAAAATTATCTATTTTAACGGCTTGCGAATATGGGCCAAGCGCGCCGGGCGCGTTTTTAGTTTCTATAATTTCTTTCATAGCTACAACTCCTTTTAGGATTGAGGTAAAAAGTGGATTTTGTTGGATATTAAAATGCCCCAAAATGCCGGCCCCTTATTTTGACACCTAGCAGTTCTGCTAGGTGGGTACCCGCACAAAAGTTTCCGTCTTCCTCTGCCCAAAGGGAATTATCTTGAGGCCTGACGTACACTTTTAGATGTAGAGTTCCCGTTTTAGTCATGTAGGTTCAAAATAATAGGTATCGAACATTTCAGGGTGATTAGCAATGCTGTGTCTTTATTATAGTATAAACGAATTAAATTCGCAAGGGTTAAATTTATGGTAATTTGTGGGCAAAGCCTCGACAAATTACGACAAACGAGCGAGTTTTGTTGATAGCGCCGAGAAAGTAATATACAATTTTTGCTAAGCCTTATTCAAAAGTTTGAAGGAAGAAATAAGATGAAGGGTTTTATCAGTTGGTTCCGTGAGCGTAGCAAAAAATAGCAGCGTCTTGTAAAAAACTAAGTCAGAGCTTAAGATGCCCTGACTTAGTTTAAATTGTCTGCTATTATTATTTTTTAGATATATTTCGGCAGATAATTTCCATGTGCTTCTATTAAATCATTACACATCGCTATAATCGAATCAATAGGCAATTCTGCCGATGTATGAGGGTCGAGCATAGCGGCATGGTAGATATGTTCTTTTTTTAGAGTTACAGCGGCTTCAATCGTTAATAATTGGGGGTTGATATTTGTTCTGTTCAATGCCGCCAACTGCTCTGGAAGTTTGCCAATATGACACGGATTTATTCCGGTCGCATCAACTAAGCAGGGTACTTCAACACAGGCTTCCGAGGGAAGGTTCGTTATTAGCCCGTTATTGAGTACGTTACCGCCTATCTTGAACGGAATATCGGTAGCTATTGCTTCTACAATATACGAAGCGTATTCAGCTGTCCGCTTGTGTGTAAGAGTAGGGTTGGCTACAAGTTCATCCCGCAATGTTTCCCACCGTTTTATTTGGTTTTCGCAACGCCGTGGGTATTCGTCAAGCGGAATATTGAATTTTTCAATTAATTCGGGATATTGAGGTTTTATGAAGTATGGCAAATATTCCGAAAGGTGTTCAGACGATTCGGTTATATAGTATCCAAAACGTTTCATTATTTCATGTCGCACCATATCTTTGTGTTGTTCTTTTATTTCGCAAGCCTTGCGCCTGATTTCGGGGTATAAATCTTTACCATTGCTGCTGATTTCAAGAAGCCATGCCATGTGGTTGATGCCTGCTATTTTATATACAACATTTTCCGTAGGCATACCGACACCTTTCAATATTTCATCGGCACATGCTTGCACGCTGTGGCAAATACCGACTGTGTTTATGTTGGTATAACGTAGCATATAACCGGTTAAAACAGACATGGGGTTCGTGTAATTAATAAACAACGCATTAGGGCAAACTTCTTCCATATCTTTCGCTATCGAATCCATGACAGGGATTGTTCTTAAAGAGCGAAATATGCCGCCAATTCCCAACGTGTCACCTATTGTTTGACGCAAGCCATATTTTTTAGGTATTTCAAAATCTATAACAGTAGAAGGATGATAGCCGCCAACTTGGATAGCATTTATAACAAAATCCGCAGAACGTAGTGCTTCTTTTCTATCGTTATATGCGATAATTGTTGCTTTACTATCGTTGCAATTTACATTTACTGCATTAAGCATAATTTCTGAATCTTTTAGTCTTTGCTCGTCAATATCGTATAAAGCAATATGACATTCTCTTAATGCAGGTGCAAGCATTATATCGCTTAATACACTTTTTGCAAAAACGGTACTACCTGCACCTATAAATGTTATTTTTACCATGAAAAACATCCTCCCTAATTTGTTTTAGGCAAAACATTGTTATTAGCTATAGCGCGGCTTGCCTCTCCCCCTCAAAAAAACGCTTAATTCCATCCATTTTAGAAGTCATTCCCATGAAAATATAATCCACCAACACAAGCGCGGCCATGGCTTCTATAACTACTACCGCGCGTGGCGCAATTACAGGGTCGTGCCGGCCTTTTGTGCTTATTTCAACGTTTTCGCCGGTGGCGTTAACCGTGTTTTGCGGCCTAGATATAGACGGCGTAGGTTTTATTGCCGCCCGAAAAACTATTGGAGAGCCATCTGCAATGCCGCCGTATATGCCGCCTGCGTGGTTTGTTGGCTTTTGCAGGGTTAGGTGTTCGTCGTAACGCATGTGGTCGTTATTTTGAGAACCTAAAAGAGCGGCAGATTTAAAACCGCTACCAAATTCTATCCCTTTAACAGCGTTTACAGACATTATTGCGGACGCCAAAGCGGCATCTAGTTTATTAAAAACAGGTTCACCTATGCCTTTTGGCGTACCTTCTAAAACACATTCAACTACACCGCCAACTGAATCGCCTTCGGCCATGACGCGGTTAAGCAAAGCTTCAGCGCGCGTAGCGGCTTCGGCATTTGGCATACATAACGGGTTGTTAAAACGTTCGGATAAGCTTATTTTGCTATCGTCAATACATACATCGCCTATCGCTTTTGTATAGGCGGCAACAGAAACGCCAAGTTCTTCTAAAATTTTAAGCGCCACGGTTCCTGCTGCAACGCGCGCAAGAGTTTCTCGTGCGGAAGAACGCCCTCCACCGCGATAATCTCTAACCCCATATTTTGCATCGTAGCAAAAATCGGCATGGCCTGGGCGGTATGTTTGTGCTATTTCAGAATAATCAGCCGAGCGCTGATCTTCGTTGAAAACTATTAGCGAGATAGGGCAACCGGTTGTTTTGCCTTCGAACACGCCGGAGAGTATTTGCACCGAGTCGCTTTCGGTGCGTTTTGTGGCGAATTGCGATGTGCCAGGGCGGCGGCGGTTTAAATATTTTTGAATATCATCTTCGCAAAGACTAAGCTCTGCCGGGCAACCGTCTATCACAACGCCGAGCGCCTTTCCGTGAGATTCGCCCCACGTTGTTATTTGAAAAATTTCGCCAAATTTAGAACCTGCCATATTTCGCACCCTTTCGCTATGTTATTTCCACTATTATAGCAAAAAAGTTGCAATTAGGCTATTGAAAAATTACTAAAAATTGGTATACTTAAATTACTTTAAAGCATGAGAGGGAGTACAAATGCTTATAATAGAAAGCTTTCAGAACCGTACGGTTAAAAAAATAAACAGTCTTAAAACGGCGAGCCGACGCGAAGAATATGGGCTTTTCTTGGTGGAGGGCGAGCGTTTGGTGGCAGAAATTTCGCCTAAGACCGATGTTTGGAAATATGTGCTGGCCGAGAGTTACTTCAATAAGCATGGCTACGGCAAATTCGACCCGGACAAAACATATATATTGGTAGATTCGGTGTTTGGAAAAATAACCGAAACAGTAGCTCCGCAAGGGGTTTTGGCAGTGTGCCGCCAGCGGGATTACACGGCAGAATATGTATTGCAAAACACAAAACTTGTTTGCATTTTAGAAAACGTGACAGACCCCGGAAATTTGGGTACAATTATTCGTACGGCTTATGCGGCAGGTGCCGATTGCGTTGTGTTATCGCGTGGGTGTGTAGATTTGCATAATCCGAAAGTTGTGCGCGCTACAATGGGCGCTATTTTCCATTTGCCGATTATTAAAGATGCTAATTTGGCCGATGTTATTGACATTTTGAAGAACAACGGATCAACGGTTTTTGCGGCACATTTAAATGGCAAAAACGTTTACGAAAGCGGCATAGGCACTAAGCCGAGCGCCATTTTGATAGGCAACGAAGCCGTCGGCCTAACCGAAGATGCCGCCAGCTTGGCAGATTCGCTTGTTAAAATACCTATGCCGGGGCGGGCAGAAAGCCTTAATGCATCGGTTGCGGCAGGAATTTTGATTTACGAGACGGTTAGGAGAAATTGCAATGAATAAAGCAATTTGTGTTTTGTGTACAGTTTTGATTTTTGTTTTAGCGTTTAGCGGCTGCACAAGAACATATGCAGATTTTACGCCGGAAAGATGGGAAAGCGCGCGGCCGAGTAGCCGAGCATCCATGGCAGAATATTTGGCTGAAAGTGAATTGTTAATTGGAAAATCGCGGGTAGAAGTGCAAGAGCTTTTAGGTGACAATGGGAATGATTTTGGCGCAGACGATAACCTGGTGGCGCATGAAGTTGGAACAGGTAAGGGCGAAATGCGCATGCTTTATATAGGATTTAATTATTTAGGATATGTTAGGTACGTAGAGCCAAGATTAAGTCAAACTGAATGGCAATATTGGCATTACGCCGAACAATGGTAGGAGGAGACATGTACAAAAACACACATTGCACAGCCATAATAGTTGCGGCAGGCCAAGGCACACGTGCCGGCGGCACTATTCCTAAGCAATTTGTAGAAATTTGCGGCAAGCCGATTTTGTTTCATACGGTTAGTAAATTTCAGGAAAACGCTTATATAGATGAAATAATTATAGCCACCCGCAAAGATTATGTGGGATATTGCAAAGATTATGCAGAGAAAAACGGCTACGGCAAGTTATCTTGTGTAGTTGCAGGCGGGGCAGAGCGGCAAGAAACAGTAAGTCGTGCGCTTGAGGTTATAAAAGGCGGTATAGTTGTTATTCACGATGGTGTACGGACGTTTGTTGAAGATAGACATATATCCGAATGTGTTTACCGTGCGTACGAAACAGGTGCCTGCGCCCTTGGTGTGCCTGTGAAAGATACGCTGAAGCGCGTTAATGGCGCAGAAATTACTCAAACGGTAGATAGGGACAACCTTTGGGCAATTCAAACGCCGCAAGCATTTTCTTACGATGTGCTTACAAAAGCTTATGCACAAGCGGATGCAGACGGTTTTGTAGGAACGGACGATGCTTCTTTGGTGGAGAGGTTTGGCGCTTTAGTTTCTGTGGTTGAAGGAAGTAGCCGAAATTTCAAAATTACCACGCCGGAAGACGTTGCGCTGGCAAAAATCTGCTTTAGGTTTCATAAACAGCAATGATAGGCATATACATAGTTGTATCTTTAACAAAAAGGGGCGGCTGGTATGACTAGAATTTGCGATATGAAGCAAAAAGAAGTAATAAATATTTGCGACGGCGTGCGCATAGGCTTTGTTGTAGATGTTGAATTTTGCACGGAAAAGGGCAGAATAACGGCTATTATTATTCCCGGGCCAGGCAAGTTTTGGAGCATTTTCGGCAGAGAGAAGGAGTATATAATTCCTTGGGATAAAATTAAAAAAATTGGCGACGACATAATTTTAGTGGATGTTAAGCTGGACGATATTTTGAAAGAATGCAAATTTTAAGGAGGAAGTTGGCATGAAATGCCCGTTTTGCAACAATTTAGATACAAAAGTTATAGATTCTAGAGCTATGGATGAAAAAAATGTAATACGGCGCAGGCGGCTTTGCGAAGTGTGCGAAAAGCGGTTTACAACGTACGAACGGCTTGAAAACGTGCCTATTATGGTTATTAAATCTAACGGAGACCGCGAAGTTTTCGATAGGGACAAGCTGTTTGGCGGCATTATGAAATCTTGCAACAAACGGCCTATATCGCTTACGCAGATAGAGACAATTGTAGATGAAATTGAAAACTCTGCAGACAGAGAAATTTCCAGCAAAGTGCTGGGAGAAATGGTTATGGACAAGCTTAAAAATGTAGACCAAGTGGCATATGTTCGTTTTGCGTCTGTTTATAGGCAGTTTAAAGATATTGATACGTTTATGAAAGAATTATCGAAGCTGTTAAGTGAGAACGAGAAACAGCAGGATTAAAACAAAATATTAAAAAATTGGAAGGTTTTAAAATTTTCAACCCGTCAAAGATATTTCTGTGGCTGGCTATTAGTGTTGTCTTAACGGAATTTGCTGCAAAAAAATCTTACGTACAATAAAAATTAGCCGCGGCTTACGAATATTTTTCCCATGCAAATATAATACTAAGTTTGTAGCGATATTAATGTTTGCGTTGCGGAATGGAGGGTTTTTAAAATGACTAAATTTACTACAGGGTTAATTGCCGGCGGAATTATTGGTGCGGTGGGTTTATCTTATGCTATGAGCGACAAGCGTACGCGCCGTAGGTTTGCCAGAGACGGCAGAAGAATGGTGCGCAAGGCATCTGGTATGTTTAATCATCATACGTGGTAGTATTCAACAAAGGTGATATGCAAAGTGCGCATATCACCTTTGTTGACATTTGCTGCAAGCGAGTAATTGCCGCAGCCATATTAAAACTTGCGTAGCTAAAAGCTTGAAATGTGTGTGCGGTTTCTGCTAATCGTTTCTCTTTGTTGGCTAAATATTCAACCGCTATAATGCAGCTATATAAAAAATTGACATATTCCGCGCAAAGGCTATTGTATTTTTGCGTAAAATGTAATAGAATTTAATTTTAGGACATGCGGAAGGAATGAACATTGTGAACATTTTACTTACAGGTGGCGCGGGCTATTTGGGTAGTGCAATATGCTCGGCCTTGGCAGACGCCGGCCACAAAGTTATTGTTATAGACCTTTCGGTTATAAGTGACGAGCGGTTCATGCAGGAACAAACTAGTTTTTATCAGGGAGATTTTGCGGACGAAGCACTGCTTGATAAAATTTTTGCAGAACATAAAATAGAAATAGCTATACATTGCGCAGAAATTCCTACGCCGTATAAGTCGCTTGAAAGCCCTTACGATTATTACGTTTCTAACGTTTTTAAAAGCATGCAATTTTTTAAATATCTTCATAGCAAAGGTTGTAAGAAAGTTATTTTCAGTTCTTCTGCATATATTTACGACGAGGTTTCGGGTTTTAAAGTTACCGAAAATTCGCCGCTTGCGCCGCGCAGTCCATTTGCGCGAGCCAAAAGCATGACAGAAATGATTCTGAAAGATTTCTGCTTTGCCTACGATATGAAAGCAATAACGTTTAGGTATTTTAACCCGATAGGGGCAGATCCGTTTCTAAGAAGCGGCATGCACGAGAAAAACCCGCGGAACATTTTGTCTATGCTACTTAACGTAGCCGAAACAGACAGCGTGTTTAAAATTACAGGTACCGACTGGAACTCACGCGACGGAAACTGCATACGAGATTATATTCATGTGTGGGACGCGGCGTTGGCGAACGTGCAAGCTGTTGCAAACTTCGATTTGGCGTTTGAATTGGCAGACGATGCCGAAAAGCATTATTTGACGCTAAACATAGGTTCTGGGCTGGATGTTACGGTTAAAGAATTTATAATTGCGTTTGAAAACATTTATGGCCAAGCCGTGAAGGTGCAAGAAGCACCGCGCCGACCCGGCGATTATGCTGGTTGTTATGCAGATGTGCTGAAGGCCGAAAAATTAATTGCATGGCGCGCGAAAAGGTCTATCGAAGAGGGGATTATAGATGCATTGCGTTGGGAAGAAACGACGATAACCTAGAAAACTAATAATTTAGAAAATTAGCCTAGCGGCGAATAAGTTTAAAAGGTTTGTGTGGCAAATCTGCCATAGTTATTCACTATTAAGTATTAATTGCAACCGCAAAGCGGCTGCCAAATATGGGGAGGATTTTTTAATGAATACAACGTGTCATGGCGCTATTAAGTTGTTTGCCTGCAATGGTAACAAGCCTTTGGCAGAGGAAATTGCCGCAAAGTTGAATATGGTTTTAGGTAATGCGGAAGTTGGGCGCTTTAGCGACGGTGAAATAAACATACGCATAGATGAAACCGTTCGCGGGTGCGATGTTTACATAATTCAGCCGACAGCGACGCCTGTTAACGAAAATCTTATGGAACTGCTTATTATGATTGATGCGGCCAGAAGGGCATCGGCCGGCAGAATTAACGCTGTTGTGCCGTATTACGGCTACGCGCGGCAAGATAGAAAAACGCGCGCGCGCGACCCAATCAGCGCAAAACTTGTGGCTGATTTGCTAACAAGCGCCGGGGCCGACCGTATCATTACTATGGATCTTCACTGTGCGCAAATACAAGGTTTTTTCAACATTCCTGTAGACCATTTGGTGGGTGTGCCTACCCTTGCAAGCCGCTATCAGGAACAGTTTGACAGCTTGGAAGATGTTGTTGCTGTTTCGCCGGATTTAGGCTCGGTTGCGCGCACAAGGTCTTTTGCTACCAGGTTGGACATACCTTTGGCAATTGTAGATAAACGCCGTCCTAAAGCGAATGTTTCCGAAATAGTAACAATAATCGGAAATGTGGAAGGCAAAAAAGTTATTCTTGTAGACGATATTATAGACACGGCTGGCACAATTACAAACGCCGCAAACACGCTTAAAGCTAAAGGCGCAACCGCCGTTTATGCGTGCTGCACTCATCCTATTCTATCCGGCCCGGCGATTGAGCGAATTGAAGCTTCCGCTATAGATGAACTTATGGTTTTAAACACGGTTAATCTTTCCGAAGAGAAGCGGATTTCTAAAATTAAAATTATATCTGTGGCAGAACTGTTCGCCGATGCTATTAACCATATTCATGAAGAATTGCCGGTTTCCAGGTTGTTCGAGTGTTATTAGGCTACTGTCGCGTTGGCCGAATGAAAAAGATTAATAATTAGTAGTTGCAAGCGTTCTTCGCGCTTGCCGGAGGTTTAAATGTTTGTTATAGCAGGGCTGGGCAACCCGGGGCGCAAGTACGACGCTACGCGTCACAATGTTGGGTTCGATGTTATAGATAAATTAGCGAGAGATTTTTCTATTCCCGTAAAAAAACTTAAACATAAAGCATACACCGGCCTGGGAACTATTGCGGGGCAAAAAGTGATGCTTTTAAAACCACAAACATTTATGAACCTTAGCGGACAAAGCGTTCAAGATGCGCTTGGGTTTCATAAAGTTACGCCGGAAAATCTTATTGTGGTGTACGACGATGTTAGCCTGCCACCCGGGAAAATACGCGTGCGCGAGCGAGGAAGTTCCGGCGGGCATAACGGCATGGAAAACATCCTGTATCTGTTAGGTACGGACGAATTTTTGCGGGTGCGCGTTGGCATAGGCGAAAAACCCAACGGGTGGGATTTGGCCGATTATGTGCTGGGTAAGTTTGCGAAAAACGAAATTGAAGATGTGCTAATTGGCATAGCCGATGCGGCCGACGCTGTTTGCGATATAATACAGCATGGCGCGGGGTTTGCTATGAATAAATATAATAAGAAGAGTTAGGCATAGAATTTATATTTTTTTTGGAGATAGCATAATTGAATATTATTATTGTGAATGAAAATAAAAAAGATTTTTTAGATTTGTTGATTTTAGCTGACGAACAAGAAAGCATGATTGATTTATATCTGGATAGAGGTACGCTTTTTGCGCTGTACGATGACGATTTAAAAAGCATATGCGTTGTAACGTATGAAGGCAATAGCACTTTTGAGATACAGAGTTTAGCCACGTACCCGCAATTTCAAAGAAAAGGATATGGCAGATGTTTAATTAATTATGTGTGCGATTATTACAAAGATAAAGGCGAAACTATGGTTTTGGGAACAGGCGATAGCCCCGTTATTGTGTCTTTTTACGAAAACAGCAACTTTGTATTTTCGCATCGCATAGAAAACTATTTTACTAAACATTACGATAAACCTATTTTTGAAGCTGGTGTACTGTTAAAAGATAAAGTATATTTTAAGAGAGACTTACATACAGTATAAACGATTGTTGGGTATCGGCTGGATATGGAGGCACATTTGAACGCACTAACGGACGCAATTTCAACTTTGTCGGGCTTTAAAGAACTTTTGAAAAACATAAATTCGAAAACAACGCCTGTGCTTGCCGCAGGCGTTTCCGGTGCTGCAAAAGCACACATTGCATGCGGGTTGGCTAAACAACTTTTACGGCCGCTTGTAAT
>Ga0123355_10019427_pt1 | contig 10820 bp, 9 predicted proteins | sample TergutEmb28metaG_3_FD_89872 | JGI IMG/M metagenome (GOLD analysis project Ga0123355, IMG submission 89872) | Embiratermes neotenicus P1 segment gut microbial communities from Petit-Saut dam, French Guiana - Emb289 P1 | ecosystem: Host-associated > Arthropoda: Insects > Digestive system > Gut ...
GTTTGAATAGATGTGCAATTAGGCAATTACAGTGTCAAGTTGAGGAGCATTCCAGTGAATACCCTCAGTCTTTGGAACTCTTTTTAGGTTTGTGTAAATCTGGACTTAAACCTAATTTCAACTTGGTCACCGCGGGAATCCTCCCCTTCAGGGAAAATTCCCACGGTAGAACCGGGAATCGAACCCGGGACCTCATGATTAGTAGCCAGAGACTCTGACCACTAGACCACGAGGCTGGTCACCAGGAAGTTAAGGTTCCCAGATTTCATGACAACGGCACAGGATGGTGGTAGGTTGTCAGCCTTACGCATCGGCCGCCTTTACCCCCAGGAAATACTCCTGGTATTTATTTCTGCTAGAGGCTGTGTCGACCCCAGGGCCGTAGTGCGATCGGAAGGATTTTATGTCAATGAAAAATCCACTGACACCAGTTGGGATCGAACCAGCGACCTTCCGATTTGTGGCACAGCACCTTAACCACTGTGCTACCGCGGTCCACCTCATCAAGAGGAGTCCTACCAAGTATGGTGTCTGAGTGATCGTGAAGCCTCGTTAAGGAGGAGGCCCTAGCCCACTAGGGCCTGTTACGCCATGGGGTAAAAAGAACTACTTTCATTATTTTCAATCAAAGCATAATAAACTGGTAAAATAAAATAAGTCTAATTCTGGCTTGGCTCTGTTTTCAGCGTTGCAAGAATTTCCTTTTGTGTCACGTCCAGAGGTATCTGTGACTGTGTGAAGCGTCAAGCGACGTCTCGTCTTCAGGTACAGCACGATATTGCAGAAGTGGCAGTCAACCGCCACAGGCGGATGGATTTACAGTGGGTGCGGTTCGCGTGATGTTTGTGAAAGCAACACAGACATTCGGCCAATTAAACTAGCAGCAGTACATTCACACAGTTTAATTTCGTTGTCATTAGAACAAGTTGGGATTAAGACCACATGTCAATCAGTATTTAAATTTACATAATGGACAAGTATCCACGTATCTAGTGCACTCTCTATTTATCTACTTTTAACACACCTTTCCCTTTACCTGCCAATTCTATCAATAGTAGACATAAAGTGGCAGTTACAGTTGTGCGAGAACTGTTAATTATCGCTTATACCACGTTGGGATTGAAATAAAACGCTGTTGTAATGAACACAACCGAAACAATCTCATATAAAAGGAAAAGTCTATTCATTTCTTCAGCGTAATTTTACGTGGTAATATAATTTTAATATTTTTAAAACAGGTAAAGTGATCCCGTTAAAGGCCCGGTGTGGCCCTAAGGGTGGGTAGAGGTATAGCTCTACTCTTCTATGACCGCGGCACTAGAAGGGAGTGAGTGGTCAGCACCACGCCCCGGCCGCACTTTACTCCAGGGAAAGACCCGGTACAAATTTTACAGGAGGCTGGGTGGGCCCCAGGGCCGGTCTGGACAGGTGGAAAATCTCGTCCTCACCGGGATTCGATCACGGACCGTCCAGCCCGTAGTCAGTCGCTATACCGACTGAGCTACCCGGCCCATATTTTAATATTATTACCACTGTAATAATCACCATAATCGCCCTGTCTTACACAAGTATTTACAGTCAAGGTATTGCGAGATGGGGGTACTGTACAACGGATTCTCCAGCCATTTTCAGTTTACAACCTCATGTAACGGACACCAACTAACAATATTAAAGAGAAAAATTAAATCTTCTGGTAAGTAGAATATGCAGACTTTGACATAAATTGAATTGATAAACATGAAGATTCTCCACGAAGACTCCTTTCAACAGCTGAGTCTCTGTTTTCAAATTGACGGCTGAGTTAATGTGCACAGCTGCTGCACAAAGTGAGCAGAAATACGTCACATTTTCGAGAAATGTCTGACTCGCCGATAGTGTACATGTCCTGTGCATTGCTACGTGACTGTACGACATTATAGGGCCTTCATATTTTTCACAGTATACCGTCAGAGGAAACTGAAATCAAACACCTATAAGCGACTTGCTACGGGCTGGACGGTCCGAGGATCGAATCCCGGTGGGGGGCGAAATTTTCCGCACCCGTCCAGACCGGCCGTGGGGTCCACCCAGCCTCCTATACAATGGGTACCGGCTCTCTTTGCCGGGTGTAAAGCGGTCGGGGAGTAGCGTTGACCACCCACCTCCATCGAGCGCCGAGGTTGAAGGAAGAGTAGATCTATACATCTGTTCTCCCACTGAGACTTAATGGCCTGTTCTAGAGTGAACTTTACTTTTACTTTACCTTAAAAAACTTTTAATTCGTCGCGTTAAAACTCTTAGTTTTGAAATGAATTAAAGGCACTGAAAGTGAACAAGAAACTTACTACTGTTCTTCAACAGTATGGCGCTCCGTCCAACTACAGTCCACTGTTTCGGCAGGCTTTGAATGCTGGGTTTCCTAATGGATGGTGTGGAAGAAGCCAATCAATAGCCTGGCCTCGAAGAAGTTCAAATGTTACACCACTGACTCTTTGTCATGTGGTAGGCCTTTATATGAACAACACTGTACACACAGATAAAGTACGTGACATGTTACGAGACAGGACTTACGCTTTGGTACTGAGAGTTTTCCCGGACAAGCTTCGTGGCCCTTGGGACTGAACTGAACATAGCCTGTACGTCTGCAAGGATACAAAACGTCCTGACATCGAGATTTATGAAAGCAACTTACGGCAGTTCATATATTAAAAACTTGTGTTGTTTTATTTCACATTAAAAACTAATAGCATCTTCAGTGTAGGGAATTATTTTTCAGTGAATCTGCACGCTGTAAATACACATACTTTTGGTTACGGAAACTTTCATTTTAATTAAGTCAAGTATGTGAAAATAATCCTCAGGGAGGTTGACTAACAGCACGACCAAAAACCGAAGGTGGAACCGTGTACTGATATTAATAAACCCAAAATTGAAAACGGAAAAGAGAGGTAAAAAAAAAAAACAGAGCTCACTGGGTGAGGTCAGTTAGGGAGGCGAAGGTCTGCATTGGACTGTAGTGCCGTCTGAGGAAAAGGAGAAACTCTTCATTTTAAATGAGTGTAAACACACACTTCTTGTGCGCTGAATTGGGAGCATTTGAAAGGAGACTGGAAAGTGGTACTGGCCGTGGGCGGATCGCAGCAGTATTTCTTCTTTTCAAAATGGCGGTGCACTAAATAGCCTCAAGATCAATATCTCGAGATTCACCATATGTATGTATGTATGTATGTATGTATGTATGTATGTATGTATGTATGTATGTATGTACGTATTTATGTATGTATGTGTGTATGTACGTATTTATGTATGTATGTGTGTATGTATGTACGTATTTATGTATGTATGTATGTATGTACGTATTTATGTATGTATGTGTGTATGTATGTACGTATTTATGTATGTATGTATGTATGTACGTATTTATGTATGTATGTGTGTATGTATGTGTGTATGTATGTGTGTGTATGTATGTATGTATGTATTACGTACGTACGTATGTATTTATGTAGGTAGGTATGTACGTACGTATGTATGCATTATGTACTACGTGTGTACATATGTATGTATTATGTATGTACGTACATACGTATGTATGTACGTATGTGTGTATGTATGTAGGTATGTACGTACATGTATGTATGTATGTATGTATGTATGTACGTACGTATGTATGTATGTATGTACGTATATTTGTATGTATGTATATATGTGTATATATGTATGTACGTATGTATGTGTGTATGTATATATGTGTATGTACGCATGTACGTGCGTATGTATGTACTTTGTTAATATTATTGTACATCATCAACCGTGCTTTTCAAGTACACAATTTTTGCAATTGGCATTATAGTTTATAGAAATCTTTAAAAGATAAAGAACATTTTAGTGGCGAAAAACTTGACAAGTGACAGGCAAGTCACATGAACAGGAAGTTGAAGTTAAAGAAGAGCGGTACAGTATACTAAAAATATTAGGAAATACGAATCCAGCCTCCTAGTCGATGTGTGCCATTGGTTCTTTCCCTGGTGGCAAAGCAGCCGAGGCCCGGACCCGATTACTCACCTCCATCTAGTGCAGAGGTTTTTTATTATGGAAGCTAAACCTCCATGCCCCAAAACGCCTTCATGGTAAGAACAGGGACAATATTCACTGTGAATATGAAAAACTGGAGGAGCGACAAGATAAAGAGCAGCACTGCCAACGACTTGATAAAACATGCGTGAATAGAATCTCACCCTTTATCATACGCACCACACGTCACGAGATGATCCTTGCGTGCAGTAGGCGTGTTTGGCGCAGTGCGGGAATTTGCCAGCTGTAGGGCGGACCACTGGACTGGTATTGGCAGGAGCGTCAGACCGTTCTGCTAGCACCACAGACTGAAGTCAAGCATTTCTAGTTCTGTGACAGCGAGCGAGTGCAGTGTGCGAATGCACTCACTATTGATGGAACGACTGGTCATTCGACAAGAAGTCTTACGCATGCGCAGCTATCGCATTCCCTGCAGGGATCATCTCCTGGTCTGTGGACAGCACTTACTAAGAGCACTGTTAAATACAGGGTTATTCGGAATGATTGTCGGGGGTTTAACAACTTGTCATACACAATACACTTGAGATAGGAGTATATGTCTTTTTTTATTTAATAGAACAACACTCCACGTTTTTGTTACATACCTTACAGGTGCTCTATATGTGCACCCTTTGTGATTTTACAAACATCAACACGATAATCTAGTTCGTTCCAAACTGTTTGTAGCCTGTCAGCGGTGATGGTTTCAATGGCGGTTCTGATTCTTGCCTTCAGTTCCGGGATTCACACGCACCTTGTCTCTTGAAACTGTGCATACCACCTTCGAATGGAATTGTCAGATGGTGGTTGTTCCCGAATTTGGTGCGGAATTGTCGCTGGACAATTGTACCCCGACAATCATTTTTAATAACCCTGTATATACGAAGGTAATTCATTAAATAACAGGAATTTTATAATAACTTTTTTACAAGAGTGCTTACAGAAATTGTTTGTGTCTTATTTTTCGACATAGTCCCCCTGTTTCGCAACACACTTGGTCCACCTGTCCACAAGTTTGCGGATGCCCTCTAGAAAAAAGCTCGACCTGCTCTTTCACTGTCTCACTTGCCACGCTAACTGGTCTCCCACTCCGGTGTTCATCAATGACATTTTGTCGTCCGTTTTGAAATCTTTCCACCCATTCATACACTCTGCCCTGACTCAAACAACTGTTTCCATACTGAACCTTCATTCTTCTGTAGATTTCAGAAAGTTTCACACCCTCTGACCACAAGAAACGAATAACGCTTCGTTGTTCTTCCACGGTGCAAGCTGACAGTGGAGCGGCCATGTTGTACGGCCTACTGCGCAGACTCAAACTACTTGATCGTCACGACCCCTATACGACATATTGCTAAGGAGCCATTTTGTATCCCGAAATAAGATTTTTCGTTGTGCCTACTTTTCCATGCACTTTTAGAATAAAATTCCTGTCATTTAATGACTTTCCCTCGTCGAAAGGCACCTGAATTAATACTGTGGCATCGCAGCCGTTGAAAAACAACAGATTACGTGGAGTGCATTCTGTTTTATTCTACAGAGAGCATCCTGTGTACATATATGACACAACAACTTACATGTTAAAAAACAATCATTTATACATGAGCAAAACAATATTCTATAAGACACATACTTCTTTGTTTCTATTAGTATTAAAATATCTTTCCATGCATACAGATAAAAAGAGTCTATGACTTACATAAAACCCTGCATATTTGTGCAGCGATTAATAATAACAAGAAGGTGCTTATATAATTCAGTACTGGACTGCGAGTCTTGTGAAGTGTAATTAACTGTATGTCTATCCCACCACTTCACGACCACACGCAAACCATCGAATTCTGTGACTGAAATGTACACACACCGGTATCTCAAATTATCAACAGTATTGTATACTATGTCCTTCCTGGAAAAGCCAGCAGTCCATGCAAACAGTGACTGTCAGCGCATTAACAGACAAGTATAGGTCACGTGACTCTCAAGTAGGGCCAACACCAATAGGCTACATCAAAGTCACAAGTAACTACGTTTCTAATAAATCTTAACACATTGTTAGAAAAACCGCTCAGTAGTTCTGAATACATTAATGTGTAAATGTGTTTCAACCTTATACATTAGCATCGAAAAATATCTCGCAAAATTTGTCCTTGTAAAGGCGAGTATTTAACAAGTTTTCACGTTAATGTACTTAATAAATTGGTATTTATTTTTCGGCATGCACAAGGAATTTTCGCTGTAACAGAAACTACGATTCGGACTTACGAATTTCGCCTTTCAATAAGCATTTTGAAGGCTTTTTGATTTCTGAACTCTGTTCCTCTCCCCTTTAAATTGTATATTTTGTTTTAACTAGTACTGTTCATTTCATATTAATTACTTTTCTTTGTAGCAAATTTCCGCATCACATTATACTACATAAAGGCACAAACAGTCCGTACGGTTATAGTTATGATTGTTATTTACGTCGGGCCTGTGTATTACCTGAGATCAACGTACCTCTTGCTTGTAACTGCATAGGAAATTCTTTCTTACTTGTAACAACTTCCATCGAACACATCTCTCTCTCTCTCTCTCTCTCTCTCTCTCTCTCAAGACGACGCATTTGTTCATACGTCATCAGAATATATCTCACGCATGCCCTGTATGACAACAACAGACAATTCATGCGTCAGAAATTCCGTTTGCTTCACGTGTTCTGTTGTCAACTGATGTACTTGATAAGGAAACTTTACTTTGCTTTGTACCTTCAGACAAAAGTAAAGTCCTCCCTGCCCACGTCATGAAGGCGTATAGGAGAAGTGAAGGTATGGCGCCACTCATTCTTAACCTGGACATAAGCTAACTTCACGCCCTGGCCGCTTTACTCGCGAGAAGAATGCCGGTACCCATTGAATAGGAGGCTGCGTGGGCCCCGGATCCGATTTGGACGATTCTCGGGGAAGAGAAAAATCTCATGCCCCTGCCGGGAGTCGAACCTCGGATCGTCCCGTTCGTAGAATAGTCGATATAGCAAGTATGTAATGTACCTGCGGAATTTGGGGAAGAAATATAACACTGAAAATTTGGTGAGCAAAGGAGGTGTCTTTCTATCAGAAGAATTAAAATGTGACATGATACTGAATTTTAGTTTCGAATGAAACTTGTGGCTTTGATTGTTTAAGACATAAGCACACATGTCTCTACGTAAAAGGTTTGTGCAATTACAACATCACATGCTCGGGGCTACAAAGGGCAAGTGTAAGTAAACCGGAATGCGTGCCGAACATCTGATGACACAAGACGGTACAGGTACAGGTACAGGTACCTAAATACGATAGTATGCCAGTAGCACAACCATGTGCACAAACCCAGCAAGAACTCGCACTGTTAGAATATTTGATGTTTGTGTGACGGTGCATCTCTGATATAATAGTATAAACAACCAACTAGATGCAACAATAGCAGATTATTAGTAAATTCAATCCGCTCAACATGATTCGGGCGAAATTATCGCCCGAAACATGTTGAGCGGATTGAATTTGCTAATAATCTGCTATTGTTGCATCTAGTTGGTTGTTTATACTATTATATTAGAACATTCTTCACATAAAATCTAAAGACATGCTTCTGAAGTCCGTGCAGTTCTTTCAAGTTCATTAAATGGGATGTATTTATTCTTTGAAAATGTTACCGGAAATTAAACATCTGGAGTAAAGTTCTTATCCACTACTGCAGGGAGAACCTCTGAGGGCAAAAGATTCATTTCGTAGTGACTATATTGAGGGCGTAAATAAAACCTCAGTAGGCACTTTATCTCCAAGTAAACGTCAGGCAAAACATAACGACGCCTAAGACAAAAAAAAATTATTTCCAATGCGCTTTATTACTGCATTTTGCACCAAACTGCCACTGGCAACTGAAATTTGTACAGTGTGACACAATCACAGAATTATGCTATAATGTTTTACAGTTATCAGGTTGTGATTGCACAGAATGCCCCCGGCTTGCTTCTGTATGCAGAGACGCAGATGTTTAGGTAATGTCCTAAGACACAATACACATTACTTCATTATTCGACAACCGTTTTACAGCGTGATTCAAAAAGATGGACTCAATTTTGTACACATATACACGCATTTCCTGAACTATACAAGGCATATGTATAATCTACATGACATTTAAAAGACGAGATCCTAAGTTTTCAAATGTCATCGCTAGAATGCTCGACTAGTGCATAGCCATGTAACAGCGTCAGTTGAGAGCAAAATGGCTACAAGGCAGCACAAGGTATTTTGCGTTCGTGAGTTCACTAAAACTGAGTCGGCGACTGTAGTGCAGCGTGGGTTTCGTCTTCTTTTGAACATTCAACCTCCAACCCCCAACCTTCAAACTTCATTATGAGTGTAATCAAATTTAATTTACATTATAAATGCCATTAGCTCCAATTTTGAAATATAGACTTACAAAATTGAGTCCATCTTTTTGAATCACGCTGTATTACACAGTATTAAAATATTTATTTATACTTTAACCGGAGTATAGATTCAAAACAATACAATCGCTGCGAAGAATTTAATGTGACGACACAGAAAAGCCACCAGCGAAGAAAATAAACTGTTTTGTACAGGGTGATACCTAAGAGGCACTAACAAGTAACAGATGAATAAACACTTTTGTTGGATTTTGAATGTAGAAACTGAATGCTTCACCAGACAAAGTCGTATAATCGCAAGTCGAGGGGGGGGGGGAATATATATATATATATATGTACGTGGCTGGCGCGAGTATTCACAACGTCATTTAATGGTATCTATGGCATTATAACTTTCTTGCGGTTTTAGTCTTGATATTCTGAAATTATGTAACGACTTAATTTTCAAAAAGCTCAATAAACTCGCTGTCCGAAGGCTAATTAATCGTAAAGACGTCGAAGGAAAGTGTGCATTCATGTTATACTTCATTATTTACGTGAAAATCCAACATTTCCATCGATAAACGAGATTTCTTTTTCAAGAATACCAATCAATTTTCCTCTGAATAATTTCTGTAAAAACGTCAATGAAAGAAATACTTTCAGAACTTCTCAATTTGAATGAAGTTTACTTCTTGTTTTAAACAATGGAAGCAATGCCTAAGCTATCAAGGACAGGACACATTTGACACAGCAAGGGAATTATGCTGAATTAAAATTTAGAAGGGAAGTTTAAATTTGCAGATGTCATTAAATACGGAATTCCGTACCGATAGCGGAAACATTTATGTCGGCATCTAAACACGTACCACCTTCGGCCATTTCATTTTCTAACTGCCTAATTAAACTGTCTGCAAGACTAAATGCTGCCTTTATTTAGGACTGTATACAAATTGCAAGTTTTACTTCCAATTAAAATTTTTAAACAGTTTAGATAACACACCCAGTGTTACAACATTCTGCGTGGCTTGTACTTCTATTAAAAAGGTAAAGTAGTCCCATTACAGGCCTGGAGTGGCCCACAGGGTTCCAGGAAGTTAAGGTTCCCAGATTACATGGCAACGGCACGGAATGGTGGTAACGTTGTCAGCCTTAAGGTCCGGCCGCTTTTACCCCCAGGAAATGCTCCTGGTACTCATTTATGTTAGAGGCTGAGTCGACCCCAGGGCCATAGTGCGATCGGAAGGTTTATGTCAATGAAAAAATCCAATGACACCATCTGGAATCGAACCAGCGACCTTCCGATTTGTAGCACAGTACTTTAGCCACTGTGCTATCGCGGCCCCTCTGTACTTGTATTACACAACTGTATAGTCAAGGATATTCATACATGTACATATTTTCTCTTAGTAACATTTCCCGCACTATAAGGTATGTGAAGATTTTCAGACATGCACAGATCGTATAATAGTTTCATGACGACAGAGATGTTTTTAAAAATATTTTAGGTATCAATTTCAACAGGAAGTTGAAGCAGCTCGGGAACACCCTGTAGCACTAGAGTACCAATTCTTACGCACGTAAATAGCAAATATACATTAAAAAGAAGTAATGATTATACCACTGAGTAAACTGACTTAAGATCTGATAAATACAACACTGTATATGAAATATATGGCTCTTTAATCTACTTGAATTACCGAAGGCTCAAAATCCACAACCTTTACCATCCAGCAAAAAGCAAAAGAATGTGGAATATTAAAAAAAAAAAAAATGTAAGGACCGCCACCCAGTCAGTCAGGGTTCCAGTGTGATGGTCAGAGGCGAACGTAGGGCCGGGCAGACAACAGCAGACAGATAACAAGAGGGCGAAACAGCTACAGGAACAAAATGTTCTTGCACTACAAAAAAAAAAAATTACACTGAATTTTGTCCCAGTAAAAGCGACTAAAACGGTGTAGGGAGTGTTTCTCAACCACCGGGCCCTGGCATCAATTATACCGGGCCACGAGAGGTTCTCCTGGAATTTGTCATTTTAGTTTTCTAAGCAATTTTCAAGAATAAATGTTTTATAGTGGAAATATTCTGAGGAGAAAAATATTCGTGAATGTGTCGAAGAATTCAGACCCAGATGTTGGCCTGAGGAAACCACAATATGCTACAAGATTTCACTAGTCTAGTGACTGATAACTAATTTAAATGTAATTTTTATATTTGTCAACAAGCCACACCGTGTACATAAGTGTACTAATATTCTTTATGATTATGTCATAATTAATTATTAATACTTATGTTAGTTTAATGTATGAACTTAAAAAAAATGGAAAGGTATTTACGAGTAAATTTGTTGGGACCGGGCCCTCGTCTTATGAAAAAA
>Ga0123355_10019428_pt1 | contig 10820 bp, 8 predicted proteins | sample TergutEmb28metaG_3_FD_89872 | JGI IMG/M metagenome (GOLD analysis project Ga0123355, IMG submission 89872) | Embiratermes neotenicus P1 segment gut microbial communities from Petit-Saut dam, French Guiana - Emb289 P1 | ecosystem: Host-associated > Arthropoda: Insects > Digestive system > Gut ...
ATGGTGGTATGTCAACAAGATTGAAGCAACGTGCGGTGACTGAATTTTTAAGTGCTGAAAACGTAACGCCAGCTGAAATTCATCGCCGTTTACAGGCTGTGTATGGTGAAAACACTGTTAACAAAACTACAGTAAATCGTTGGGCCATTAAATTTTGTGAATGTGAACCAGGTCGTGCCAATATTGTTGACCAACCTTGCAGTGGAAAGCCGGTTTCCGTGACAGGTGACAAGCATAAAAAACAGGTTGATGAACTGATCAAGCATGACCGTGGTTTACTTGGCTACACAAAAGTCTGTTCTCAATGGGTGCCACGCATGTTGACGCTGGAAGTTGATGCTGAAGTTTCAGGTTCTCTCCCATCCGCCCTACAGCCCTGACTTGGCACCAAGCGATTTCCATTTCTTTCCTCACCTCAAGAGGGATCTCAAAGGGGACTCATTTCACCTCAGATGATGAAGTGAAGCAAGCTGTGATGTCGTGGATCAAACAAAGAACTCCCAAATTCTTCATTGACGACATGTGTAACCTTGTTTTACGTTGGGAAAAATGTATTGAACGACAAGGCGACTATGTCGAAAAATAAGTATGTCAATTTGTAGCTAAAAATTGTACTTTACTTCCTACTTTCGTTTGTTTAAATACATGGTCTCTTTTTCTTGATATTCCAATGTGTGCATTACTTATCAGCCGCCCTTCATAGCTTGGACTATGTCCTACAGGCCAGTAGCATAGTGGCATTACAGAGCATACATTCTCTTTTTGCTGGCAAATAATGCCTTAAAAATTCATTCGGGTCATACAAAGAGATGAAGAAAGCATGATACATTTAAAATTCCACATCAAAAACATCAGAAATCAAAGCCACTGTTATTGCAAACCAGGTAAAAACATTTTTTGATGTTTTGTTGGCTGTGCATCTCAGTATAATCTTAGTAACTGACCAACTTAACGCACAAATTCTTGTTTTATAATAAGTTTATTACATTCCTCTATGTGTTTCGAGCACTGTTGTGCTCAAAACACGTAGAGGAATATAATAAACTTATTATGAAACAAGAATTTGTATATTAAGCTGGTCAGTTACTAAGATTAGGCACAAACACGTTCAGTAGTCCTTATTGCTGCCTTACTAAGACCCATCAGCACTCAGCGTATCGCCACAATAAAACATTTCCCTAGCAAGGATTCTGCACCTGCATCCAAAATACGTTGACATGCATCAGCCACAATCATCAGATGTTTGACTTTAACATTGGTGGCTGAAGGATGTGAGCCCTCCCATGTAATGGCTGTGAAACTGCAAAAATATTGCAGTGGTTTTGTTGAGCAATTACCATAATGTATTAACCTTCCAAGGTTGCTGGCATTTAAATTCCAACTCCTATCCACAATGACGAAGGGTTTTGAATTTACATTAACCTAACGTGCAATTATGCAGTATGGCGCACAGACTGGGGACATGTAAGGAATTAAAGGCTTTATACTGCATACAGGCCAGCACTAGAGGGTCATTTCATACACGGTGACAATATTTTGGAATGTATTTTCAGACCTTTTAAGTGAATGGAGGAAGGTATTTTGAGATGAAACTGAATGGTAGCAGATGAATTAAAACGAAGATCATCAAAATCCTCACTGCTGTAATATCTTGAATCATGGGTCTCTTATTCTTCTATTATATGATTTGAGATGTTCTCATGGCAGTAAATGATGAGATTATGGTCTTCTGGGATGTCATAGCACATAGTTAATAGAAATGCACCAGCTTTCTGTATGTAGCAGGATCCCCTGCAATGCTGGTACCATTCCACTGAACTACACCACACCACAACCCAGGAAGATCATACTCTTAGGATTTCCCTCTTGCACCAACACCACATTACAAAGGATTAAGAGCATCCAGAAAACAAATACAAAAATTATATTGCTATCCAGAGGGCAAACAACGGCTGCCTACTAGCACAAAAACTGTAAACAGCAGACAACAGGGAAATCACTGGAATGTGTACATCTTGAAATGCTCATAATACTTTTGGTCTGATCAGATCCATGGAAGATTCAGGCTCAACATTATTTAAACTATGACTATAAAATAATATTAAATTGTTAAATGTCATTTTGTCATGTCTTAAAACTTGGTGTTCATTTCAAATTCTGCTTCTCCCATCCACGATGTACTGTTGCAGGTCACCGATACTGCCGGTAGCATCATCCTGTTCCTTCCAAGACAGGATCACCTTGTAGACTGAAGTTTGAATTTAAATCTTGCATCTGCACAACTAAATAAGCCTTTCTTCTGGCGGTGGTTTCATCACATTGTCCATCTCCACACGATGGTTACCATACTCCTGCTGACTGGGACTGTACGTACCTCGTGTTGCACGCTTCTTGCGAGCCATTGTAAAGAACACACTGAGACCCACCACTGTGACAAGGACGATCAGACCGACGATGGGTCCCACAATGATGATGATGTCCACTGCATTATTGCTCGCTTCTTCCACATTCGTCTATGCAAACCAAAAGCAAGACTCATAGAACATGACATTTCTATAGGAATGTCAGCAGTAAAATAAAGACCAGAACTCACCGTACTGTAAACCAACACTGCCGCTGAAATGTGGTCATCTACTTACCTCAAATATATATTAAGGTTCACACTTAGACAGTGTTAGTATTTTACTGAATTTGAATTTTTCACAGTGGCAACTACAAAGATCACCACCTTCCGCAATCTCATTCCCTGTAGTTTGGTAAAAATTTACCACACTTCAGAATAACATCCACTATTCTTTTACCCTGAAGATTAGAGCTTTTCTTGCCCCTAAAATATCAGTAAATTCCTACCATACTAGGTGGCATTACATCCTAGATGTAGACCCAGACACAGTGCTCTGTCACTATTTACAAAACGCAGACTTATGTCCAAGGAAGCTGTAGAAATGGGATAACACTGCAATGACAGGGACTTGCTGCGATTTAAATGCAGCTAGTAGGAGGAGAGGCCATTCAAACAAGGACTCAAGAGTCAATGTGTCCCATAACTATCAATCCACAGAAATGAGAGAAGATGGGCCAGGATGGAGAAGCCAACATTCAAATCTTCAAACTTACATTAACATTCTTTGTCCACTATAAGGCTCATAGGACAGAGATTATTATTATTATTATTATTATTATTAATTCATACAAAAATAGTTACACAAGTGTGTGTTATTTAATGATATGGTCAACTGCTCAGATTATATTATATACATAACAAATTTGAATGAATAAGCTGGAGGCACTGGTGGGCAGTTTTGACAGGGTAACGCAAGAGTACTTCAAGATAAACCCATCTCAGTGCCACCCCATCCACCACAAATCCTAAATGGAGTGGCCTGGGATTATCTCACACTTCCACAGTTGAGAGCCAGCAAATAACTGCCTGACCCATGGCACAGCCAAGAAAGATATGTGCAGTGCCATGACATCATGTGCAAAAAACAATTCAGGAAGATGACAACTGGTTTGCACACTGTATCAAGAACGGAAGTTATTGGACAGTGAATAAATGAGAGGTGTTACTGTGTCAGCCTTCATGCTGTAAGAGATATGAAGTTGTCCAAGCAAGGAACATTCAGTGCATGATCTTCATACAGTTTGGTAGACAGGCAGCAATTTGGAGATGCAAGTCTTCTGTGATGTGATGCTGTGTGAACAGCACAGCACAACAGCAAAAATCTCACAAGTAGCAATTAATATTTGTTTACTTGTGGTTTACTTAACCTTTTAAAGCCTACTGGTCATGTGATGCACCAACCAGTTTAACATTCAACAACTGTACGTTCTGCCCACACTGTATTTATCTCAGAACAAACAGCGACTTGTGCCACTCACATCATAAACTGATTGGTTTTTATAGGCCAAGTTGAAAAGTGTTTACTGCGTGGTACGGACTGGGTCTTTAAATAAAGCGGTCTGCGCTTCATCTTTAAAGGATTAATGATGATGTCACTATGCAGAGCCAAATGGTATGGTTATTAGTGCAGAGAAAATTGGACAGGTTCTGAAATGATGCAGTTTTGGCCTATCTGAGGTAAAATACTAACTTTTTTATCTTAAGGGACTGAAGAAAACCACAAAACAAGGTAGGACAGCCAATATCCAGGCCAGGATTTAAAGAAGGAACCTCTCACACAACAGAACTAATGTCTTGGCCATGACAAGTGGTACACCACCGGTCAGCATGATGAGTGGTGACCAATAATTTGCAGGAACATTCTGCCGCCATCTTCGGGGCAGAAGTGACCACCTTCTAGACTACATGTTATCATAATCTCAAATCTCGTCCACTTACCTCATTGCAGTTCTTCCCTCTGAAATACTCAGGACACTTACATTCATAGTCTACTGGTGGATCACATTTTTCAATACAGAAGCCATTATTCTCGCAAGGATTGTCCTGAAAACAAAATCAAATTCTGAGTTCTCAGATTATAGGACATGCAGCCAGGTAGACATGTAGCGTCATAGCAAAGGGACCTGCAATAGAAGTGAAATGAGTGACAATAAACAAGCGTAACACAATGAAGGAAGCAGTGGTGAGTGGTCACAGAGTCTTCAGCTATCAGACTAACAGACAAAATAATATTAACTGCAAGTGTTGGAAAATGAAATGTTCAAGCAAATACATGATCCTACAAAAGATACTGTCAATGAGAGACTTCACAATTTCCCACATTACACCCAGCGTAGCTGTGGCGGCCAAGTCACCAAGTTTAATGTCATGATTACAGTTTCCTCAGGTGTGACGCTGTGCAGTTTAGATGAACACGGTGCCTTCATTCACACAGAATCCAAAGATTAGCGGCAACAGTTTCCTCTAATATCTTGGTGCCTGTTTACTAGCTGTCATCACACCCCAGAAAATATAATTTTAATATTCACTGCTGTAAGAACCTCATATCTCAGCCAGGATTTATGATGAGCTGACATAATTTTAGCAGGGAATCCCCTAAAGCCCATGGCTCAGAAGATGTGAGCATATCATCAGCCTGGATTTTAATGAGATGCAGTTAACTGGATTCAGATAGCTCAGGGTTATCATTATACATTGCTTTGGTGTTGGCATGCTGAAACTTCAGAGAATCACACAGCCAGTTAATCTGATAGTTACTGAGGTACGTTTAGGTGGTGCTGTGTGTGTGGTAAGGCTGAGTCCCTTGGTACTATGGCCTACCGTATCAGAAACTAATGACAGGTAAACGTGGCACAATGGTGAAACAATAATTGGCAGATGCAAACCAAAAGCTTCAGAAAAAAAACCAGTGCCAGTGGCACCCTGTCCACCCAAAACCTGCAAGGACGACAATATAACTGACTTCTGGCAAGTAACTACTTCAGCTATCAAGGCTTATACACTCAGTGTGAAAGCAGGGTGAATATGTGTTGTAGATGCTACAACAAGAAAATAAATTACTTCTACTCAGCCTTTAAAATCTTGGATGATCTGAGTCAAAACTGGAATGAGCCAGGTTTTTTTCATCTGTATTAAATTTCTGCACACTGTAACACTTCTGGCACATTCATCTGTTTTTCTCCCTTGACATTATATCTGTGAACACTTTCTAGAGGAACATTTGGTAATTTAAAACGAGATGTCTCCATCATTTTACCAACAGATTTACGATAAATCATGCCCCATGTCTGATGCTCAACTATTTCTTCAACCTGAACTCATACCTTACAGAAAGTAGCCTTTCTCAGTTATTTAGACCAAACATAGCAAGCAGTAATAAATGCACACGTGCCTTATTCATCTACAGGGTCTGTTTTTTCTGTCAGATTTTAGCCAAGATATTAGTAAAAAGCCTCAACATAAAATTTCACAAAAACCCATCATAAATGCTCCATGTTCCATTCAATGATGTGAACCATAGTGTTTCACCTAAAATTAGTCCACTGTTTGATAGGCTGGCACCTGCCATGCATGACTACACATACTCACATTGCATGGGTCATCAGAGGCACATTGGCGTCCACATTTTCCTTCTGGGCAACTACATCTGTAGCTGCCAGCGATGTTAAGGCAGGAACCTTCACCACACAGGAACAGATCTATTCTACACTCATCAATGTCTGTCATGCAGTTAGGCCCTTCAAATCCTGTAACAGTTACCTTGGCACATCAGCACAACAGCAAAACACACAGTTAATGAAAAGACCAAGAATAAAGAAAACAGAATACAGAAATAAAGATCAGAATGGTATTGTGTAACATGTATCAATAATATCTGCAGTCCTTGTATTACATTTATACATTTCTACATTCCGTGTATTTTAATACTAGCCATAAGAATTCATCTAATCTTCTCGCATGCTTCAAAAACATTAACATGACATCTGAAGAACTGTCACAGAATACTGCAAGAACAATCTACACAGCCCTATGGCCAGTAACTTTACATACCAGTGCCTGAGCAGTCACATACGTAGCTATTGATGCCATCAGTACAGTTGCCTCCATTCTGACATGGAGAAACCTTCCTTGGCCCCACTGCACATTCATTAATATCTTCCTCACAGTATTTCCCCATGTAGCCTGGATGACAGCGACACACCGGAGTCTGCAATATCACCGTAGACTGTCATTCTGCAGTTGCCTACAAACCCTTGTACCTGTTGGAGAACTTGCTACCCTAATCTCTGACAATGGTACTAAAATTATCAACAATAATTTTGTACAGTGATTACAGTCTTCTGGTACATGATGCCATGTAGCTGGTAACTGTCTGCCAAACTACTTGCCATGTAATTTTGAAACTGTCCACTGTGAGACCCTCAGTCTAAAATGGCTTGTTATTGATCATTTCAAAACCATGAGCATTTCTCATCTAGAAGGAAATATGCCAAGCCCATATGTAACATAAAGAGTGGGGAAGTTCCACAGCATTGGGTTTATCATCAAACTGCAAATATTTGGGGTAAATGGAAAGAACATAGAACACATGACAGAAAAGGATTCTGGAGCCACTATACAAAAACAAATAAATAAAAACAGAACGTGCATCTCTAAAGTGTAGAAAAATCATATTACATTTACCGCAGAGACAGTAAATATTAAAGCACTCATTTTGGCAATTCTCACACATCTACAAGTTTCTAATATTTGTTTTGTATAAAAGAAAGTTGCTGGTACGGCCAGCTGCTGCATGTGCCCAGACAAAAGCCCTAGATCACTCTAACATCCAAAGACCATAGGATCAAATTGGTCTCAAAGAGTAACCAAAGCGACATGCCGTAACACCGTGCAGAAATACGAACACGAACAAAGTGAAGTTAATGTCCATTTGCCTTGCAGTCAGTAATTTCAAAACATTACAAAATATATCAGAATATACTGCTGTAACTGCCTCCAGTATGTGCCACATAAGAAATGAACATTTATTAAACCCAATGACAGATATGAAGTTTTCACACTGATGAATTCTGGGATATGACACCATGAAGACTGATAAATAAGCACTAGTTCTTAGGAGGAACCCTTCCTCCATCTACAGACAGAGGCACGACGTTTGTCTGGCTATCAACGTTACTACACAATGTCATACAGATGCAACATTTTTTAACCCTGACCAACTGTACTACAACCCTGTGGCTTGCCAAGTGTCCCATTTGACTTACCACTCCTGTCAAGTCACAAGTGCCCTCGTTCTGGCATGGCTGCTCCTGGCAGTACGGCTTGTTGCAGTTTGGTCCTTCGAAACCTTCCATGCATATACAAGTGAAGTTGTCTCCTGTCTTGGGATCTGAAGTAAAGACAAACTTGAGTCCAAAACTACACTCTTGTAACTGCTGCATGTCTGATATTTTAACGTGCCTAACAAGAAACTGTAGACATAACAAGCCCACTGCTGAAGAATGAAGCCTTTTGGATGTGATGATGTGTCACTACATCAGCAGTTCCCAACATTTCAAAAGATCCTGGTGCCTTTACCTTCATGAACTACTTCCCCAACCCCACAGTGTCATGTCCCAGAAGACTTGAACCTCCAGCAGCACTGCTATGAGAGCCTAAAATGTTGAAAAAGACTATTTTCTTCCCGGTATTACTGTAAGACCACACAAGAATTACTTCACATTTGATGTCTATTGTACAGTCATTCATTCGTTCATTGTTAATAAACAAACATACAGCATCAAATAGAAGGACAATTAATGACAGTAAATTGCACATGATGTGAAACAAAAGTCACGCTCTAATTTGATGTACAGCCATGTGTTGCTTAATGATGAGGATACAGTTGAGAAATGTGTTGTTACGTGATTATTTTGTTGTGCAAATGTCATATAGTGTACAAATCTAGACAGTACAGTATAGCCTACTACATACCTAGGCTATATGGTATAGCCTGTTGCTCCTAGGCTACCAACCTGTACAGCATGTCACTGAACTGAATACTCTAGGCAATTGTAACACAGTATTATAATATTATATTATAATATTATGGGACCACCATCATTATGCGGTCTGTCGTTGGCCAAAACGTCACGGTGTGGCGCATGACTGTACAATCTCTGCACTTGGCTGAAGGTCTGCATAAAACCACGGAAAACCTCCTTAGTCATAACAGTTAGTTTATCAGCTGAGGTTCAAACTTGGCACCTTGTGAATACAAGCCAAGTTGAGCTAACCAGCTCAGTAAGTTCACAGTGAGAATGAAATACGTGTTATCACTGGCATCTGCAGAATGACCATCCCTTTTCACCATGTTACAATATTTACTCAAACATAAGACCACGTTTTTCCTTAAATTTGGAGCTTAGATGTGCGAGGTCATCTTAAATTCACATGTGAAGCGCCGAACTGGACGGCACCAAATGGGACACTGACTGTGAAGATGGAGAAAGTGACACTGATTGGTAAAGTAGACAGAATCTGACATGGTTTGTGTATGAAGTGTAAGCCATTAATAGTAAAATATTTTTTTTTTAGCAGACATTATTTCTGGGGGTCATCTTCAACTTGGATAAATACATTTTCCTTCGCCAGACGTGTTTTATTTGGGGGGGAGGGTTGTCTTAGATTAGAGTTGTCCTGCATTTGGGTAAATATGGTAATTTTCAGTTTTGGTTTCAAAATAGAAACCAGTCTCTTCATCATTGCTCAAACATCACAAGGTACGCCAGGAAGAGCGACAAGTTTCATGCCTGATGGAGAACAGAAACAATAAACATGGAGGCACTAATAAATGCACTTACTCTTCACATCTGTGCATGTGGACCCATTGAGACATGGCGAGTTTTCACACGTTATGAGCCTGAAGGTCTCACAGTACACACCAATGTACTCGTCTGTACAGTTACACTCAAACTTGCCCAATCCATTGATGCAATTCCCACTATGTTGGCAAGGGTTGGATGTACATTCATCAACATCAATATCACACCTGTTTCAAAGAAAAACCCACATTACATTTATTTATCTATAATTACAACTGTGTTTTAAAGAAGACACTCTGTTATGTCATACTCTTTATAGAATTTCATAGTCTGGGATGTGATGCCATGTAATGTGTTAGATAGCACCAGTACTCCTCAGAAAGCTGTTGTGTCCCATCAACTAAACTACTGTGTAGTCGTGGTAAATTGAGACTTGGAAAGTATTTAGGGAATGCAGGAAGGATGGAGTACGTATTTACCTGTCTACTACACATAACTCAGCAACTACTGTCTGCGCAAAACATTCATCAGTGACTGCGCCAGCTCTGTATGTTCCGGTGTCCAATGTATATGAGAAAGATACTTTTCACTGACATCTAGTGCCATGCAACAGGTACCAACCTCATTCCCTGCATCTCCCTTTTACTTGATCCTTTCCCAGCAAGTTTCAGTTTACCAGGACTGGACAGATCAGTTTGCATATTACTTAGTAAATCACAACATGAAAGCAGTGTTTGTAGTGCCATGTCTTTCTGGAAGCGATGAAAGAGTGTCATGGTATGCAGAAGTTCCATTATGACTATCTATTTGCACTTACAGCCATCCCTGCCACCCCTGCTGGCAGTCACAGGTGTAATTAGCGATGACATCAATACATGTGGCATTATTTTGGCAATCATTCTGCTCACATTCATCAATGTTCGTGGTACAGTCATCACCCTCAAATCCTGCACTGCAGTTGCAGGCATACGATTCCGCAGGAGCCGCACAATGTCCGCCATTAAAACATTCATTCTCAAAGCATAACTGACACCCTCCTTCCAGATCATATACCCTCTGCCATGGAGCTGATAGCTGGAATGAGTCCTGTGCAGTGGAGTTGTCTGAATACAGTTCACCAGGAGTGAAGTATGGAAGTAGGAGTCTTCCAATGCGAACTTCACCTAGACAACCCTGGAAACCAACATGCAATTTGCCACATTATAAACTCTACTACAATTTGATAAATATGTTACAGGACAAATAAAAGTAGTGCCACACAAAACGAACACAAGAATTGGACAAATAGGAAAATTACCCACCAAAATTATGAATATTTTCCAAGGAAACTAGTCAAAATACACGTATATGGCATGGCACAGTCAGAAGTATTATCTTATATGGAAGTGCAAGGTGGCCAATGACTGAAAAACTGATGTGAAAAATGACAGTTGAATTAAATTACTTAAGTAGATATCTTCAGATTACAAGCAAAAAAAAAAAAAAAAAGGAAAAAAATAAAATAATATGGGAAAAAGTGGATTTTATTTGAAAAGTGATTGAAAACTTGGAAAACAAAAAGTTGGGGTGCCCAAAAAAAAGGAATAAAGCCCAAAAAAGTATACCCCCCCCAC
>Ga0123355_10019429_pt1 | contig 10819 bp, 8 predicted proteins | sample TergutEmb28metaG_3_FD_89872 | JGI IMG/M metagenome (GOLD analysis project Ga0123355, IMG submission 89872) | Embiratermes neotenicus P1 segment gut microbial communities from Petit-Saut dam, French Guiana - Emb289 P1 | ecosystem: Host-associated > Arthropoda: Insects > Digestive system > Gut ...
CAATGTTATTATAGGTAGTGGCGGTGTCTGGATGTTCTACGCCCAACTTCTTTTCACGAATTCTCAAAGCCTTATAATTCCATTTCATGGCCTTTGGGTAATCTCCCTGATTTTTATACACCATTGCAATGTTATTATGGATAATGGCGATGTCTGAATGTTCTTTGCCTAACACTTTTTCACAGATAGCTGACGCCTTTTGATAGTATTCCAAAGCCTTAGAGTAATCCCCCTGTCCCTCATATGCAAACGCAATATCATTGAACAATGCACCAATTTCTTCTTTTTCAATATTGCAAATATAGCTCATCGTAGACTCAGCAATATTAAGGCGCACACGCACATCTATGTATATATCCGTAGCTTTTATGTACTCTTCGCCCGACATGTAACTTACGATCGTTTCAACATCCTCATATTGTATGCCTTCATCATTATATTGAAGCAGTACAGCTTCTTTTACTATCGGATGCATTTCATAACCCGTTTCTGATTTGGATAGCCAACCTAGTTTTAGCAGATCGCTTATATCATTAACATCACAATCAAGCCAATTTTCCACTTCAACAGGTAATTCAATACTTGGCATAAGTGCAAAATTTAGCAATATCCGTTTTTGCTCGTCACTTACTGAAACAAGGTCAAACAATACCTGCAAGTGTTTAGCAATAGTTTGAGAAACATCAGTATGGTCAGTTTCTATTTTTAGCTCAGGGTAAACTATCCCTTTTGCTTTTAAATCTGCTATATATTTTTCCAATGGATACCTGGGTGTGTTTGCTGCACGTGCCAGCAACTCAATGGAAAGCGTATGATTTTTTACAAGGTTTATAATCTCACGGACGTACACTTTTTGCTTTCTTGCTTCATCGTATTTGTAGTATTTGTAAAAAATATTAATACATTGCTCTTCCGATAAAATATCTATTGGGAATATCTCGAAACTGCCTATTTCATCCAATCTTGATGTCAATATTATATTTGCATGAAGCCGTTTAATAAAGTCAAGTCCATCATCATTAGATATGTTATCAATAAAAATGATAGTATCTTGCGTGGTGCCCAGTAAAAATTCTTTTATTTCTTCGTATCTGGCGTCGTTATCTTCAATATCTCTAAAAATCCTAAATGAAGTAAGTAGGCTTTCCTCTATGCTATGCTGGTACTCCACCCATGCTATATGTTTAAACTCATCTTTGACTTTATGATATAATGCTCTGGCAACGGTTGTTTTGCCAATGCCACCTAGCCCGTTAATAAGTGCAAGCTTGCGGTTTTGCTTAATTGCTTCGTGTAGTTCCTCTACTATGTCCTCCCGATGGATGAACTCCTTGCCTACCATTGGTGCCCCCGGAGTTAAATAATGCGGAAAACCAGAGGAGATTTCAGGAGATATTGGATTCGCAAATTCTGTTTTATATGAAGCTTTATCAATAGATCCATTATTTATAATAATTTGCCCGGTATTATTAGTTATATAGGAATTAGTGTTTCCTTTACCTTTATTTACATAGGAAATAGTATTTCCTTCTCCTTTGCCCTTATTAGAAAATATTTTTCCAATAAGAAGCCCCGCAGATGTCATAACTACACCTATCGCATTTGTGGCAATACCACTAAACAGCCATTCAACACTAGGTGCTGTTTCAACTATCCCATTAATTATGTCATTTAATTGCTGTAAGTCCATGGCTATATATCCCCGCTATTATTTGAAACCAATTCACTGTAATATTTGTCCATTATTATAGCAGGTTTTGTTGCAATTAGTAAATAATAAATTCTTAACTGTAAGCACTAACAATGTTTTTCGGCGCAAAAAATGTGCCCAATCGGTCTCATTTTGTCACCGATTGGGCACATTCGTCTTGTCGTTTTATCAGAATTTTGGAGCTGATTCCCTAAGAAATCCCATTATGCAGGTTTTAAAGCTGATTAACCTTAAAGCCAAACACACGTAAGCTTTGAACAAGCTCAGGTATTTGATTTCCTTGTATCAACAATGCATGGTGAGAACTTAGAGCATCCATAATTACATGCCCGTTGTTGTTAACATAATGCAACAGTGCCCCATTCCTGCAATCAGAGCCTGGATATTGGATGTAATTTACAATTTCACATTCAATTAAAGTAACTTGTTTCATATCTGAATGAAGCTTGGCTAAAGTAACAGGCCCTTCCGCCATGCGACAATCTACCATTATTGCATTATCATCCACAATTCCTAACACTTTTGGCCTAAGCATCCAATGAGTGCAAAAACTTTGAGGCGCAAGACCAAAATAGCCACAGTGTACACAAAGAGCATGATTGTCACCATTAGGTATGTTGGGGAAGCTGTCGATCTTTTCATGTTTAAGAGCCGCCATGCCCATTAAAAATGGATAGATATTTGTCATCATAATAGGCTTCCGGAGAATTGAATAGAAGATATACTTACTAACCAGTGTTAATGTATCACCTTCACACGCCCACAAGAGGTTGTCCTTTTCATAAAGCATATTCCAGGCCAAGCATGGGGTAGTATCACTATGAAAAGACTCGTTTAAACAATTAGCACCAACGCCTTTTATGCTGTCTAAACCACCAACTTCTGAAATTACTTCCTTGACGGCTATATAAATTTTTACGGCTTTTAAATAATCTGCCTCTGATACATTTTCCATTGGCACGTCCCAATTATTGCTGAGAGTTTTAGCCAATTCGTCATCTATAGATCCGGCTCGCTCGCATAGATCCTTGTAGCTCCTGTAAATCATCTTTAAACCAAAAGCCGTTTCCATTTGCTGAGTGCATTCTTTTTCCCACCAATAAAAACGTTTAAAAATACCGGCTTGCATACCTTCGCCGGGGTCATCTTGAAACATTAAAAAACGCATACCATTTTCCATATGCTTTTTACAATCTATTGCCCTAAAAATACATTTGGCAAGTTCAACATTATATGGAGAAAACACCGTTAATCCGGCATCCCTTAAAAAAGTGACAATCTCCCAGTCCCACATTTCTACTGTGCCAAACTCGCTTGTTAGGACTATAACAGGCAAAGTTATTTTTTGTAACGACTTCTTTTCCCCAAAGGCGGCACCCACAAGCTGAGGAAATACCACTACATCAGCACACTCAGGCAATTTTGCTCCCACAGGGCTTGGCGGAAGAAATTCCACCAAGTCCCCATAAAATTGCTCTAATACTTCACATTGGGTAGCCAATTCTTCTTTTTCCCGATCATTTATGCTTTCAAAATACAGGATAGCAGCTTTCATGACAACCTCTTTCTTAGATTTCTTACTTTATTTCTGACACTTTAACCAATCGGCCCTCTTTGTCTGAAAGAGTAGCGGCTTCCAAGACTTGCATAATTTTTACTCCATCCCAAAGATTAGGAGTAATTTTTTTGCCACCCGCCAAAGCTTCCAAAAAGTCTTTAATTGCGTGAACAAAAGTATGCTCATAACCGATAATATGTGCCGGAGGCCACCAAGCATCTATATATGGATGGCTTCCTAATGTAATAGGAATTGTACGGAATCCTTGTACAGGATCCGGGTCATCCATATTGTAATACTCCAGTTCATTCATACGCTCAAGGTTAAAAGCTATACTACCCTTGCTTCCATAAATTTCAAAGTAATTGTAATTTTTGCGTCCGCCTGCAAATCTGCTGGTATCAAACGAACCAAGCGCACCGTTTTCAAATTCTGTGTTCATAAAAGCAGCATCATCTATGGTAACTACGCCCATCTCAGAAGAATGAGCACTACCGGACGCAAATGTACCTGCGCCCTCGCCCGGAAGGGGGCGTTCTTTGATAAAAGTTTTCATCATTGCAGATACAGAAGCAATTTCGCCAACCAGAAATCTAGCTAGGTCTACAGAATGAGAATTTAAATCATAATGAGGGCCTGCTCCTGCCAATTCTTTTTGTAATTGCCAGATAAGCGGAAATTCAGGATCCATTATCCAATCTTGCAAATAAGCCCCGCGCCAATGATAAATTTGACCAATTTTGTTATCGTCAATTAGTTGTTTAGCAAAAGCAACAGCAGGTACACGTCGGTAGTTGTGGTTTAAATAGTGAAGAACTCCGGCCTTATCTGCGGCTTCTGCCATTTCTACAGCCTCAGCATACCTCATGGCAACTGGTTTTTCGCATATAATGTGTTTGCCGGCTTCTGCTGCTGCTACAGCCATTTCCTTATGCAGATGTGTAGGTGTACAAATGGCAATAACATCAATATCCTTGCTTTCAATTGCCTTACGCCAATCAGATTCTACCTGAATATATCCCCAGTTTGCAGCAAATTCTTTTGCCGACTCTGTATCTCTTGCACAAACCATTTTAAGCACAGGCTCGTAAGGCAAATCAAAAAAACGTGGTGCAGTGTGCCAAGCATTACTATGGGCTTTGCCCATAAACTTTGTGCCTATTATCGCCACATTAATTTTCTTTTTCATTATGCTACCCGCCCTTTACTTTAGCCAATTTTCTTTACAATATCACGAAGAGCTTTTACACTTATGCTTACTGCTTCATCTTCACAACCATACCAATCAGGATGAGGCTGGTCTACTTCAACAGCTAAGAAGCCCTGATAGTTAGCTTTCTTTAAAAGTTCTGCCAGCTTAAAGTTATCAATTAAACCTTGACCAACCGGTACCCCTGAGAAGAAGAACCAGTCTGTGGGCAGTGCTTTGGGGTTAACTGTCAAATCTTTTATATGAGTGGCAAATGTATACTTTGCCAATTTTTCCATACCTGCAACAGGATCATCCAATAAACGAAGGAAATTACCGGTATCAAAATTTATGCCGAAATTTGGATGGCCTACGCCCTCTATCATTTGCACCATTTCATCAGAAGTAAAGTCAACATGGTTTTCGTTTGCAATTTTGATACCATATTCGTCAGCGACTTTCATACATTCTTTAAATTGAGCAACAAGAGCATTAATTTGAGGCCCGTGAGGCTCATGACGGAACGTGAAGCTTGAGCCACATACACGCATTACATCTGCACCTATTAAATGGGCACGTTTTACACTGTCAAGCATATCTTTAAAAGCTTCCTCGTTTTGCCCACGTTCAAGACCATCAGGATGACCCCAAGCATAAACGCGGTCAAAACCATAAGCATCAAGCTTGCCCCTCAATTCTTTTAAATATCCTTCATCAAAACTTTCAAAGAAGCAAGATTCTAAAGAAACACCGTCAACTTCTAAGGCTTTTGCACGGTCAAGGAAATCATCCATGGTCATTTTCTTTTTAGGAGGTTCTTGTCCCGGGTACACCTCTCCAAAAAAACGATGGAAGCAATAACTGTCAATACCAATTTTCATCATAATCAATTTCCTTCTTTCTTTATAATAAGTGTTTACATAACCGACTTTAAAAATTTAAGTCCATTTTGAGCAAGAGCATCCTCAGACTCTGCCAAAGGCCGCCATAAAGAAACAGCCTTTGCAATTTCCGTAATTGCTGTTGTAAAAGATTCAATTATGACATATTTATTGTATCTTACATCTTTTAGACCAAAAACTATGTCTTGCCAAGGAAGATGATCCTCCCCCGGGGTGCCTCTATCATTAGCACTGGCATGAAAGTTAAATATCTTTTTATCTGCCTGTCTAAGTGCTGATCTTATATTTTTTTCTTCTATATTCATGTGGAAGGTATCTAACAAAAACCCTACATTGTCATAACCTATCATCTTAAAAAATTCTAATCCTTGTTCGACAGTATTTATAAAATCCGTCTCAAAGCGGTTGAGAGGTTCAACTGCTAGTTTAATGCCTTTTTGCTCGGCATAGTCTGCTACTGTTTTCATATTTTCAGCAGAACGTTGCCATTGTTTTTTTCGTTCATCCGGTGGAAGCAGCCTTGTTAGACCCACTGCGGAATACATTGGGCCTGAGACAAGAGGTGATCCAACTTGCTTTGCATAATCAATACATTTTTTTATATATTCTATGCCATTTTCACTGACGAGTGGGTTGTCAGAACTGATGTCTCTATCTGACCCAAAAGCACCACAAATCAATACTTCAATTTTTGCTTTTTGAGCTGCCTCCTTGATTGCAAGTGGATCTATGGTGTCAGGATTTTCTATACACACTTCAAGCACATCAAATCCCATTGTTTTAACCTTTTCAAACAAATCTAAGGTGTTGTTTGAAAAGGGTGAAACCCATATAAAAGTGCTTGCTCCAAATTTCATATATTCACGTCCCTTTAAAACTGTTTTTCCTTCTTAGAAGCGAGTTGTTGTAGTAATACAGCCAGTATCAAAATAGTACCTTGTATTGCACCTACCAAAAAGCTTGGCAATTGCATCAAGTTCATTAAGTTATTTATAACACCTATGATTAGAGTTCCAAAAACTGTACCCCATATACGGCCTCTGCCACCACTTATTGCAGTACCGCCAATGATAACCGCAGCAATTGCTTCCAGTTCATAAAAAGTACCGGATGAGGCAGAGTTCATACTTCCAATACGTGATGCTTCTACAAGAGCGGCAACGCCAACCAAGGCACCGGCTATCATGTATATATATGTCTTTACTCGTTTTACATTAACTGCGGAAAGATTAGCCGCCCTTTCGTTACTTCCAACAGCGTACATATGCCGCCCAAGGGCAGTTCTATTGCAGACAATTGTCATCAATACAGCTAAAGCCAACCAATAAATAACAGGAAGAGGAAGATAGCCGCCAAAAATACGTGTGCCGGAAAATGCTAAAAATCCACCAACGCCTAGTTCCGGGCTTCTGTCTATCATGATTCCGCCACCACGTGCATAATGCAATGATAGCGATCGAATAATGCGCATCATTCCCAGGGTGACAATAAAGTCCGGGATTCTAAATCGTGAAGCAAGTGTGCCATTGATTCCACCAACAACAACACCAACAGCAATTGCTGCCATAAAGCCCAAAAAGATGTTGCCCGTTGTATTCATAACCCACAAAGCAACCAAGCCGCAAGCGGCAGTAAGAGAACCAACAGAAAGGTCTATACCACCAATAATAATAATCATGGTCATACCTATTGCAATAATACCAATAATAGCGTTGTTAAGTAAAATGTTAACAATATTTCTGGTATTTAAAAAAGTATCACCCTGAATGAGTATTGCAATAATAACTAATGCAACTAATGTTACGAGAGCACTATTTTCCATTAACCATTGCCTATAGTTAAAATTTTTGAAATTGATACTTTTGATACTGTTCATATTTCATATCCTCCTAACTGAGTGCTGTTATTCAGCAATGCTTCCGCCTGTTGCAATCAGCATAATAGTTTCTTCATCCATCTCATCATGCAAAAGTTCATGCCGCACTTCTCCGTTAAACATAACATAAACTCGGTCGCAGGTTTTTTGAAGCTCCGGCACTTCGTTTGACAAAACAATGAAGCTGTACCCCTGTTCTGCCAAAGAAATAATTTGGCGGTAAATCTCCATCTTTGCCCCTACATCTACACCTTGAGTTGGGTTGTCCAAAATTAATACTTTTGGGTCAATACACAAAGCTTTAGATAATACAACCTTTTGCTGATTTCCTCCGGAAAGGGATGTAATCTTATTTTTTGTATCGCTTACTTTAATATTCAATTTTTTAACATACTGAGCTGTCAAACTGTTCTGTTTTTGTGGGCTTATAAGACCAAAGGAGGATATATCCTTCATAATAGGCAGTACAAGATTTTCTTTAATGCTCAAATCAGGAACAATACCGTTTTCTTTACGGTTTTTTGGTACGTACCCAATTTTATTTTTCTTTGCTGTGTTTGTATTATTCATTTTTACTGCTTGACCATTGACAACTATTTCGCCTTCATATGGGGCATTAGCTCCATATACTGAAGCAAAAAGTTCAGTCCGTCCATCACCTAAAAGGCCGGTTACACCAAGTATCTCGCCTTTACGTAAGTACATATTAATGTTTTTGTATTCTCTTTCCCTGGAAAGATTTTTAATTTCTAAAACAGTCTCGCCAAGTTCTCGTTCAGAGTAAATATCATCAGAAGAGACTTCGCGGCCTACCATATGGGTGCTTAAATCTCTTTCTGTTATCTCCGGCCCTACTTTGCCGGTGGCAACAACGTCGCCATCACGCAATATAGTATAGCTATCACAAATTTGAATTACCTCATTTAGTTTGTGAGATATAAAAATAATTGCAATGCCTTGTTCTTTTAGTGTCTGAATTACTTTAAAAATGCCTTCTATTTCAACATCAGTAAGTGATGCTGTTGGCTCGTCCATAATGATAACCTGTGCCTCTTTTAAAAGTGCGCGGGCAATCTCAGTAACTTGCTTATAGGATGGGTTTAACTCTCCCACAAGTGTATTTGGATGAATATTAACTCCCATTCGTGTTAATACTTCTTTTGACTTTGATTCCATTGTTTTTTTGTCAAGCAAAAAGCCTTTTTTAAGTTCACTACCCAAGTATAAATTTTCAAATATATTTAAATCATTCACCAATGAAAGTTCCTGGTGAATAAAACCTATTTTACCGGTGATAACTTTTTGATCTCGTAACTGGTCAATTTCTTTACCATCAATAATAATACTGCCTTCATCTTTTAGTACAACATTACCTAATATGTTCATTAGTGTTGATTTTCCGGCACCGTTTTCTCCTAAAAGGGCATGGATACTGCCTTTTTCAAGGGTAAAATTTACCCCTTTTAACACATAGTTTGCACCAAAGGATTTTTTAATTGCTTTCATTTCAACGGCTACGCTCATACCCTCACCTAGCTCTCCGTATTAATAAATAATATCATTAAGAAGCTGTCTAAATCAAAACTACGGGGCTTTGCCCAAGATTTTAATCTTTAGCAACAGCCCCTGATTATTAAATTAAGCTACCACAGTAAATTTGTTTACCATGGTGAACCCGGTGCTAAAAACTGCTCAACATTGTAACGGTCAATAATAGTTGGTGGAATTATGATAACGTTAGGGATTGGGAAGTCTTGGTCAAAATCAAAGTCTCTTCTGCCTTCATGTAAATATTCAATTGCTAAATCTACAGTATCAGCAATCATGCTGGCAGCAAAGGTTGCAGTCATCAAGAAAATGTCTTCTGATTCAAGGATCATGTTAAAGTACACTTGAGAACCACCGGAGCCATTGATAAAGCGAACATCGTCACGTCCTGATTCGCGTACAGCTTGTAACGCACCCATAGATAAACTGTCGTCAATAGTAAAGATAGCATCTATTTGCGGGTTAGCTGTTAACATATCTGTAGTTACGCGAAGCCCTTCTTCAATAGAAATAGCAGTGGCTGTCATTGTTACTTGCTGAATGTCAGGATATTCTGACATAACATCTTTGAATGCAGTAATACGTTCCACACTGGTAGAACCAACGGCAGGTACTTCTAAGTATGCAACAACGCCGGATCCGCCAATGCCTTCAGCAATTACTCTGGCACTTTCTCCGCCGATAAGTCGGTTACTGCCAAGAAGACGAAGAATAAAGTCAGCTTCAACATTACGGTTAAACACGAACAATGGGATGCCTGCATCTACAAGATTTTGTGCAGGAATCGAAAGCTCGTCTGAGTGTGGAAAAAGTACAACGCCGGAAACACCTTGGATAATAGCATCTTCAAGTTGTCCGGCTTGCTGAGCTACGCTTTCAGATTGCCAAACACGATAATTTCCAATACCTCGTTCACGTAATTCATCGCCCTTTTGATTGGCAAAGAATATAGTTGCGGCAATCCAACCATGAGCAGCAGCAGGTGCCAATACAACAAGGTCAATGTCTTCCAAAGCCATACCGGCAGTATCAGCGGGAGCAGGTGCTGAAGTATCTGCAGGGGGTGGTGTAGGGGTGGCGGCCGGTGGCGGGGTAGGTTGTTGTGTAGGTGCTGTAGGCGTTGCCGCCGGCCCTGCGCAAGCTGCAAACAAAGATGTTGCCAAGGCTAATGCCAAAATTTTCTTGCCAAATCTTTTTGTCATTTTCATTCTCCTTTTAATTACAATATTACTGACAGTATTATCATGTGACAGGAAAAAAATATCATACATTTTTACAATTGTCAAGTAATGGATTTGTAATATAATTAGTAAAAACTTACAAAGAAATTTAATGATTTTTCATTTAAAACACAAAAAGAATGCAGTGTTAATTTCTATAACCATTCACATTGAAAATTTCATTGGAATAGTGCATAATACAAGCTACTACCATTCATAGCAACCAGAATAAATGAGGTGAACGATGTATACTCCAACTGATTTGGAAAAAGCTAAAGAACGAATCAAAAGTGGTCGGGCAACTTTTGTTATAATGCACGCCGGCAATATAGTAGGTGAAGCAAATGGTATGGGAGTTAAACCTATTTTGCTTTTTTTGGAAAATGAGCCAACTTCTTTACAGGGTGCAGAAGTGGCGGATAAAATTGTAGGCAAAGCTGCCGCCATACTATCTGTGTTAGGCGGTGTTCAGTATGTATATGGAGAAAAAATGAGTGTATCCGGGCTTGATTATTTAGAAAATGCAGGAATTGTCACAAACTATGATGCATTAATTGAAAGTGTAAAAAATAGGGATGATACCGATGTGTGCCCTTTAGAAGCATGTGTTGCAGATATAGATGATCCCCAAGAAGGCTATGAAGCTATTAAAGAAACAATTTCTCGATTACATGCAAAATAATAGTTTCAAAACAAATGCGCGCAACCGATGACAAAGTGAGATCGGTTGCGCGCATTTGCTATATAGCAATTCCGATTGACATTAACATGTTTACGTGTTGATGCAAGTGGAAATTGCGCCCCCTTCATCGACA
>Ga0123355_10019430_pt1 | contig 10819 bp, 5 predicted proteins | sample TergutEmb28metaG_3_FD_89872 | JGI IMG/M metagenome (GOLD analysis project Ga0123355, IMG submission 89872) | Embiratermes neotenicus P1 segment gut microbial communities from Petit-Saut dam, French Guiana - Emb289 P1 | ecosystem: Host-associated > Arthropoda: Insects > Digestive system > Gut ...
GATACTTGCGGGAAGAGGAGGAACATAAACCTGATCCTTGACGTAACCCCATAGAAAGAAATCACATGGGGTTGCATCTGGAGAACGAGGTGGCAGTTGTTAAAACCCCAACAATCATTTCGAATAACCCTGTGTAATACCCTTTTGGGAATTCTATTTTCTTCCATTCTCTGTACATGCCCAAACCAATGTAATCAATTTAACCTTATTGTCTTTATTATAGTAGGTTTTTTAACACTTGCATAAATTTCTTTATTGCTTTAATGTCCTCCAATTTTCTTTTTCATTTTCATATACTGAGGCTAAAATTCTTCTATACACTTTCCTTTCAAAAATGATCATTGTACATGTGGATAAATATATTTAGGGTGCTGTACTAATGACACCTTTGTGTTGTGAAAATTACCATGTGCCAACATATTTTTCAGGGATCAGCCTTTCAGCTCTTTCCTCATCTTCCCATTTCATCACTTTTAATTATCACGTACTGCAGTAGTATAAAATAATGCCTGCATGCTAATTATGAATTCTGATGTTGCAGGAGATGTCACAGCGAAACAGATGTGAAGGAATAATACAGGATGCCATACTGCTGGGAACACCTGTTACTGGTTGTCCCAAGGACTGGCAGAAGCTCATGAGGGTGGTGTCTGGGAAAATTGTGAATGGTTATTGCAGGCAAGTATTTCTTTCCTGCAGGTTCAAAGAAATCAGACAGGACTCTAATATTTATATACATTGTAATTTAAAGAGAAGTATAACTTTAGGTAAAGCTTGGGAATGTCTTAGGTATGAAATCAGGAACAGATGCCAAAATTTGTTATTTAGTGTGCCTGTACTGTGTATTAATGATACGCGATTGTGTACAGTAAAATATTCTGGAATTTTGACGTCTTCATAGGCTTGAGATGTAGGGGTGAGATATTGTAGAAGTGAGGCCAAAACACTACAGTATGGTTTATTTTTATTGTAATATACATGAAATGAACCAAAATTTGGTCTTCCTTAACATCACTGTTTAATTTGTATATTAGGATAAAGCTAGCTGACAAAACTGCATATATATAAATTAAACAATAATAAAAACAATAAATAATATGTGTGTGTGTTGATGTATTCCATAACTTTTTTTCTTGCTACAGGAGTGACTGGTTGTTAAAATTCTTGTACCGTACGCTGTCCATGGCTAGTGATGTGGCAGGATTGCAGCCAGTTGATGTGCAAGACCGGCGTATGTGCAATATTGATCTAAGTGACATTGTTTCTGGTGAGTGAACAATCCAAACTTGTACTTCTTCATTGGCTGGTTGCCACTTTTAAATTTAATATTACATGTGTAAAAAATTGTAGTCTTGTACTAATTGATTTGAGTTCATGACTAAGTTTATAGGCTGTTTTCAGACTCTCTTTAATTTACGTGGCCTTTTGTTCAGCAGCTGCCAGAATGTGTTAAATTTACCTTATGGAAATATGCACAATTAAACATTTGGGTTATATAATGACTCTTAACTGAAAACTACCACAGGGACATCATTCTGATATAAGGAAAGATGATGGTTACACTCTTAATGAAACCAATGTGTAGTCTATGTGTGTTTTCTTGTATTCAGAAGCTCAAAAGGTGTGAATTTCCTCAAGTGTCATTATTTTTGTTACATCATTTTCAAAAATACTTAAATTAGGGCTGTCACATTGACATAATATGGTCAGACAATAAAGATCCAGGACTGATGTTATTTGAACAGATGCACATGAAATAAGAAGAAAATAGTTTTAATTTCTTCCAAAGTAATTTTTGTTGACTGGAACACACTTTTTATTTTATTATAAAAGATTTAAAGACCAATAATCCATTGCATCCAAAGGAGCTGCATACAACTCTGTGGTTATGTTCTACTTGATGATTGTGACATCCTGAAATCTTGTAGTTTTGAGGGCAGTTTTCACTTGAGGGAGTAGATAAAAGTTGACTGACATGAGGTCAGGTGCAAAAAGGTAAGTGGCTGGACTCCACCAAGCTGCGATTCCCCTGAAAGTGTTTCACCATCTTGGCAGAATGTGTTCATCCATGAGATTGTGTGGAACAAATTGCATTCATATTTTCCTGTTTCCCACTCTTCAGGAAGAATATGACATTTTCTCCACCATCAATTTAAGGGCCATTTAATGGTCTCTAGTCACAATTTCACAAACACCAGCAATAGTTGCCTGGTTTCGAGCAGCCAATGGCCACCCACTCCTTGGATGGTCTTCCAGATCTTCATGTACCTCCCTGAATCTTTTAAACCTTTGAAGGTGTATGTACAATATACAGTTTCATTTAAGCATTTCATATGTTTCTGTGGAGGTTGTCTTGACTTTGAAAGAAAAGGAAATTTCGTGTTTGCTTATGTTGCTGCACTGACAACAAATACAAACATAACTTACATGTGGGGTTGCAATGCATGAAGTTATTGATCAAGAACTTGCTTGTCATTGATCCTGTAGGTCATAGCTTGAGGTAACAGAAACAAGCTATGGTTGTTTTATGCACCAAGTCATACTTGTATGATGGGATCAGTCCTGGAACTTTTTTTTACCAGGTACATAATTAACAGCCTCAATTAATAATTTTTTAAATTCTTGAGTGTTTCATTCAATTCATTAATTGGCCACATTGTACTACAAAATGCTGTCAGTTTCTTGATGCAAAATATAGCCTGTGCTGCACTTAGTGTGTGGTTCTGCTAAGTTATCTTTTTAGCACTTCTAGTTAACTTGGTTTGTTGTTCCTTTGCTATTACTTTAAATAACTGAAGTGGAAACTCTAACATTGGATTAGGGTTTCTTGATAATTTTAAATCTTACTGATTAAAGGCCACAGTGAATATCCAGAGAAGATTGATGCTATACTGAAAGCAGTTGGAGTCAGAACATGGGATGATGTCAAATACCTTGAGTCAAAACTTAAAAAGTCTTCTTCTGACATTCCAGGAAATGAACAAATGAAGGTACTGGTTTCAGTTTTTTCATTGGCATGTGGCTAGCTTTAAAGCATGTCACATAACATGAAGCAATGTTGTGTACCCCTGTAATTAGCTAAATTACACTTTTATGGCATTCATTGAATTGCTGCCATTTCAGATACTGTCTTATGGATAGCAAACAAAAATAGAAATAAAATCACTCATGTAGGTCAAAATTGTGTCTGCTAAGAGGGAGAACACTAAAATTTGTGGTGTCCCTCAAGCATCAGTCCTAGGGCATTTGCTTCCATGATATACATAAGTGACCTTCCTTCAACAGTACCATAAACTTATGTTTACCTTTGTTGCAACTTTTTCAGATTTCACTGCTTTCCTTAAGGCCTTCAAAATCAGATAAGTCTTTGCACCAGAAGCTTTCCAACGAATCTTCCAACATTGATTCAGCATCAGTACCTGCAACAGAGACATCAGTAACGAGCTTGGAGAATACAGTAGTCACTTCTGGTACTGCTGAAACAAGCAATGGTTTGTCTGGATTTGCAGGACCTGACAACGTTGAGCACATAACAAAAACAGTGGAAGAAACTGTGGAGGCAGCATCACCACCACAAGAATCAGCAGATGGATGTAAATATTAAGCAATAAGCCTATACCATTCCACAGACAATGCAACTCTTTAAATACCTCATAGTCCAAAGAAATGAATACACAGTATTATATGTACAAGGATGTGCAGACAGTACTGTTCTAAGCTGTTTGTTGGTGCTAAATTTGGTTCTACTGAAGTTTCAGTATAATGAAGTGAAAAATGTTCTCTGTAGCTATGTGCTGTTGAGAACTACATTCTGAAAAGTTGTTGAAAATGACATCGTGTGGTAGGTGAGGGGTACTCTGAAACTTTGCAAAATGTTTGATACCAACTGCTTGATCATTTAAAGTAAAGCAGCCAGTGGAAACTTCACCAAATATAAAGAAGTAATGAATCAGTAAGCAGAAATCATGAAAACACTACACTGTTTTTGTTGTTTATAGTGTGCAGCACATTTGAGCTTTGGAAAGAGTTTGTAACTCTTAAGACATTCTATTTTTGTACTAGACTTGACACAATTGGGCATGGTCCAAAAATAGACTTTAATGTGGTATGTGAATTAATTTTATTAAAGAAATAGTTCCTTTTGTACTTATAAAACAGGTTTTAGAAATCACAGTAGTAATAATTATTAAAGATTAGCCTGAAATCTATTTCTTCATGAAAGAGTCAGTCTTTGCTATTGCTAGAGCAATGTTTGGAATCACATAAGGTCACATTTAGGCTGCAATTTAAATAACACTGGGTTAGTATCTAGTGCCTGTAGGTCTGTAAATACTGTTCAGTTACATTAACCGGTGCTAGTTCATGGATAATTGGCTGAAAAAATGCCTACAATGTAGGACGCATTGAGTCGAGTGAATCTAACAATGGCACAGAGGGAATTAAAAATCACTTTCTTGTTTTAATCATCTTTCCAGTATTGGACAGAAGTTTGTGAGGTTTTCATTAAATTATTTATTCACACTCTTTGGTCACTTTGAAAGAGATTATGTTATCAAAAATGTTTTTATATTGTTCCATGGTTTTGGAATTTTTAATGTTGACGGAACATCTTAAGAGAACAGGGTTTGTTTCAAATTGACTTATTTATTTATTATTGATGGTGTATTTATTGCTGTTTTTGGTAAGGATTAGTGAATAATGATTATCAAGCTTGTAGAAATAGCAGTCTTGGCCTAATTTGAGATGCTGTCCCAGCTTGTCTGGATATGAAACACTGGTGCTGTCCACTCAAGATCAGTGTTTGTTCAAAGGAACTTATACACTAAGACTTTACTTATATATAAAAATTAGAGGTTTTTCCTCTTTTATTGTGCATGTAGATTGTACAAAGTTATACTTGTGTCATCTTACTGCTACAATCACATATCACGCCTCTGTGTGAAAGACAGGAATTCTAGGCACAAAAGGCAGTACTTGTGTGTACTGTGTAACAATTTTAATACAATATTAGTTACTTATTCTTAGTGTAATCAATATACACAAGATAAAACAAACATTTTGTGACAAAACTCTTGGTCAGCTTGAACATAAACTGAGCATACTCTCATTAGAACAGGGTCTTTGTCCCCAAAGAATGCTTTTCACAAGGTGCTATTACCTAGTTTTTTGCTCCGTATTGTTCAGGCTGATAAAATATAGGGTAAAAGCAAGTGTTAGTGAGTTAATAACAAATCAAGCTAAGAGTCATTTACTTTAGAAAGTAGTGGAATTTATTACTCTAAAATTTCTATGTAGAGATCAAACTATGATAATTTTTTTCGTTCTGATTCATCCACAACAAAGAGCCATTTTGATGTGCGCATCCCCATTGTGTTGGTTCAATAACAAAGAATTTTTGTGTATTACACATACAGTCGAACACAACTATATTTCACCTAGTAGTGCAGTAGGAATACAACTACATGTTTCGGCTCTATATGTGGGCCATCTTCAGGTTGTGATTTAACTTACAGAGCGGCTATACAACATGTGTGGGGTGTTCTTTGAGGGTATTGGGGGTTGGCTGGGAGGAACGAGATCTCGTTGTTACAATAGTGGGTACCCATGACCTAGGGCTGTTACAAGTGAATTATCAGTAGTTGTTTATGTACATATGTCAAAGTATGTTACTATTCTTATCCTAAGGATATGTTACAATTAGTATCATTAGTAATATTGTCAATATACTTAAAAACTAGCATGCTATAATGTTATAGTTCATAAAACTCTAGCAATAATACCATAGTGTCACTGAGTGTCAGTCAATATTTTTGTGTGTTATTTGCATCAAAACTTGTTTCTACAGGCTAAGCAATGTTTTAACAGAGCGGCGTTTCCACTGGGTGTGCAGTTTTAGCTGAGGTGTTTTTTTTTGGGGGGGGGGCGGTGGCTCACGTTCGCGTAGTTAGACAAAATCGTGGTGTGGTTGGGTGCCAATCCAGATGCTCGTCTATATTCTACTGCCTTTTTTTTTAGGTGGGGGTGTCTGTGGGTTATGGAGGTGTAGGTCAACTGTCTGTGAATATATAGGAGAGGGCAAATAATGAAGTGCGCATAGGTTGCAGTTTCACAGGCTGTTTTCTGAACCGGTAGTGAATTTTACTCACTCATTATTAGAGCAGTTGGTCATCTTGTCCAGGCCGGCAGTCATGTGGGATTTCTTCCATTATCACTGTCACATCACACTAAATGGTAGCGTGGTTTTATGAGTACACTGTCATGGTGTATCTGTGTGGTTATATTTTTATATACAGAAGGTTTCGTAATTTAAACACAGTTTTGTTTTACATTCACAGATTTAACATAAATCACTATCTCGTGTTTGTACCTTCACTCAGGAGTTGCACATGTGGAAAAAGAAAAAATCACAGCTGTCGTAAGGTATGCGTGGTATTTAGGTGCATGTGGTTACTGTAGTGAGGCCTGGATTTTATTTTGTGTGTGGTGGTGGTTCCCTGTGTTGGAGTGTTCGGGTCTGTCTGCTGTTAGGGGGGTAGGGAGGGAGGGGTTTTATGGGCGGTGGGTCTTTATGAGGGTGTCAAAGATTGCATTCAGATATACGGTTTGGTTTTTGTTTAAATAGTTGTTTGCCGCAAACTCTGTGTAGATGTGAAATCTTTCAAGTGTGTTCAGGTGGGCTCCTTTTTTATGGCAATGCAGTATTTGCATGATACTGTTCATGGGGCTGAAGGAGTGAGGCTTCTTCATTAAGGTGTTTCGCGAAACTGGATGTGTGGCTATTATTTCTGAAGGCTTTCTCGTGCTCCTTGAACCGCGTGGCGAAGCGTCTATCAGTCTGTCCGACAAGCTTTATTACAGTCGGGACAGGTTAGTTTGTACACTCCCAATAGTGAAAATTTATCAGGGGTGGAGTTTTTGTGGAAAGTAGATTTCCTATAGTGTTTGTGGTGCAGAATGCTATTTTGAGTTCTGTTTTTCTGAAGAGGTTGGTAATGTAGGAAGTTTCCTTGCCTACATAGGTGAAGCTGGTCCACTTTTGCTTGGTTGTTCAGGGTGCTGTTGGTCTTGTTGGGTTATGGGTGGGGTGTTTATGAGGCTTGATCGGAAAGGCATTATTGTGTAGAATGTTGTGGATGATGTTTAGCTCATGTTGGTATTATTATTCTTGTAGGTTGTAGGAGTCTAGTCTGTTGAATAGGAACCTGACCGCTGTGTATTTGTGGTGTGTGGGGTGGTTGGAGGTGTTGTGGATGATGGTGTACATGAATGTGGGCTTCCTGTATATGGCGGTTTTAATGTTTGTGGGGGTTCTGTGTATGGAGATGTCGAGATAGTTCAGAGTGTGATCTCTTTCTGCTTCTGCTGTGAAAAAACCCACCTCAGCTAAAACTGCACACCCAGTGGAAACACCGCTCTGTTAAAACATTGCTTAGCCTGTAGAAACAAGTTTTGATGCAAATAACACACGAAAATATTGGCTGACACTGAGTGACACTATGGTATTATTGCTAGAGTTTTATGAACTATAACATTATAGCATGCTGGTTTTTAAGTATATTGACAATTTTACTAATGATACTAATTTTAACATACCTTAGCATAAGAATAGTAACATACTTTGACATATGTACATAAACAACTAATGATAATTCACTTGTAACAGCCCTAGGTCATGAGTACCCACTATTGTAACGAGATCTCGTTCCCCCCACCCAACCCCCAATACCCTCAAAGAACACCCCCCAACATATTGTATAGCTGCTCTGTAAGTTAAATCACAACCTGAAGATGGCCCACATACAGGGCCGAAACATGTAGTTGTATTCCTACTGTACTACTAGGTGAAATATAGTTGTGTTCGACTGTATGTGTAATATACAAAAATTCTTTGTTGAAGAGCCATTTTGTTTGTTACGGGTGAGACACAGAAAAATGAAGCGTATGGTACCATATGTATATCCTACAGGTTTTCACTCAGCAACATTATCATTAGTATGGGTGAAGATATGAGCAGTTTTACTGAACTTGAAAGTGCAAATCATACATATCATACCATATATATATATATCCTACAAGTTTACACTACGCAACATTGTCACTAGTGTAGGTGAAGATATGAGCAGTTCTACTGAACTTGAAGGTGCAAAACATACATATCATACCATATATATATATATATATATATATATATATTCTACAAGTTTACACTCAACAACATTATCATTAGTATGGCCGAAAATATGAGCAGTTTTACTGAACTTGAAGAAGCAAAGCATACATATCATAAATAAAAGGAAATTTTTAAAATAAAAGTTTAAAACTAAAAATATAGAGAAAACTTCATTTTCAATTACAAAATGCTCTAATTATTCAGCAGGGTGATACTGACAGTGTCCTTCAGACTTCCCCTTTATTTATCAATATAGGTATTTTTAAACTATGTTAAATTATACATGTATTTATATATAGAGCAAGATGCTATATATTTATATATTTGTCAACTACTTGCTCTATAAATTCCTATTTAAGTAAAGGCTAACTTCCATGTGGCTTGAAGAGAAGTCATTGAAGATTCATAAATAGTTTTGTGTTAAGTGTAGATGTTAAATATAGGGTACTGATATATAGACTGATAGCCTACATGTCCATTCATTTCACTGATAGGCATATTTGTTAGTGAAACATTGCTAGAATAAGAGCATTTCACTTTCCACTGATGACCAAACCTTATATTGTGGTTTCCTAAAGAGTACACTGCAACAGTCACATGTATTTTTGTAGTAGAAATATATAGATAGCCATTTTGCATAATATAGTATAGTGTTCTTAAAATGGCATGTATTTTGTAGCAGATCTTTGCCAATGCATTATAGCTGAAACGAAACATATCAGAACATACCTTCCTAACATAATGAACAGTATCTTGTTTCACAATTTGTATGACTAATAATAAGACATGCTTGTGCATTAGGTATCTGAAGAAACATTCACAGTCACTTGAGATGACATAGTGCTTAGTGTATTGCTATTTTGGTATGCATATCTAAATAAATAAGTGTATATCTATATAAACTAGTCATTAACTGTGTTAAATAGTAATGTGAGTATATGTATATACACATCTCCTTCACTTAGTGTTAAGGGATGACAGATTTGTTAAATTTAGAAACTCCAGCATATATAGGCCAGAATCTAAAGAATGTCACTTATTCTTCTTAAAATATTTTCTGTACTTGTCCCTGTAATGAAGGTAATGCAGCAAGTATAATTTGTAACCCTTCCCACTCTAATTTGCACTGCTACTTATTTTGCACTCCACTTTTCCTCATTGACATTTGGGTATGGCCTTCATAAACAATTATTTACAGCCAGACTTAAGTAGAACTAGTGAGACCAAATGGTTTTTCGGGTTACCAAGAGCGGACAGAAGTTATCACAAATTTAAAGTCAGTGAGACATTGGCCCTGACATGCCATTTGAGGTATGAGAAATACAGTTAGTTGGTGGAGGCTGCCAAACATTTGAGCTAGATGACCATGCTTTAAATGTTAGGGCTTCCCCGACACCTAATTGGAAAAGGTTAAGGAAACAGATGAAGCAGGTGTGAGGCCTAAAATAGAGTACAGAAGATACAGAAATTACAAGCGCAATGCATGTTGCAACATGTTCAAATGCTTGTTACAATCAGTACAGATGTTATTCTGTACTGATTGTAACAAGCAACATAAAATACAAACCCAGAATGGTCAAAGCTGTCAAATTAAACACTAAAGAAACAACCAATAGGTCACTCATTCATGACTAAGAATGTGGATTATTGGCTGCACTGACATAAGAGATCAATTATTTTACAACTTTGTAGAACACTTCACCTTTGTATGCCAGATGGACTCTGTATTTGATGATGGCAAGTGCAGTGAAATAAAATAACACATGTTTTCTACCTCTTGAATAGTGGGGCACTTATTAACTTTATCTTTAAAACCAATTTGTAATGCAAATCATAAAATTCCTTATAAAAATGTGTGTTATGCCCAAGAGTAATTATTATTCTTTGGCCCAATGGGATTATTGAGTTACCAAGCAGTAAATGCATCTATTGAATAATTATCTCTGGTTATTGTCCCTGTGTGGGTTTTTCTTGTACCCCCTTAAACAAGAATACCAAAGTGGCTGCTAATATTTTTACAAAATATTCCTTGCTGTACAGTTTTATGTGATGCCTACATAATACCACTATGCTAATTTAAGAGGTTTATATATTTTTATACAATACTTGAAATCTGCTCTTATAAAATGTCAAAAGTATCCCTCTTAACTTCATGGCCTATGGATTTCGAAGTCCACTAGTTTGTAACTATTGTTACATGAGCTTCTACAACATGTCCCTGTATTCAGTATGAAAGTTTTGATGTAATTTTATTTATGTCCAAGGTTTTTATGAAAATGTGAAAGTACGTGCATGTGCTGTGATAATTTACTTTATCTGTTTTCATAAATTTCCAGGATAGTCAAGAATCATAACATCACAATCCTATTTCTGCTTAATTAATTGGCTTAACAACCTAACAGTTCAGCCTGAATATAAATACGGTGAAAGGCCACAATTTTTAGTGAGGTCTATGGCAAGAAGTCTGTAGTAACACTTTAAATGTTAAATATAGAGAAAATGTGTATTATTATGAGCATATGATACAAACTTCTTTTTAAGCTTTCGCCGTGTTGTAAATGTAATTTATTCCTTTTTGGGTAATTCCCCGGCGTCTGAGATTTAATTGCCGACGTTTCGGAACTCACTATCGGTTCCATCTTCATAGGC
>Ga0123355_10019431_pt1 | contig 10819 bp, 6 predicted proteins | sample TergutEmb28metaG_3_FD_89872 | JGI IMG/M metagenome (GOLD analysis project Ga0123355, IMG submission 89872) | Embiratermes neotenicus P1 segment gut microbial communities from Petit-Saut dam, French Guiana - Emb289 P1 | ecosystem: Host-associated > Arthropoda: Insects > Digestive system > Gut ...
CAAGCCGAAATATTCAGTGCCTGGTATTAACCCTTATCCTGCTAACGTGGAGAATATGGTGAGCTCCTAATAATGTCAGCAGTTGGCAGGTGGGATTTAATTCGGCGTTTATAGGGTTAATGTTGTCATTCCATCTTCAGAATAACACATCACTATTTTACAAAATTTTACATCGCTGTTGTAAGAAAACGCCTCTCCCCTCTCTTGCCGTACTGTCTACCTGATAATTGCTGATTTAAACAGTCGAAACATGTAGCAGCGCTTAATAAAAAACCAATATTTTATATCTATACGGTTGTGTTTATCGGTCAATATAACACTTTGTCTAACACTTTAACGATAATTTAGTGCTGTACGGTGAAATAATCGCTGTTTGTTCTCAGATCCACACAAAACACATAAATACAGTGTGTGGGCAGAACGTGGCATTGTTGGATGTTAAACTGTCGGTACAAATTGTGACCTTTGGCCTAAAGATGTTACAACAGTTTAAAGATAATATCTGTTTGCTTCGCACAAATTAAGGCTATATTGCTGTACTAAATTTAAGCGGCTTCCGCAGTGCCCTCACGCCCTCACGCCCTCAGTTTCCGTGTGCCATACAGCAGAGCGGCCACAAACAGAAATAGCTCAGGACATGTAAGCATATTGCATCATTCCGCCACTGGGTCAGAATCTTGCCGCACGCAAACTTAACCTACGGCAGCAGTTCGTTTCAAATTGCGTTTTCCCTTTAGTGTGTTTCTTGCCGCAGAGCGACGTCCAAAACGCAGAGCTGTTAGCAGTTCACACACTGTGTCTCTGTCTCGACATTACGTATCAGGCGTACCAACATAAATATTATGTTGCAAATTACAAAGCCAGTGCACGCACATTCTGATAAATTCGGGTTTAAAATCGGATGGTGAAAGGAATTTAAAATTAGCCTTTTGGCGCCGGAATTATTTTTTTTTAAATTTTAGCACATTCTGTATATAAAACGTGAATAAAACAGGAACCAAATATGCTAGAATTATGAAATAAACTGCATTTTGAAGAGAAAAAACGGAGAGTTTATACCATGTTTAAAATATTCAGTACCTATACTTGTTGAATAAATATATATAATGCAACGTTTAGAGGTTAGCGGTGCGGTTCGACCACTATAGGGGTCTCGTTAGGCGTCAAAGGGTTAGACAAAAAGATGAGATTCGCACAACTTATCCAGCCACATTACGGCACCTCGTTATATAGAACAATGAAATGCCGTAATCATTTTTAGGTTTGTGCACGACGAAAGGGCACGGCTAAACATTGTTTTGGCATAACTGAGACAGCCACAGAACGTGGATTGTGAGGCGAACAGAAGGAGAGGTAACATGCATCTTGGTGTCGTTGTCAGGAACAACATAGGCAGCGTACATGAAGGCGCGTTCGTGTAACCGTGGTTGTAGTGGGAAAGCAATAAGAATTGCATGTTCTGAGTGTGTGTTTGTAACGTTTTGTACCCAGCATGCAATGCGCATGCGCCATATTGTCCTCTGTGGCCTGCCCGGCTCTACAGTAGTTTTTCACATTATCTCATAAACGGCACGATAGAACATAAAATGTGTGTTTTGATCTCCTCTACAACTTCTGTTTGACACATTCTAATTACAAGAACTTAGCGAGATATAACAAAATATCCATCGGTCTGTATGTAAAGTACCGGTGCCGGTTATGCTTGTCAGATTTCAATGAAACTTGAAGTATCTCAACAGATTTTCCAAAGCCACTCAAATATCAATTTTCATGAAGATTCGTCCAGTAGGAGCCCAGATGTTCCATGTGGACAGAAGGACCTACGGTCAGACGGACAGACGGACAACCACGATGAATCTAATAGTCGCTTTTCGTAATCTTGCGAAAGCGCCTGAAACGGAAGACAAACATTTGGAAATGTCACTTGCACTGCAGACTGGTGACACTGTGGAAAATAGAACTAAGTTCGAAACAGCATATACAGATCATATAAGGCAGTGGACTGCAAGAATTGGCGTATTCGTATAATCCCACTGAATACAGAGACGTGTGAAAGCCCAGATAAAGAAGAGAGGAGTATTTAAAAAAAAATTAAATATTGGGAAGGATTGTAGCAAAAAATCATTCAGTTTAAAGAAGAAGGAGGAGGAGGAGGGGAGGGACGAGGAGCGGGAGAAGAAGGGGTGTACAAAGAATGTTCCCTTGTGCAATGAATCAGAATTTCAAACTAGATGGCGTCAGGACACATGACACTTCATATCTGGCCCTCAGTTGCTGCGCGGTACCTGTTTGTGACACTTGCACTATGCCAAAGTGTATAGCTGGGAATGGTAGGGTTATTGGTGAGTAATGAATTGGAAATGATGTGGAATCAAGCTGTCGTGGCCTAATGGAGGCACCATCCTTCCATTCCCGCACAAAAGCTAAGAAAAACTACCATAAAAGAGCCCAGATTCGAACTCGGTACCTTCTGCACTCAAGCCAGAAGCATTGCCACTACAGTAGTTTCCACGGACTACAGTCACTCACTGGTAATGACGCTTTTTCGACAGGGAAGTGCAGAAGTTCTAGGTTAAACTTCAATTAGCTTCCCTAAAATTAGTTTGTCGTATTCATAACCAATAAGAATATGGCAAGCTGCACACTCTGTACTAACAGCGCACTTTTATTTCTGGCAAGTGTTCCTGCTGCTTAATGCTGCTGGCCCTCTAAACCCTGCGTCGTCACTCACACTCACTACATTGCATTACACAGTGTGTGTTCGGAATTTGGCTGAGCCTTCAATGGAAAGTGTTACAGAACTTTAGCGTCGGCTGAAGTGTAGCAGGAAGTGAAAACGTACAATTTCATGGCACAGAAATAACATAACCTCACACACAGTTCTGACTTCAGTAGGATTCGATCCTACGACCGTATGCATGCCGTCTCATCACACTAATAAATCACCTAACTTTCATTTTAGAGCTAAAATACAGAATGTCCCTTTTGGCGCGTCCATGAGCGCGGTATCTCTCACGGGATGTCCCGGCGGATTCAGGCTTCCTATGCGACAGAGCTGCCGTGATCGGGGCCACGATAAAAGGGACAGTTGTGCAAATGGACATGGCCTGAATGTTGGGCTTATGAACATGAACAGCAGAATGTTTATAGATTGGTGCAAGAATTAAATTGAGACAAAGGGCCTGAACATTGAAATGCCAAAAAGGAAATTTTAACTTTATTGGCAATTGAAATAAGGACGTGACTTTTCACAAGGCCACAAACGTTATGTGTGTGAGCTTCAGTTGGCTCGAACTGATCGCACTACCAACTGGATATTCTCCAGGTACTCATAAAGTCCTCCAGGTCACCCATCATTCGCATTAGACAACGCTACAGTTGACACTCTACAGATGTTAGGCTAGGTGCACTGGCCGGCCAATTAACAGCTCCTCCTCGACCAATTAAGCGTTCAGAAGAAGTTCCGTTAGGTTGACTTCAGCAGTTCGGTCAAAGTGTGCGGACTTTGCGAAAAGAAAGCGAGACTTTTCTGAAGTCCAGCAATGAAAATCTCCTGCAACATTTTGAGATACGGAATTGCCACTTGGTACAGTTCATGTCAGAGCCAGTTCATTACTTCAATTAGCAATAACGTGATCCTATTTCACTCTTGCTATATTCGTTCTGGACATTTCCCGGTTAGCACGTGGCTGTGTGGCTTCTGCAGGTTCTAACATTCCCATGACGTCACACGTTGTCTTCTACTGCTGTTACACTAAATACTTTTGTGCCTGCAGTTCCTCTAAATAATATTTAAAAATTCGAGTCCTACCTCACCAAAAACACAACTTCCCCATTACAAAAATCAGCCAGCTAGTACTGTGTATGGGAATACTCACAATTACGGTTTGTTGTGAGATCCATTCGAGACCTGCGAACAAATTATTTTTCTCGGAATATTAAGCAGGCGATAATCGCAATGTAAGCCGTGCTGCTGCAAAGGGCTTTTCGTAACATTAACTCTCTCTTAAAGAGGTAACACATTAAACCCTCCAAAGCCCAGTGGTCACTATATGCACCGCCCAGTGGCCACTATATATACCGCACAGTGGTCACAATATGTACCGCACAGTGGTCACTATATGTACCGGCAGTTTAACATTCAACTATTCTACGTTCTGCCCACACAATGTATTTATGTGCTTTATGCGGATCTCAGAACAAACAGCCATTATTTCCCTATACAACATTAACTGACTGGTTTTTATAACCAAGACGGAGCGTGTTTACTGCGCGGTACGAGTGCAATCTGGGTATGTAATTAAAGCCATATGTGAAATTAATCTCATTTTTATTTCTCTGATTTGTCGCTGCCAGTAACATTTCCCTTCTGAACTACACACACGCCTTGACAAAACGTACGGACAGCCTCAGGCCTGTATTTAGAAATTGTGATTTAACGTAACACAATGTGATCATCTGGCTCTGTGTGTGTGTGTGTGTGTGCGTGTGGTGTGTGTGTGTGTGTGTGTGTGCGCGCGCGCGACTGTGCACTGTGGCACTGAATGACAGAATCACTGGGGTCCCGGGCACAGCCTGAGTTTCTGGCAACCCCGTACACGATGGCAGTGCATACCGGCCGCATCGTCGTCTGCTATAACGCTAACCGTCAAGACGCCAGCAGCGCTGACACATCCGTTAACGATAATTGAAATTGCAAATGAAAAAATATTGTATTTACTAAATTATATAAAAGCTGGAATTACTTGGAAAGTATTAGAAGAAATATAATTAGCATTGTTATGCGTGTGACTTTATGTCAGTAACAAATGGCAGCGGTATATTTTATTGCAAATGTAATTTGAGCTGCACCCTGGTGCGGCCGTACCGAACCATTAGAATCGTCCCCACTGTTCCCCGCTGTTACCCACATCCACGTAATACGGGCAGCCAGAATTTCAGTACTTGCGAAATGGACCGTTCTTGGCGTCATCTGCACCGCTCATGATTGGCCAGTCGCCAGCAGTTCCAGATATTTCGGGGCGCTTGACAAAACACTCCCCCCACCCCCCACCCACCCACGCGGTCAAATTGGAAATGTGCCCGTGCGTATCTGTACAGCCTCAGACACACAGCACAGTCATTAGAACACGTGACGCAGTATCAGAGGCACCGCTACCGCTCGCTCAGTCTGTCTCGTTACTTCAGTTACGCAACCTTCCGTACTTCACTCGTCAATTACAGTTCGTTATAGGCTTGCTGCAGGCACTTTTACACAAATTTTCTTTCGAGCAAGCAGCAGAATTATTATAATATCTTAATTCAGAGATAAAAAGAACCAATGCACTAACGTTAAAATTATACCTGTTCACACACAGTCTGTCATAACTCCGATATGTTTCGGTCTATCGTGATCATTCTCAGGCAGTTAATGAACATCTATAAAGCACATATAAAAACATGGCTGGATGAACAAATACAGTGAAATCTGTGCACCAAACGTCTGCAGATATTGTACGGTTCGTTAGTAGCAGTGCGGAACTGTTCGTAAGATGCGAAGGTTCTAGTTTCGTTAGTGTTGACAACGGTTCATATCAGCAGGATATGCAGATCATGCGTCGGCAGCAGTCCACACGGTGTTGCGTGTGCTGTTTGTTAACGCACGGACATACGTACCTTTAAGACTACAGTTTCTTACTCTAGGCACGTTTCACGTGCAGATTGACCGTTCAGAGCACTTTACCATCTGCTTGACATTCAAAACCCCTGCACCTTGCTCACGTAGCCTGTTTCTGTATTCAGTACGGCTCTCCAAACAAACAGCGATTAATTCTCTTACGGAGGGATCGGCTGGTCTTTGTAACGGGAGACGGTGTGACTTTGTGAGGTATTCAGTTTCATTGGTGTTTGGTGACACAACGTTTAGAGAGACAAAACAAAAGATATTAGACAGTAAACTTCACGCTATAATCTGCCATGAAGGCCCAGCGGGCTAGTATATGTGTAACTCTACTCTTTCTTCAACCTCGGCGATAGATGGTATGGGTGTTCAACGCGACGGCCCAGCTACTAACCCCTTTGGCAAGACCCGGTACCCATTTTACAGGACGCTGGGTTGGCCCCAGAAACGGTCTGGACGGGTGTGGAAATTCTCGCTCCAGTGGGGTTCGATCCCCGGACTGTCCAGCTCGTACTGTCTCGCTATACCGACTGAGCTATCGCGGCCGACCAAGAGACAGTATCGTCGTAAATTCGGGAAAGTAAGACGCGCTGTGCCTGCAGCCAGGCTGTCCACAGCAGCTTAATGCCGAAATAAAAAGACTTCAGCCCCTGTACAGTACAGCAATTCGGTGTCGTCATTTCCGTTTCGTACTGCGAAGGCCAATTTAGTGTTCATCACATAGACGTTTCTGGTTCAGTCCAGAGACCTGCTGAATAAACGTTCTGCACTGGCTGCAGCCACACCTGCAGCAATTGGCGTTTATTGGGTGTTCTTTCCCAAGGAAAATTGAACGCATAAGTGGCCACCACGCCGAACCATGTGTCTGTCTGTCTGTCCCTCTGTCTTTAATCCAGTATCAGCGACTAACGCCTCTGTCGGGTTTTCATGGAATTCTGTGAAGGCGTTCCTTCCAGAAGCGTCGTCGAGCGAGGGTCAGTTCAGTGGCAAGCAACTCGTTGACAGCGTCTCAACGGTGCTTCGCTTATTTACTGACCGATTGGAGTGAAATTTGGTACAGATCATTTGCACGAAATTCTGCTGACTGTCGGTTAGTGAAGTGCAGGGCACAGCACAGTTTACCTAAGGATATGGCAAAAGTTGTGTCCTATTTTCTACAATTTTCACAAAATTCGGATAAGACCCTGTCAAGGAGACACAAAAATATACTGAGTGATCGTACAAGATCAGCACACATAAGTGCAGGGACAGCCACAGTTCACCCAACTGTCAACAAATTAATTTCCACACTTTCCACATTTATTTTTCAATTTGTGTGAAATTCGTTAAGAGATCGGCACACAATTCTTCCGACTTTCGTGTTTGTATCTACTCACTGTGTAACGGACCATTCCGAGGGCGCAGTGCTGGCTACTGACAGCACTGCCTGAAGATGGCATCTGTTTGATATGCCGAAACATGTTGCAGGTTTGCTAACGTCTGATGAACACATTTTGTGCGCGTGAAGTTGGTAATGCAAGTTGACTGTGAAATTCACTCTAAACGCCTGCCAATTTGTACAGCAGCCACCGCTGATGGAGCAACATGCAAGAACTGAGGTGGAGATTTTGGATGTCATTTGAAGGTTCTTTGCCAGTCTGTTGCAAGGACGCTAGTAACTGCACATAACTGTATTTCAGCCTCTTTCCGTCTTCACTCTTTTAGTTACCATTTACCTCTACACTGAGATGACAACAACCGTACTCTGAGGAAGAGAGGTGCCCGCAGTGCCGGACTGTTATATCAGTTCCAGCAGAACCTGCTTCTAATAATTCCTACTTCTTTAACAGTGCGCAAATTGTTACTTAATCAATTAACTTAGTATTCTAAGTGCTGGGTGCTTTACTTGCCCTCCGACTGTTTGAGACTTCGATATCAGATAAACGCCGACACGTGCAAGCTAACGTTGTTAAATCGCCACTTTAGTAAGACCAAAACCAACTCCAACTTGTGTCAATCCTCGAAGGGCTGATACCTTTCGCTACGCCAACTACGCTCCCGGCCTTTCTATGCAGTAAAAATTCCGTAGTCAGGAAGGTAAAAGAGACACCCTGTGGTAAGAAAATAAGCAGGTGATTGTAATGTACGACATCATTAGCACAGTAAAAGCAGTGGCAGGCAGCAGACGTTCAGCCTGAAACAGCTGTCCACCTTTTACGGCACCCTAAGGTTCATTACCGCTTTCACAACAGCCGTCCACGTTACTTAGGGCGAGTGGTATGACGTCACTGCGCACCCCCACACTCTAACCTTAAAGACTTACTTTAATACAAATAGTTATAGACAAATTGTGCTAATCAAAACAAATCCATTTGCCTTCTTCATGTGCAAATTTGTGCTCTGGAGTGAGGCACAGAGATGCCTGCTGCACACTAACTGACGTTTCGAACGACCTTCTTGCCGAATACACGGCGTCACAAACCGAACAGCATTCTTCTAGAGCGCGGAACAAATCTACTGTCACAAATCAAAGTAAATCAGACCAATATGTCCGGACCACCAGACTCTCAAACAAGTCACGATGAAGCCTGCAGCCTGATATAAACACTCACAGAATTAGACAATGCTGGACGCATTTCCAGCCCGCAACCTCACATGTGCAGCACGCTCTTCAATGTTCCAGATTACAAATGTCTGTCTAATTTTGAAGCCGACAAGCATATCTCCCCTCTCCGTCTCAGCGAACATATATCAAGCGGCCTGCAGCATCTCACACAACTGTCTGACTCAGACACGCAGCTATGCATGTGTGCAACCAACATTACAGGCGTGTCGAAGGAGTTGCATATGCATTGCGGAGTTCATTGCACCCGCATCGCTGGGATCCAGCCAAACATCTCTCTACTTAAACCCTGAGCGCTCGTGTAATTTACCAACCGAAACACCCTGTTCCTCTCTCCACGTGTGGCTGCTGCAATAGTGAACATAAGGTGTGCAATAAATTGGGTCTTTATGATGGAAACAGGACTGAAGTTATGAATCTGCACTCCATTAACCTAACGATATTCAGAACACTGTGAACGAGGATTCAGTTCGCACTCACAGACTCAACAGCGATAATTATTATGTAACCAAACTGTCAACACAACGAAGTGTACATCATTTAATGCAACGTGTTTCGACACTTCAAAGGCCATCATTACGATAAAATTCTTGTTATAAAACACGAAAAGCATTCGCTGTTTCATAGAACTAACATTTTACGCAAAAAGCCATTACGTGTCCTTGTTATGCTGTATAACAAGAATTGTAGCCTGATGAAGACATTATGAAGATTTCCACATGTCGCATTCAACGATATACACTTAGTCGAGTTGACTGTCTGTTTGCATAACAATTATACAGGATGTGTAACGTCAGCACATCGACAGCAATATTCGCACGTCGCTGTAACAGCTGTGGTTACCGTACATACTGGTAAGGGTGGGGGTGTAAGTTATGAGAGACGTGGGTGTTTTCTGTTCGGTCCGCGCGGCGATCTCTTTCCTTATTTTACTGTCATCAATATTTCATCGCTTGGAATTAAAACACGCGGAATTTTGTTCCTTCAGACAAGAAGAATTTGGGTAAACGCCAAGACATTAGTAGCCTGTGGGTTCAACCTATAATGGAGTGACACCATCTGCCGTCACAAAGTGTCACAGAATTAGTTTTGGGCGAGCATGCGTGTGGCTGTGATAAAAACAGGCAGTTGAGGGTGACGAATTGGAGACTACAATATCCAGATCTCTAAAACAAATGGCCTGTACACAAATTTAAAACGCCGCTTAGACCTACCAATTATCCAAGGTTTGTAAAACCACTTTGAAAACAGCAAAGCAGCTATGCATATTACGCAGGGCCGCTGAAACCTGCACAAGGAAAGGCTTCAAAATTTGCACCTTTGTGTCAGTGTTATTTGGCTGTAAATGTCAGCTGTATTAGGTGCATCGAAAGATCAGTTCTTTGGAAGCGATAGCTCACAGCAGGCTATTGTCAGTGTACAAACAATGGTGCACACACACACACATATATATATATATATACGTACGTATAATTTCTAATTCTCGCCTAATATTGTTAGTATGAAACATACATTATAAATAAACCAATTTTCGTGATAATTACGAATAAAGAAACTTCTAGTGATGAAGTTTTTCATCATTTTTATATTATAAATTATTTTTACTGATTGCCAATTAAATGCTGGAATTTAAATACCTTTGACACAAAGTCAACACCACACACACACCGACAATAGAAAGAGAAGAATATGAAAAAAATTCTGTCTCAGAATTTTTGCTTTGCGGCAGTAAATAAAGTTTCTGTGACCCTACATGACGTCACGCCGACAGCAGCCATTCTGTCTCACCCTTACACCGCACATACCGCATTGCTACAGCTGCAGTGTGTTGCTGCAGGCAGTGCCTGATGTGCCTCACACCTACCGTGCATGTAACAACACTGACTGAAATTTTGAAGACTGAAATCCATTTAACAAAATATAAGAGATGGCCGCAAACGGCGCACTGTGCGACGCAGTACACAGACGTTGCTGTGACGTCACGCGATTTCACGTTACGTGAATAGTGTGGAAAACAGGACGGCCGTTTGTGTTGGGCCGTGACGTTGAATGGGGGGGATTGTGTTGAAGTCCGTCTTTTCTCCGTCGATTTTCATGAAACTCGGAATGTTCAGCAGCATTATGTGCAGATGTTCAGCAGCATTATGTGCAGCTGTTCAGCAGCATTATGTGCAGATGTTCAGCAGCATTATGTGCAGATGTTCAGCAGAATTATGTGCAGATGTTCAGCAGCATTATGTGCAGCTGTCGAACACCGAATTTCAGCCACACTGAACAATAAATGTGGAGCGTACAGACAGGAATTCGCCATATTCGCGAAACACAACTGCACAACTACACAACTGCACAACAGCACAACTGCAAAATAGCACAACTGCACAACAGCACAACTGCACAATAGCACAACTGCACAACTGCACAACAGCACAACTGCACAACAGCACAACTGCACAATAGCACAACTGCACAACAGCACAACTGCACAATAGCACAACTGCACAACAGCACAACTGCACAACAGCACAACTGCACAACAGCACAACTGCACAACAGCACAA
>Ga0123355_10019432_pt1 | contig 10819 bp, 10 predicted proteins | sample TergutEmb28metaG_3_FD_89872 | JGI IMG/M metagenome (GOLD analysis project Ga0123355, IMG submission 89872) | Embiratermes neotenicus P1 segment gut microbial communities from Petit-Saut dam, French Guiana - Emb289 P1 | ecosystem: Host-associated > Arthropoda: Insects > Digestive system > Gut ...
GTCGCTGCCGTTGGTCTCATCGCTGCCATCACTCTCGTCGCTGCCGTTGGTCTCATCGCTGCCGCCGATTTCATCGCTTCTATCGGTTTCATCGCTTCCATCAGGAATACATATGCATGGAAACTCGTTGCAATCAAAACAATAAATATCGTCGAAATCAGAGCTGTCGCCGGGATTCCAATCGTAATCGGAATCCCAGCTATCATAAGAGCCATTCACGTTATCACTCGAATCTGCACTGCGGCTATCCGCTATATCATCATAAGAGGATTCCTCATCATAGTCAGCGGAAGCCATATTTATAATCACACTTGTAATAAATATCGTAAAAGCTACCACTATAGAAATCCTTTTCACAAGTTTGCTATGGCTTCTCACTTTATGTTCCTCCTTTTGATTCATATATTAATTTACAAAGCTATGATGGTTTATATATACTTCTTTTACCGTCTTGCTCAATAATACGCTGCTGCATTTGCCTTAGTATTTCGTTTGATTTCATTTTTTGTTTTATCATCAAGATAACCGCTGCTGCCACCGCCAGAACTCCTGCACCAATAAGAATCCAAACAAAAGGGGGCATCTGGGTATCTTCTGCTGCCAATTGGCTGACTTGCCGCTGATTTTGATTGCGTGCTGCTGTATTAACCGTTGCCGCCTGTGTTGGTGCTATTTTAAATTCCTGATTAAATTGCCATGTTTGCCCTTGATAATCCAGTCTAATCTCAGCTCTGTACATACCGGCGCTGATGCCATACCCTGCTCTGTCTACCATAGTAAACGGGAACACGGAGTTCGGCGCGAAATCTACCTCATCGATGGATTGGTAGAATATTTCCTCATTGCTTCCAAGTTCAAATATTCTTGCTTCTGCCTGAACTCCTCTTGCCATCCTTGCCACAGGATTGCGTACGTCTACTACGATTGATGCTCTGGCGTTGGTAATTTGCGATGTGATTTCACCTAAGGCAAAATCCGCATCTAATTCTCTGTCATTCATGCTCAATCGAATGGCTACCGCATGAGCGTACCGATTCATAATTGCACCCGATGACTGCGCCTCTGCCTCCGTAGGCTCTCTTAAAAAGCGTAGAGACCCCAGTAGTATGCCATCAAAGCTTTCGTCCGGTGCTGTTAATCTCAGGGGTACATCTATTTGCGAATTCGGAGGAACGGCTACCTGCGGCTCAGAGATTGCTATCAGCTCAGACATAAAGTACGGAAGTGTTTCATCATTAATTCTTGTGCTTGAGTAGTCTATGGTTCCGCCGCGTGCAGTGGAGACTGTGAAAGCCTCCACTGCTACAACAATTTCCGTGTCGGTCGGATTACTTACAGTTACAATGATATCTTGTTGCTGCCCGGGAGTAATTCGCAAATCGTAAAAACCTGAGTTGCTGAGCTGGTTTTCAGGAAAACTCGGCGTTACCGAAAAGCCCATAGAAGCCTCAGCCTGCACAGTAAATGCAATGGCCATAACAAGAAATATCGCTATTTTCGGCATGATTTTTTGTATGATAGACATTATGAACCCTCCAGTCACTTCAGGGGTTTCCGAAAGAAATTTCTACCCAAGCACTTTTTTAAAAATCATTGTAGACATTGTATACGCCGTTATGGTGCTATAACGATGCTCCAAGTCATTTCGGCCTGGGCTTCACCTATATGTAGCACCGTACCGCCCAGAACTTCCAAGAAGCCTTCCCAGTTAGCTCCAACGATGGAAACAGGGGTGATGGTCATAATGGTTTGCGGGGCATCTTCCGCTTCAAGGGTTACGTCGTTCACGATTTGTGGGTTAAGGGGCCTGTTGGTGAATTCGTCATGAGCTTTCAACTCAAGCTCAAAACCAAGCATAGTATTTACGAGGTTGCTGCTATCATCTTCAATCATGAAGTGGCCAATTTCTACTTGCAGTACCCATTCGTCTTGAATACTTCCATTCTCAACTACAACGCCGGCAAGTCTTCCCGCCGCGGTTCTTGCATCCGCAACGGAAGAATAAGTCTGCGTGTCATTGCTAATTACCTGCTCACCGAAATCCAAGTCTCTATCCAGGGCAACTTCCCAGTCCCATTCGTCGGGAATCTCTTCGGGGTCGATAATAGTGGGGGTATCGCCATCTGTGAACTCAATTGTGCCGGCGCCTGTTTCGCTTGTGCTTGCAAATGCTGTGACAAACATACTGCATGTAACAATCAGCGCCATGGCAAGTGCTAGTGTCTTTTTCATAACATTTGTCTCCTTTGTCATTTTTTGATTTATAGTACATATATATTTTAGTCCGTTGAGCTTTTGAGCACTACACCCCAAAGGGTACTTTTTTACGAGTTTTCGAATTGTGGGATTATATCAACACTTCCATCCCCTGCCTCTTTGCCTTTGCTGTTTGCAACATAAACAAGCAATAAGAAAACTCCGACACTTATAAGAAGCAGTGGTATCAGGTAATTTCCACCTGTTTCAGGCAACTTGCCCAATGGTATGTCCGGGTCAGGGATACTCACAACTTCCTGCGGAGAGGGTTCTCTTCTAACGACATCGGTTGTGCGGTCATCGTTATCATTGTCGCTGCCACCACCGCTATTAGGGTTTTCTACCCATGCAATAGATGCTGTTCCGGTTTTGGATGAGGGTTCTATCTGTCCCGATAATGCTATAGCCGGTGATGTCAGAAGTATAATCATTAGCACAGCTACGACAATCGCAACTATAGCTTTTATTATATACACCCAGTTTTTGTTAACGTGTCTCATCGCACTAATCACCCCTGTCTCACTATTTAACTGACACTCTAACTTTAATCCAATTTGTTTACTGCCAAAATGTAACTCTCGCTCAGCGGCTGAAAATCAACTAATTCTGCCCTAAGTATCATTCTGTTTAGGGTTGTCCCTATCGGGTCACAAGTTACAAGGGTCAGGCAATTGAATCCTTGAGGCTTTATTACACCCCAATCTTCAGGGTCAACTATCTTGGTGTCCTTGTAAAGATATCTAAAAACTACTCCGTCATGTATGACGTACAGATAGTCGCCGCGGGTCACTTTATCGAGATAGAAGAAGACTCTGTCGTATATATCCCGATGCCCTGCAATGCTGACATTTATATCGCCTTCACCGGGTAGCTGAGAAAATTCGAACAATCCCGGCATCTCCATAAGGCCATTTGGTAGTGTTGATTCGCCCACTAGAGTCTCGACGCCAATCGACGGTATTAATAAAATCATTTCACCGCGTTCAAAAGCTCTGCGACTTTCCGTAATATGTAGACTTCCCGGTGGTAATTCATCAAGGGGGATCTGTATCAATTGATACTCACTAAATACGCCGAAATACCCGTACTGAGAATCTCGACCGCGTTGCAAGCTTTGATTTTGGGCAACGTAAATAGCTCCGGAAAGAATTAATACAATTCCGATTACCAGAAGAAAAATGTTTTTGTTTAGCCACTTCGGCTTTAATTTTTTCTTCATTATTATGCCCTCTAATATCTTCTATTTCAGAATAGAATTGGTCTTTAAACAACTACATATATATTCTAACTTGTTTAGATTTCAGAGGATACACCCAAAAGGGTGCTTTTCGCGGATTTTTGGATAATCTGCTCTTGCTCATATACTATCCATAGAACTATATTTTTACTTTGCAGATATCTGCTCGTACTCTAAGGGATTTACTTCCTAGTGTTACGTCCGGTAAAAAAGCGAACTTTGCGGAGAAGATGATTTTGGCCAAACGAGGCGGAGGAGAGAGTAAGGCTGTCGCCTGCGAACGACGACAACGAAGTATGGCGAAAATCAGACCGTCTGAAAGGTTTGTTTTTTTGCCGGATGGTACACTAGGAGCTGAGGGCATGAGGTTGTTGGGTGGCTTTTCGAGCGAATTTCAATGCATTTTTTGCAAGGAAGACGCAGATAGGCTTCCGCCCTTCAAGGATGACGAGCAGAAAAGGCGCGAAATTAGCCGTAAAGACGCCAAATCGCTCTCATGTCCTCAGCCCCTAGAATTTTATGTATTGTAATTGTCAATATCTGCGTTACTATCGGGATATTTTATGGATAAGTCTAGCACTTCATCAGATAGTTCCCTTGAACTTCTAATTTCAGGGCAGCCACCAAAATTATCGTCACAGCTATCACTATGAGCTATTTTACGAAATTCATCTTCGCTTATCGATTTATGGATAGGTAGCAATAATCGCTTAATTTGCTCTTCACTAATAGTCTGTTCGGCATGTAAATGCAAGATATACGTTAAAGTTGGTGTTTTAGTTAAATCGTTTCCTGCTAACCATGGATATATTCTGTTCACTGCTATCACTCATTTCACTAACATTCTCTGCTTTCCCTTACATATGCATATTAGCTCATTGAGATTTCTCGTGCCACACCCCAAAGGGTGTTTTTCAGGATTAATGGGAGTCTGATAATAATCACTTTGCATGATATGCAGTCATTTTGAAAGCCGCTTTGAAATTTAAAGCGTGTGTCTCGCAATTACGCTCAACTAATGTAGTTGCAACAATAGATCAGTTGTTCAGTCCGTCAACTAACTATCGTTAGTTAATATTATAATAACTTATATAACTCTTGTCAAGTAAATTGGTTAATTTCCAATTTCAAAATTATTTTTTATAGACGAATCCTAAATTTTGCGCTATACTGGATTAAAGTTCACCTATTCAATTCTTTCGTGGGGTTTCAGCATACCATTTCATTTGCTATGTATAGGGATACAAAAAACCCTCCTCGCAAAAACTACTATACGAAGGAGAATGTTTTATGAGCGAACTCTCAGGCACCAAGGAACTTATTTTCGATATATTTATCGAGTTAGTAAGCACATTAGGCTATGAAAACGTAAGTATGCGGGATATTGCAAAGAAAATCGGTATAAAAGCTGCTTCGATATACAATCATTTTGAAACTAAAGGGCAGATACTTGAATATGCGTATGATTACTATGTAGCGCATATGTACGATAAACGCAAGCCTGCAAACGAAGTAAAAAAACTGATAGAAACGGCAAGCGCAAAGGAAATTATAGATGCGATAAACTACACATTTGAGACAGAGAATCAAATAAAGTATACGCGTATGGTTCTTATCACCAAAATTATTTACATGAGATTATTTCAGGATTCTATCGCAAATTCGATATATACCGACTTAGATAAAAATAATATTGAATATATTGTAGATATACTAACCCATGCGGTCATTATTGGACGATTAGATTCCAATTTTAACAAAGAAATTTTTGCTGAAGTATTAATCGGAGCAAGATCAATCATGGGAATCAAAGAATTTTCTGATTCGAGCTATGTAGTGGGTCAAGTTGAAAAAGAATCAAGTATATTAGCGTTGTTTACACAGCTTCTTTCATTCTCGATTGTTGAAGGATGCCAGTTAAATGACTGCGCCCAATAAGCTTAACTCTCAGCAAAAATCTTGCCATCAGATTATAAGTTATCTAGTGCAACACTCCACTTAAATCTATAGATTTAAGTGGAGTGTTGTAGTTTATGCACTTGTTCTAAATTTAATTTTTATTATTTTATAGAGATATAGCGCGAGTAATAATTAAACCAAGAATAAATAGGCTCATTAACGCCTCTGACCCTACCATTATTTTTGCCATAGGTGTATTTGGAGCTGGCACTGAGGGGGAAAAGGAAGTTGCTGTTGTAATTGAAAGATAGAGATAATCAATAAACCCCGGAATCCAATCATCGGGGGAAAGTCGTGGCTCACTTGAAATTTGCTGTGCAAACAAAAAATCCGGATAGATTTTATTTGGAAGCATTTCTTGCGTCCCCAACGCGCGACTCTCAGGCCCATCTGTATCGAGCTCCCAATAGGCCAAAGAAAATATACCAATATTTACAACCCACAAGGCAAATCCTGTTAGCAATAATTCATGGGAAATAGTTATAGTATCCGGATTAAGCATGTCATATATAAACCATACGATACAACTCAGATTAATTAGTGTCAAAAGAACAACGACAGCAACCGACAAGGCGCGTGCCGATTTCGATGGTTTAGCGTGACTAATCGAGTAGGCAACTATAGAGGATATAAGCATTAACCCTGAAGCTATCGGCAATATCCAAACAAAATCAAAATTTATCGTATAAGCTATCCAGATTTGTCCTACCATAACTATTAAAGTCATAGTTAAAGGGGCAATGCGTGTTCTAAAATAGTGAGCCGCTTTTAAGGCAATTTTCTTAGTATGCTGATTATTATAGAAAGATTGATATTTCCTCATAAAAAAGACTCCTCGAGCTTTATTCAATGAGCTTTCTCTCAAACGCAATTCTAACTGCATCTACATTATTTTGTGCGTCAAGTTTTAAATATATCGATTGCAATATTTTTTTAACGGTATTGACAGACAGGTATCTGTTTGTCGCTATTTCTTCCCGAGAGAGGCCATGATACAAATCGTTTAAAACTTCATTTTCTCGAGCTGATAGCGAAATCGTTTCTATGATGTTCATTTCGTTTTTAATAGCACTAGCAATTACCGCAACTTTCTTTGAGTAAATAGAAGTTTTGCGTTCAATTTCTCCAAGCCACTCTTTTGGAATACTACAATCTGAATGACTTAATGCAGCAACAATCAGAGCATGAAGCTCTTTGCCAAGCTCGATAAAAAACATCTCGAATACACCTTGAAACGATAAATTATATGCTTTTTCAAGGTCTGACACTGCACCTTCACTGTCGCCAGTCTTTATCCTCGCCACAGCAGTTAACAGCAAAATCCTCAATTCCCCGAATAAGAACCTCTCGTGTGCTTCCCTTGGATATGAATTACATAAAATCACAAGCGCTTGATCATATTTTTTAGAAGCAATGCAATACCAGGCAATTATAATTAATTCTCTTGAGGGCATATGGATTTCAGATGCTACTTCTCTGTCATCCATAACAAGCCACAGAGGAACCATTTCAGGAAGCCCAATCTGAGCGTAAAATAGTCCGGTGTATAAATCATAGTATAGCTGACGGCTACGAAAATCTAAATTATTCAGAGAAGAGTGCATCTGCTTTAGCGCTTCTTTTACAAGCGAAACATTGCCCTCTTGCATTGCTGTACGTAGCAGATATTTCTCTGCCATCGCTGAAATATTATATTGTTTTTTCCCGCGCGCCTTCAATATTGCGTTGTTAGCATGGATTCTTGCACAATATGGTTGATTCTTAAAAAACGCATATTCGCAAGCGACTAAATCATCATAGCCTGTATATATTTCAAGAGGAGTTTGTGCAATATATAAGGCAGTTTGTTTCGATGCTTCCAGAAACTCATCAAGCTTTGCCAAATCTGAGCCCTCTCCAACCAGACAAGCAAACGAGCGTATTTCAGCACTGATAAAGGCTCCGGATACTTCCATAGGTGGGATGGTAGATTGTTTAAAATACTCTACAAATTTTTTTGCATATTCCGGACCGTTATATTCATGAGTAACGGTACAGATATACATGTCTATATATGCAAGGTTACTGTAAGTGAGATAAAGAATCACAATAGCAAGGGGAGAATCCATCCCTTCCCATTCCTGTATAACAGCAAGAGCCCGTTCTTTCGCCTCTTCATATCTCCCTGCTCCTACAAGTAAAAGTGGTATAAAATAGTTCTTTAAAAACAAAACATTAGGATTGCTCTGCTCTCCATGATTTGGGTCCAAGTTTTCCAAAGTATTCAGAAGGTACTCGCTGGTATCTCGGGGCAACTTAAACGGATAGGAAAAAAGTATTTTAATCATGCACTCGAACTTGTTAAGTTTTGCATAATATTGTATGGCATCCATGTAAAGATTGTTTTCAGAGCACCATTGGGCTGCCTTACTATATATATCCTCTTTTTCCTCATAAGATAAGACATCCTGCTTACCTTGTAAAAATTCAAGATAAAGCGGATGAATTCTTAACTCGTTAGTCAAACTGTTAAACCATACAAATGATGATAACTCTGATGTGCTTTTTAATAAATCTGTTTCGCTGGAGAATTCTTGTAGCGGCGCAATTGGCAAATCTGACAGCAATGATAATTTGACTATCATCTTTTGAACATTTTTTGAAAAATCACTCCATGCTTCCACTTCTAAAAATTTAAAGATATTTTGCATTATAGTATCAAGTGCATATTTAAGGTTATCCGGTATTCTTTTCAAAATCAAGGAAAGCATATTTATCGCTAGAGGCCAGCCTTTTGTTGCCTCCATCAATTGCAAAAGATTCTGTGCAGAAACCGGTATTACACGCTGCATAAAAAACTCCCCTGCTTCTGAGGTAGTAAAACACAGCTCACCTTCAGTTATAATATTTATTTTGCCTTTAGAAAATAATGAAACAACATTAATCTCGGGCTCTTTTCTCGAAAGTATAATCACACATACGCCAAGAAGTTGCAGATGGACCAAGCGCTCCATAAAGACAAGTATCTCTTTTGAATATATTAAGTGGAAGTCATCCAATACAATAAAAGTCTTTTGTTGGCGAGATTGTTTAATATTTATGATTTCAGCTAAATGCTTAAAGTGGGGAAGGGTTTCCGGGAAACCAAACCCACTTAGTTCATCAGCTAAATCAGGATTATTAACAAAGGCAATGCGTATAAGGTGCTCCCAAAAAAGAGAGGTTACATTATCACTATCAGTAAGTTGGAGCCATCTAGTAGTTGCACATTTCCGCTGTTCGATATAGTGAAGCACGGCCTGCGTTTTTCCATAACCAGCACCCGCAATCACACAAACCAAGCTACCATGAGTTGCGTCATCGAGAATTTTATTAAGACGTGGCCGCTGAATATAATGTGTCTCTAAGTTTAAACTATTTAAGCCACTAATATTTGACTTACTCATAATCAATATACACCTCCCATAAACCAGTTGGTATGCTATTAAAGGGCTTGGGAAACAAGTCTACTAAAATACATATTCGAGCATCTTTTTTATACCTACCTCACGAAAATAATCAAATACCAGTACACCATTTTTGCACAAGGTGTGCACTTATACACCGTCAGGGTAGGTGAAGTGCGCCCTCTGTCAAGGATTTCGTGCCTTTTACCTATTTTAGAAAATGCTTATTAGCAGAAGTTATCAAGGGTTCAGCTTTAACACATCTTCGCGGCTAAAATGAACAACAATCCCAGCATTCAAATCAACCATAACACCATATCTAAAGATACCATCATCAGCCACCCATGCTTCGATAGTGTCAGGGTCATATCTGCTTAGATACCACTCTTTGTTTTCCCATGTAAGGTCGGCAAGGTCGGGGCGAAATTCTCTAACGAATCTTATCGCTAACTCTTCGCCCCCTTCGGGAGTGAGCTTGCTATCAAGTGATAGACTGATAGTTTCATAATCTATATAGCTATATCTTATCAATCGTGTACCGGCAACCGTTACCTCGACTTTGTGTATAGCATAACCTTCTTGATCTAGCTTTTGCCAGATCATTACAGAATTTCCGTCAGAATCTTCCATTTCTCGAAAATAAGGAAATTCATTTGTGATTTCTTCCCATAAAAAATTTCCGCTTTCAAGTCTTGCGAGAAAATTCTCCGCATCAATTTGTGCCGTGTCCGCCCTCGTACAAGACCCAAATAAAATGGCCGCCAATAAAACAGCAATAAAACAGCATACTGCTTTTTTCATAATACCGCCCTTTAACTCAATATAGATTACATTCATTCAAGTGCTTATTGTTGTTGTGATTATAGCATAGCCACAACCATACTTCAAAATAATTATTTCGCAAGATACTTGATGGAAGTACAACCATTTTGCTTATTTGACAAAGAAATTATACTTATACATATTCATAGGACAATTATATATGAGGACACTTTTTGTAGTCAGTTACCCTGCTCTATAATAAACCCTGCCAAATTCAAGTCCGCCATATCTGTGGTACAATAACTCTGATACAGTCACTAGCTGATACCCATACGCGACCAAGCGTGGAATAACCCTATACATTGCTTCTGCGGTAGTTCCATGTATATCGTGAAGCAGTATAATAGCTCCGTCAGACACTTCATTTATCACAGCATTGTATACCCAATCAGAGTCACGATACTTCCAATCTAAAGTATCGACAGACCACATGATAATTGAATAGCCAAGCTCTGCCGACACACGTTTTACAGTATCGTTGTATGCCCCATATGGAGGTCGGTATATGGGTCTATGTACACCTGTTATAGATATAATCAGGGCCGAGGTATCGCTGATTTCTGCGATAATATCCTGCTCTGTAAGTTTGGATAAGTCCCTATGATCCCATGTGTGTCCGACAACATCATTACCCAATGCCGCTGCCCGCGCAACAGTATCCCTACGGGAGTCCACAAGATTACCCAGCATAAAAAAGGTTGCCCTACTACCATTCTGTTCGAGCAAGTCAAGTATGCCGCTGGTATAGCCCGACGGGCCATCATCAAAGGTTATCGCAACCATAGGTCGGCTTGAATCAATTTCCGATGCTTGAGTCGGCGTTATGGCATAGGGTGCAATAGGGACGGGTGCCGGTAAAGGCGTTATCGGTACCGGAGCTCTAATGGCATCCCACATCAGGAAAGCGGAACCTAACTCCTCATATGGCAGCAATATCTCTATCGTACCTATGTAGGAGGGTAGAAACTCACCTCTAACCAAAATAACAACTAAGCCATCGTGGGAAAGAGCTATTTTCGACAGCCATGATGGATCCATTGCATATAAAAATTGTCCGGCATCGGGAGCGACTTCCGTGATGCTTTCCCCCAAGAGTGCAAGTATGCGGTCTGTTTGCTCA
>Ga0123355_10019434_pt1 | contig 10819 bp, 13 predicted proteins | sample TergutEmb28metaG_3_FD_89872 | JGI IMG/M metagenome (GOLD analysis project Ga0123355, IMG submission 89872) | Embiratermes neotenicus P1 segment gut microbial communities from Petit-Saut dam, French Guiana - Emb289 P1 | ecosystem: Host-associated > Arthropoda: Insects > Digestive system > Gut ...
AACCCGAGCAGGAGGGAGGGTGGAGGTTGTGGCTTCACTCTCTCAAGGTCGCACAGCTGCTGCGCAGTGCGGCTTGTTTACACACAAATCAGTCCCGGTCATATTTGAACCACCTTGTATATTCGTCGTATTAACCATCCTCAGGCTTTTAAATACACTGCTTTAAAACTCAAAATAAAATGCCTACTCCCCCCCCCCCAAATTTGTGACATCGCAAAACAGTCTTCACTTGTCCAAAGTGTCCAAACCGGCTATGTGGCCTTCCCAGCCTTCTACTGAATAAGAATCAGGCGCTCCTTTGCCGGGCATAAGGTGGGCGTGGAGTGGAGTGAACCTGACGACTGGACTCTGTCTAACACTGATAAAAATAATGCGCGGAGCTATACTTCCACTCTCCCACTTTAGAGGTCCACAAATTTTCCAAAAATGTAGGAGACATCTCAAAATTCTAGGCGTCAGAAAGGTGAAAGTTTCATACTAAGGAAATGCAATTATTAGGGGCCATAGCAAAAGCTTAGTCGCCATGGCGAGCTGGCGACCAGGATCTGCAGACCCTTGCTATAAATGACCTCAGGGAATGATGCTGAAATAAGTACAGAACAACCTGACTTATATTTCCATATATTCAGTTACAGCTGTCGAATTTGGATAGGAGATATTTTCTGGCGGGTGACCATCGGCATGAAGTTAAAGTAACTCTATTCAGTTTTTTGTTTTTGTTTTGTTGACGGTGCGTGACGATACATTCGTGTAATGAAAACCACCTTGATGCACTATTTATCCTCCGTTTATTTCGTCAATCAATCTCTACATGTTTCGGGCATTTTTGTAGCCTATCACCAGTAGGCATACTGTATATATACAACAATTGGTATGTATTGTGCTGAAAAGAGGGTTGTTTAAATTGGTTAAGCTTATCTACATATCATTACAATACTGCAGAAAATGCAATAGGTGGATACGTTCCATCCCAACCCTGCCAAAAGACTATCAACTAATAAGGTACGTCCACCAAATAATTTAGGCACGAACCTATTGCATTTTCTGCGGTAAGTGCACTTAACCAATAACTTTTAATTTCATTACAACAATGTTTTACACTTCCAACTTAAATGGTACGTTTATCAAATTACTTACGTAAGAACTTATTGAGCTCATCTAAATAAGCTTTTAACAAATGTAAATAACAATATGCTTTACACATTACAACGATATATAGATAAAATTAAGTAATTTTAAACAACCCTCTTTTCAGCACAGTGCGTACCAACTGTTGTATATATACAGTATACCTGCTGGTGATGGGCTACAAATATGCCCGAAACATGTAGAGGTTCACTGACGAAATAAACTGAGGATAAATAGTGCATCAAGTTGGTTTTCATTACACGGATCGTTAAAATACAGCACTTAAATTTGTTTCAGTAACGGAGGAAGACTTGAGAAACGCAGTGAAAATAAAAGGCTCTTTCGTTTTGTCAAGGTAGCTCCTAAAATAGAACGTTTACTACTTGGTAATGTCCTTGAGATGCGGAGATGATTGGATCGATGAGTTAGCACAAGAAATCACAACGAACACATGACCTGCACTTTTAATCCTCGGTCCTGACCCTGTAACCTGTGTTACGATATACTAAAACGTGGCTACTCAAACATTGTAATGAAGCTCGATCAGGCTGGGAGTCACCACTGTGACAGTCGTTTTGCATTAGCAAAACAAATATTTCTTTTCTAAAGCCGAGCCTGTCAAAAATTAACAAGTGCCCGATGGGCACACTACTTCCTATTGGCTCTGCCACTTCCCCGCTCCAACTCAACCAGGTATAAATACCCCACACAATCCATCCACTGACATACTCCATTCACCTGCCTATGAAGATGGAACCGACAGTGAGTTCCGAAACGTCGGCAATTAGAACTCAGACGCCGGGGAATTACCCAAAAAGGAACAAATTACAAGTCTATGCATGTTCCCGTGAACACATATGCACAACGTGTGGGCTACGTTCTTCGAGGGAGCACGAATAATTGCCCGTCTTAATTTGACAAGTGTATATGACTTGTCATTTTTGTTCCATATGAAGAAGGAATTTAAAATATAGAGGTCGTACTCATAATAATAAAGATACGAAACAAATACCTCCAGAAGTGGCTCAGAATTGTTGTGGGTAGACATAAACGTCCGTGATAAGTGGGTCCCTGTCACCGCGGAATGGCGAGTCCTCTTGTTGCGGATGGTGTTACGGCCTCCAATATGGACAGTAGCTGCGAATATATTGTTTAAGCAGTCGCCGACAGCCGACAGGGGGTGGTCCTCCAGCATGGGATTTGGATGAATTGTTGACAACTCCTCACCACAAAAACTGGCTTTGTTACAGAACATGAACACGTCCCTCGGAACTGGATTGTTACTTTCGAAAGATCTAAGCAATGGAAGAGGGACATGAGATTCAGTACATGGAATGTTAGGGGCCTATATAGGTTAGGCTCACTTACAGCAGTAGCCACAGAATTAGGAAGATGTAAATTAGATTTAGTGGGTGTGCAGGAGGTTAGGTGGGACAAAGGGGACACGGTACGAGCAGAAGATTATAATTTCTTTTATGGAAAAGGAAACGAAAATCAGTTGGGAACAGAATGTTTTGTACACCACAGAGTAGTGTCAGCAGTTAAGAGAGCAGAATATGTTAGCGACAGGAAGTCATATATAGTTCTGAGAGGTCGCTGGTGCAAAATCATTGTTTTGAACGTGCATGTACCAAGTGAGGAGAAAAGTGATGACTCAAAAGACAGTTTTTATGAGGAATTAGAACAGTTTTTTAAATCATTTTCCTAAGTACCACATAAAAATCCTGTTAGGAGATTTCAATGCAAAAGTGAGGAGAGAGAATATCTTCAAACCGACAACTGGGAATCAGTGTCTACTCCAGGATAGTAATGACAATGGTATTAGAATAGTCAAATTTCCGACACCAAAAATCTGTTTGTTAAGAGCACGATGTTCCCACACCGAAACATTCTTAAGTACACCTGGGCCTCTCCTGATGGGAAGACTCACAACCAGATTGATCGCATATTGTGAGACAGAAGATGACATTCGAGTATACTCGATGTACGATCTGTCAGTGGAGCTGACTGTGACACTGATCAGTTTCTGGTGGTTGCAAAAGTTAGGGAAAAATTGGCAGTAAGTAAACAAGCAGCACAGAAGTTTGGTGGGGAAAGATTTAATCTTAGGAAGCTCAATGAGCTGGAGGTTATGAAACAGTATCAGATGAAGATCTCAAAAAGGTTTGCAGCTTTGGAGAACTTAAGTGATAGCAAGGATATAAATAGAGCTTGGGAGAACATCAAAGAGAATATCAAAACCTCAGCTAATGAGAGTTTAGGTCTGTACAAATTAAAGAAGCATAAACAATGGTTTGGCGAAGAATGTTTAGGTTTTTAAGATCACAGGAAGCAGACTAACATGCAGTGGGTACAGGATCCAAGCCAAAGCAATGTAGATGGTCTAAAAAATGTAAGACTTGAAGCTAGCAGACATTCCAGGAACAAAAAGAAGAAAGATCTGAAAGCTAAAATTCATGAACTTCAAACTAACAGTACGAGCATATGTATCAGGGACTTGTAGAGGGGCATTAATGATTTTAAGAAGGGTTACCAACCTAGAAATTATACAGTGCGGGATTAGAAGGGTTATTTGATTACAGACTGCCACAGTATTCTGGTTAGGTGGAGGAACCATTTCTCTCAGCTACTGAATGTACACAAGTTGAGTGAAGTTAGGAAGGCAGAAATACACACAACAGAACCACTAGCACCTTTGCCGAGTGCCTTTGAAGTTGAGTTGGCTCTTGAAAAGCTCAAAAGTAAACAATCACCAGTATTTATCAAATCCCAGCAGAACTGATAAAGTCTGGGAGTAGAACAATTCGCTTTGAGATCCATAAACTTATTATTTCTATTTGGAATAAGGAGGAATTGCCTCATGAGTGGTGGTAGTCAATCACTGCACCTATCAATAAGAAGGGCGATAAAAATATTGCAGTAATTATAGAGGCATATCACTTTGTCAACTACACACACAGTTTTATCCAGTATCCTTCTGTCAAGGTTAACTCCATATGCAGAGGAAATTAGTGGGATCATCAATGTGGATTTCGACGCAACAGGTCAACTGCTGATCATACTAGTTGAGTAAAGAGTGACATCAAGTTGGTCTGTCTTTACTCAACTATCAAGATGATGCACGGTCCAATAAACATAAAATTACTGATCATACATTCTGCATACGTCCTATACTTCAGAAAAAAAATGGGAACACAAAGAAGCAGAACATCAGCTATTTATAGACTTCATGAAAGCCTATGATTCAATTGGGAGGGAGGTTTTTTTTATAATATTCTCATTGCTTCTGGTATCTCCATGACACTGTTAAGGCTAATGAAAATGTGTCTGAATGAAACCTATAGCAGAGTCCGGATAGGCCCGCATCTGTCTGATATATTTCTTATTAGGAATAGTTTGAAACAAGGAGATGCTTTATCACCATTTCTTTTCAACTTTGCTTTAGAGCACGTCATTAAGAGGATTCAGGTAAACCAGGATGGCTTGAAATTGAATGGTACATATCAGGTTTTGGTTTATGTTCATGATGTTAATGTAATGGGTGGAAGCGTACATACTACAAAGGAAAACATAGAATCTTTGTTAGTAGATAGTAAGGAGATTGGAATAGAAGTGAATGCTAATAACACTAAGTACATGGTTATGTCTCGTGACCAGAATGCGGGACGAAATCACAGTATAAAGATGGATAATAGCTCCTTTGAAAGGGTGGAAGAAATAAAATATTTGGGAAAAACCTTAACATATCAGAATTCTGTTCAGGGAGAAATTAAGAGTAGATTGTAACTCAGGGAATGCTTGCTATCATTTGGTGCTGAATCTTTTGTTTTCCAGTTTGCTATCCAAAAACACAAAGATTAAGATACACAGAATTATACTTTTTCCTGTTGTTTTTATATGGGTATAACACTTGGTCTCTCACATTGAGGGAGGAACGTAGGCTGACGTTATTTGAGAATAGGGTGTTGGGGAGAATATTTGGGCCAAACAGGGACGAGATAACAGGGGAGTGGAGGAAACTACATAATGAGGAGCTTAATGATCTGCACTCGTCATCAAATATAGTTCGGGATTATAAAATCGAGAAGAATGAGATAGGCGGGGCATGAAGCAAGTATGGGAGAGAAGAGGGGCGTATACAGGGTTTTGATGGAGAAACCTGAGGGAAAGAGACCATTTGGGAGACCCAGGCTTAGATGGGAGGATAATATTAAGATGCCTTTCAGGAAGCGGAATGTGGGGGTATGGACTGGATCGATCTGACTCAGGATAGGGACAGGTGGCAGGATCTTGTGAAGACGGTAAAGAGCCTTCGGATTCCATAAAATGCGGGGAATTTCTTGAATAGTTGAGAACCGATTAGCTTCTCAAGAAGGACTCTGCTTCATGGAGTAAGTAAGTAAGTAGGACATAAACGTAAGTGAACTTTCGCTCATACATTATAAATTTAAAATGACCATGACAATTTCATTTGAAAAAAAAAAACTTCTTATTTAGCAGTACTTATATCTTACAGAACCGCCACGAATTGGCCCTCCACTTCCAAATCAGACGATGATATAAAACCGAAAGGCAAATTGTTTCGGACATGGTCCAGCGTCTTAACGTTTACTCTAGATGACGATAAAGAATCCAGTCCCTCAACGTTGTATTTGAAGAACCTGAAGGTTTTGAACAACGTGCAAAATAATGGGCACGTTCACCGTACAGCTACTTTGCCACAGACATTTTTACTACGATAAAATCTGTTTATCCATTTCCAATTGTAACTGTTCGTATGTCACATAGCGTAATTGGGCCCACATTCTCTTACAAGTACAACTGTTAAAGGCCAGAATTTTCACCACATCAAATTACAGTTTGGATAAAATGTACGTTATCATATCAGTAAGTTTCTGCTCTGCTGGGCACAATGTAGTTTCTTCGTTGTTTGCTAAGAGCACAACATTATCAAAGAATCCGTTCTTGTCAGAGCCATGTCTGCTAATGTGCGACAGACAGTTTATTCAATTATTTATGCTAAAGTTGTTATCACATCTTGACTCTGCACAACTTTAGAGTTGTGCTTTAGCCTGCAGCCCGGACACTACTCCAGGCAAACCGCACCTAACCCCCAGCATACAGCAAACCAAGAACGAAACGACCAATGTGGTAATCAATATTATAGTCGCGAGCTCCTGATGATGGGCATAGTAATGCCCGAAATTTGTTCAGCCTATAAGAAGTACAATGAAATAACAAGTGGCATCTAGTTGGTTTTTTATTCTTCAGTTATCACAATGATGCACGGTCCAATAAACATCAGATTCACAACTGATTTAGTTTTGAGAGTTGAAACCCACGTGAATTAAATAAAAGTGATGATAAACTTGGAAAGGCCTAACCACGGTTATTGTCGTTTTTAACAAGTCGGTAGACCTACACTTAACGTTTCCTGTGACCACCAAACGTAACATTCTCTGAATGGGGTTGATGCTACCGACTATGAGGTTTGGCCGGTTATAGCAACCTATGGCACCCAACTCGGGGCACGAAAGGCTCGAAACGACGAAACTACCAAAACGTCGAGAAAGTAAAGAGCCTCCAAGATCCAGGTGCGAACAAGGGGCAACAACGAACTGTATCGTCTTCTGACTAAGTGGGACGACTTCAGTACGCCTTTATCAATAATACAGCCGACCCAAGTAAGTGAGCAGGAGGCAGAGAACGTCTTCCGAACCTCGGCCTCCTACTCCAAGAAAACATCAGCTGACGACGATCACAGTTGCCACCTTTAGTTCTCACATCTGTGCACTCAAGTAAGCGAAAAGTGAATCTTGGAGCGTGCGTGTGAGGTTACTAGTGATAGGAACATGGCGGGTAGACACGACCGTAATCAGGGCATCACAGTTGCAGATGACCGTATTGGAGGTCGAGGCAGTAATGAGGTATGTGTATTTAGTAGTCTTGACAATACTGCTGTAAATCAGGAGGTAGAAACAGTAAGAAATCTTGTTATGTCAGGGAATGAAGATACAAATTCTGAGAGTGCAGTTACGACAGATGTCAGGGTTGGTACGTCAGCTATGAAGCTGCAGGACCTACTGAACAATGTTATTGCCACTTTAACTGTAACAATTACAAAGACAAATTCTAAATTCCAAGCAGAATGTTCAAATCTAAGATCAGATATTGTAACTCTTATCGGGAGTGTGAAAGGCGACAGACAGGATCTGCCAAGAAATGAATGCTAGATTGGGACGCCTACTGGATGATATGAAAGATCTCACGACCGGGACAGAAATTGGTTTGAAGGAAATTGGGCAAGATTTCAGTCAGTTCAGAGAAGAATTGAACTCGGAGGAAGCAATTTGTCAGAATAAGGCTGGGCAGAGAGAGAGAGACAAAGTGAATGACAGTGTGAGATTAGGAGAAGAAAGGTTTGCCGGATTGGTTGAAGACAAGGTTACTGAGATTCAGACAGCAGCGCAGAACAGTATTCAGAAGGTAAATACAGAAATTAAGAACTTGCAAGAACAGTTACCAGCTAGACAGTTAACTGACAGTGCGATACCAAATCAGGTACTGCCAGTGATGGCGGGCGATGCAGGAAATAGTATCTGATCAATTTTAGAATTAGCGAATACTGCTGGGCAATGGTAATGCTAATAATTACACTACGTCCGCGTGCGGAAACGCTACGTCACAACCAAGTGTTAGCAGTATTTCAGGATCTGCTATTATAGATGTGGTCAAAAACCCAGGTTCGAACCAGTGCCAGTTAATCCCAGGGGAAGTAACTGAAAGTGATACAGTTGACAAAACCACAAAACCTCAACAAATTCGCAGCACAGATGAATTAAAAGTTACCGTAGAGCACATACCAGACGATAACGAAATCTTACAACTGCTTTATGTAAACGAGGAAACGTTAAACTGTTGTCCACAGGTTCTTCATGTATTGATAATCAACATATACCTGCTGGGATAGACATGGGGAACCAGATTAGCCTCCTGACGGAAGAAATGTATCACAAATTGATTGCTGAAGACCTGGAAAGCCTAGAGCCAGGAGTACAGAGCGCCATACTTGTCAGTGCGTTCGGAAATAAAAGCAAGATTATTCGCGTGAAGGCAATGATGCACATTCGTGTCGACGAAATTGTACTGGACGAAATTTTTCTAATTTCGCCTCAGATTTTAACTCAGACACTCCTTGGTGTTGATTTCTGCCGAATGAACAACTTTATTAACTTCACTGCGCTGTGTTTTGCAATGGAGAGAGATGGTAAAGTGTCCAGACATCTCTTGGCGTACGCGAATAATGTTCGATCCGTATGCACAGGCGATCTTCGTCCAACTGACCACAGAACAAACACAGACATACAATCTTTGCAGGTCGTAGCTAAGTCGACAAACAGGGCAACGGCTGATTACTCCACATAGAGTCTATGAACGGGAGCAGGCAGTGAAGTCGATGCGTTTCGACGTATTTATTCCAAGGATAATATTAAAGGGTATCCGTTAGGCGACAAAGCCAGCGATGATGATGATAAGCTTATGATATATAATTCCGAGCAAGTGAGTGTATACCGAGTGCATGTTGTTCCTGTGATGGAGCCAGTGACGATGGCGAATGAGATAGCAGAGGCGAGGAAATGATGAATTATGATATTTGTATATTTGTACAGCAGGCAGGCAAGGACGCTACGGAGAAAAAAAAAAGGTTGGCGATACAAAACCGGCAACTGATGCACATAACTCTATGTAAGATGGGAAAGCCATCACTACAGCTCAACTACATGAAGTGATAAACGAAATGGAATGTTTGACATCTAATGAGAAGCAAAAATAGACTGCCAAATTGATGAAATACGAGGTAAATTTGACAAAGAAATCCGGCAAGTGTAAAGGCTTTGAGAACACATTCCAAAGTGCAAGGTCAATTGCCAAGGTCTACTTATTCACGCTCCTTACCATTTACATTGCGACCAGCTGTTAACGAGGAGATACGACAGTTGTTGCAAGATGCTATACTGGAGGATTCGCATTTAGCGTACCTAAATCCTACTTTATGACAGTGTTTGTCGCGCGGATGGACTGGGTCTGCTCCTAGCTAAGGGTTGTGACCTTATGGCCGCTCTGACCCCCTGTAAACAAAAACATCCTCTGAAGGTATCAGACAATTGGACAGCTATTTTATTCTTGACCAGGGTAGTGGTCGGGAAGCTAGCCCAAGCTGGGTTCGGAGACAATTTTTGGCTGACACTCGTGCGAGGAAGTTGAAAGTAAAGACTGGGACGAAAATAAACAGGTGTTTGATAAAATGTGACTGAGTGCCGTACACAACTGATTTAGAATATTTTTAGTTGAAACTAACGTGAATTAAATAATTGTGGTAATAGACCTGGACTGGCCCAAACACGATTATTTTTTTATCCAGTCGGTAGACTACATTTAACGTTTCCTGTCACCACCAAACGTAATATTCCATGAGTGGGGTCAGTGCTACCGACTATGAGATTTGGCCGTTTACAGGACATTTCCAGTGCCAGACACACGTGGCACGACATAACAGTGTATATTTTTAATCATGATGTGTGGTGAAGCTTAATAATTCTGCCAACCAATCTCGACATCTGGTGAAGTACCAGCACACGTTGCCTCATTGCAGTACGCGATAAGACGACAGAATGATTGATGGGAATTTCCTGTAGAATAAAAAAAACGGTATATCATAATTATATTCACCCACTGAAACTGCGGTGATGACGCTGTCTATATCATCACGGGCCACACCCCCCCTCTACAGAGCCAACAGAGCCAACAGAGCCAACAGACGCTGTAAATAAATGAGCTGTGTAATGTAAACAAGAACTCTGATGGCATATGGACTGAGATGACGAAACGTTTGCGTTAGAAGGTAAATATAGCTAACTTTAACGTACTCTAAGACAATAACGTAACCGATGGTGTATCTACACAGACGTGAGACGGCCCATACAAAGGAACATTGTTCAGCATAATCACTACAAACAAAGGGCATGCGGTTGCGCAATACATAGTAGCTAAGTCGGCATACAAAATGCATCGTAAGCCTTAAACGTTAGGCATAATATCAATTAGATACATCAGAAATAGTTAATATAGTACCATAACAGTTTAGGTGTTGCAACGTTTAACTGTATTATACATAGCCAACGCTTTATATGACAACCCTGTAAGCCTTTTTGGGATCCCAAAATGTGCACAGTTACCTTGTACACATATATGGTTCCAAACATAGCCTGATGATGACTCCTTCGAGTCGAAACATGTCGCTATAAACATAGTTGATATTTTAGTATTATTGTTGTGTTGACTGAATTATATATAAATGAAATATCTAAGACAGAAGCTCCAGTAACTCTGTCACGTGTTATGACACCAACGTAATATAATTTTGATGTCTCATACTTAATCGTGTAGACCAGCCTCGTGGTCTAGCGGTCAGAGTCTCTGCCTACTAATCATGAGGTCCCGGGTTCGATTCCAGGTTCTACCGTGGGAATTTTCCCTGAAGGGGAGGATTCCCGCGGTGACAATGGTATGGGTAGGTTAGTAGAATTTAGGTTTAAGGGCCCTCCTGGCACTACATCCTCCTATATCACCACTCACATCATCGGGACAACGTAACCGCGCCTCATGGGCGTCCCAGCCTCAGAAGTCGGTT
>Ga0123355_10019435_pt1 | contig 10819 bp, 9 predicted proteins | sample TergutEmb28metaG_3_FD_89872 | JGI IMG/M metagenome (GOLD analysis project Ga0123355, IMG submission 89872) | Embiratermes neotenicus P1 segment gut microbial communities from Petit-Saut dam, French Guiana - Emb289 P1 | ecosystem: Host-associated > Arthropoda: Insects > Digestive system > Gut ...
CAGTTTTTTTTTTGGGGGGGGGGGGGGGGGGGGGGGGGGGGGGGGGGGGGGGAGGTGGAACTTCACGGATCTCATACCAAAGAAACGCGTAGTGAGAACGAAACGCGGCGAGTCGTGTGAATGGTATCCTACCATGAAAGTCTGGTGTAGCACAGTGAGACGTAGCCTAATGGGACTGATTTCAATGGTTTGAAATTAAGTTTGTTGCGCCTTGTGTGGTTTGCGAACTATGAACCATTTGTTAGTTTTTGGCCGATGAAAATCTAGCAGAGTTGGCGGACGGGCCTTCTCCGTACATGAGGTGTCAAGGGCAGGTTATTTGTTTTCTTTCGCCCACCAGTCCGCTAGTTCTATCGCTACGAGTGACTCGCTCCTATATTTCCGCTTGAAAAATTTACCAGCCAAAAACTGACAAATGACCTGTACAGGGGGTTTTGTAAATACAATTTGCTGGCGGCAGTACCTGCTCAATGTATCGCACAGCTAAAGTAAACTAACTTTTGTCTCTTTAAGGACGCATTACGTTCTCAGGAATTCATTAGACAAGGTACATATGGATCCCCTGCAGACGCTGGTTAAGGCAAATAAATCTAAGACTGTTTCACCTACCTGAGCACTACACCATGAAGGTGTATGAGGGGTATGGAGTTTTAGTTGTCCTAAATATGAAACTTTTGATCCAAACTGTAGTAAGGAACATGCTGTTGATCGTGTGCATGACACGTCGGTAGGATCTGAGATCGAGTCCAGTCATTCTGAGTGCGATAGCCCCTTTATGGTTTGTTCTAGTACGTTTCCTCGAGGGACTCACTGTTTGTCTTCTGTACTTGAAATAGTACCGTAAAAAACCTAGTATGCTTGGGCACATGGAAGTGTGGGTAGACTATTAGATGGTTTCCTGCGGTCTAGGTAAATTATCTGTTACTGATAGATATCTCCATACAACGTTGCTATAACGTTGCAAAAATTATGCTTTGTCCCGTGGAGATTTTGATGCTCCCTCTAGGAGCATTCTTACTGTTTAACTTTCCCCGTGACAAAATCACCTCTTGCACCCCAGACCTCATGCGTCATCACCTTTCTGAATTTGTATTTACATCCATTCCTTTCCATGGACTATGAAGTACTACTCTTGTCTGTCCGTAGTTCTTCATGTGCAGTTGGTGCACTTTTTTTTTTCGGGCGTCCAGGAACTATTAGTCCCAGTGCTGTATATTCCACGGCCCGTACTGCCGTTCTCCTGGCAATAAATAGACTAATACGTTTAATTAAAAACTTCAGAGAAATGTTTTGATAGCTTTAGTCCTCGTACTAACATGTACACTGCATCCACGATTCTTGCTGAACAAGGAGGATTCTTTTGCCTGAATATTTTAATTCCTGAATAATGGTTCTCTTCATGTTTCAGCCGTTCACTGTCGCCTGGTACTGGGCGTCTCGAGTAACTTTTCTATAGCCTGCTCATTGCCATACTGTGCAGCATGAGCTGTGTTTGACACGTGGCGGAGCGTTGCTCCTGTTATAAAATGAGGGTCTTACGGCAAGTGGACTGACTGTGGTGGCCTGATACTATGGCCACCTAAGTCACCTGACTTAATTCCTGTAGACACCTTGATCCAGAGTACCAGGCAATCGGGATTCAATTCCTCGCGGGCACAAAGATTTTTCTCTCGATCACTGCCTTCAGACCAGCGCTGAATTCTTCGCAGTCTCTGTAAATCAATACGGGGGCTTGGGGGGGGGGGGCTCCTTTCCCGTGGTAAATTGGATGGGCGGAAGCTGACCACTCACCTCCGTCTAAAGCAGTGAGCTTTATAAGAGCTGAAGAAACGTGAGGCACCTCACTGATGTGTCGGACTGTAACTCTTCGGCATTATGTAAACATTCCAATCAACCAGTTTCGTCTAACATTTTTTCAGTCAACTGTAATTAATTCGTTTCGAGCTGAAATGATTATTAAGTGAACCTCGTACACGCCTTTTTGTCGACGTTATTCTCCACAGGATACATTTTATAGTATCAGTCTGCTCATTACAGCTTTGAGTTTTGTTGATTCTGGCTGCTGAATATTCATTGCCTGAAGATGTTAAGTATCATACAGATGCAGTCTTCTTCTTTTGGCTTTGTCCATCGTGTAACAGATATATTAAAACACTAACACATAACGTTTCGGAAGCCGGTTCTGCTTCCGTCTTCAGGCAAGAAGCACCTAACCTGTTGGACTCCTTAGATCATACACAATCTCGTGAAAGCGAAAAGCATGCCTGAGTGGTTAGCTTCATTTTATGCTCTTGAGGTTTCGGGTTCGATTTTTCAGCCAGATGTCTGCTGTTCTGCGGTTTATTTGTAGCCCATCACAATCCTTCCTCATACGTTTGATAGCGTAATACCGTATAGTAGACTACGACCATTTCCTTCCACATTCGTCTGAATCCATTCACTTATCCGACCTATATAAACTTCGCTAAATAGACTAAGAAAGCGATGCCGAACACTATGAGAGTAGAGTATTCGACCTCCGACTCTATTTTATTATACTTTATTTTATGGGGGTTCTGAACCTCATTTAAGGCACGGCCATTTATCTTAAGCTAACTAAAATTCTCGTTCTCTTCAGAGTGACAGTGCGCAGTTATACCGACTTATCCACGTTGTAAGTGGGCCTAAGAGTGCGCATGGCATATTAGACAGTTGAGAGGCCGGAGATGGTATTGAAACGGGGCATGTTTGTGTTAATATGCATTAAAGAAATAATGAGGCTGACGCAGCCAGCAGTTACAAGAAAACTGATTACGTGCTGAAGTGTCAGAGATGGCAGGAGTTAAATAGCATTCGAGGGATGTTTTCCGTTTCTCTGCAGCAGGGAAAATGTGTAGACGTTCCAGAAAGTCTGAAGGATCGTGCTTGACATTTGCCTGTGTATTGCCAACAAGAACAGGATTTATGGGTTTATGTTCAGTTCTCATCTTCTGAAAGTGGATATATCTTCTCGTTGAAATGAAACTGCAAAGGATCATAGGTTTCACTATGAAATTTGCCAGTGTTAATGCATAAGTTCTAGCAAGCAGAATTCAACTTCATAATGAGAAACATAGAAAAAGAAGCTTATGTAGACCTGCTTGCTGAATTGTTGACAGATTATAATTGTTGAGTATACTGGTACACAAAATTGGCAAGGACAAACAGCGCATATATTGCTTTCATTTCGCATCGTTTTTGCTTTACATGACTTATGACGTAAGCCTATCGTGAAGGTGAAGTGAGATGTAGGACTATTATGTAAACAGTCTTCGCCGTTATACAAATAACCGTGGTTAAAAGTTTTTTCGATTTATTAGTTAACAGTCAGAAACATAAGTAATGAAATTTAATATCATCATACCAAGTAGCATTTCTAGTGGCTGCGCAGTCTAAGGCTTGGTTCTACAGCCACTCGCCTGCTGGGATTGTGGGTTCGAATCGCGCTGAGGGCATGGATGTCTGTCTGTTGTGAGTGTTGTGTGTTGTCAGGTAGAGGTCTTTGCGACGGTCTGATCACTCGTCCAGAGGAGTCCTACCGACTGTGGAGTGTCTAAGGGAGATCATGAATCCTCGACAATGGGGAGGCCTTGGCCTACCTGGATTGTTGTGCCATGGTAAAAAAAAAAAGTAGCATTTCTGCTTGACATGAGGTTATTTACTTGTTGATCCTAATAGGCAGCGTGTGGCGCAAAATACCTGGAGATGCATCTTGTACAGCCTATAATAAAATCAGTCTGTTACTTTCATTCTACTCGTATTCCGGCAGTTTGCTTCTGCACTACTCTTCGAGTATTTAGCACAATAATGATTAATTTACTGTTAACGGGGTCCGCCCTTATCGTGTTCCCAAAAGTAAAATAATATGTCGTCAGTAAACGGAGACATGGTTTGAGTTTAACGTTCGTGTTTCCGCGCATCGCTAGTGTAATTACAATTGGTAACCAACCAGATGCAACTGTTATGATTTATTTACTTTTAATCAGCTCTACATGTTTCGGGCGATGCTTTCGCCCATCATCAGGAGCGTACCACTGTAACTACAGCTTCTGGTAATGTCCATCGATGTTGCTGCTGGCTGGTTTTGCAACACCAGCCAGCAGCAACATCGGTGGACATTACCAGAAGCTGTAGTTACAGTGGTACGCTCCTGATGATGGGCGAAAGCATCGCCCGAAACGTGTAGAACTGATTAAAAGTAAATAAATCATAACAGTTGCGTCTTGTTGGTTATCAGTTGTAACTATACATGTTTTGAGGTTTTGACTCAACCTACTTTGGGCAAGATAACGCTGAGGTTTCCAGTTATAGGACATATGTCTGGTAGACGTCACACGTCTTGAGGCCATCGCTCTTCTGGGATGTTAGGCAGCGTAGGTTGGTAGTTGGCTACGTACGTTTCGGGACAGCCTATCAGTCCTATCACCGAGGGTCCGTTAGTTGTACAGAAACATCGGAACCAACTATCTTTCTATGCAGCGTAACATTGCAGAAATGCGAAGATCTCAACTACGTGGCTATGAAAGCCTGAAATCTCGTGATGACTCCTGTTGGAATCAAAGAATTGCAGACCATGAACGATGCTTCGGAAGCTAGTTTGGTCTCTTCTGGTGTCCTGAGACAAAATGATGGCAACCAGTTCCGAAACGTCATGTACAGCTTTATGGAGATTGGACAATTTCCAAAGGAGGTTCTTCCGTTATTATGTCAGGCAGGGTTCATGCAACTGTTAAACTCGCATTTATTCGAGACTGTGCAGTCCGTGTGTTTTTGGTTTACCTTATGCGTGGCACACAAAGTTGCACCAAATGCATTAGTGTTTTGGTCCCACTTCGGAAAGAACTGCTATACCTGTTGTGGTTCATATTGTTATGCCGTCCGTTTACTGCACAAAATTTATCGACGCTACACCAGTTTACAAGTCCTGGTACAGTGCTCATAGTGGTCTCTGATCTACCTATAAACATTCGTTACTAAAAGTACCATCTGTTGTAACATCTAAGTCTTCATTTTGCGCACAAAGAGTGTTTCTGTGTTACATGTATTTATAGAGTAGAAGGCGACTGTTTCCATAAACGGAATTAACTGGTTGCCCTTTGTAATAGAAACGGGCTATTTTCTGTGAGGTAGGAACGTAATTTTTAAGTACTACATAGATAAATGATTTCTTGCCAGCAGTCCGGCGTTCAGGTACGTGAATCCTACCGGCAGTCCCCAATAAATCAACAGCACACACACGCATTTACGGTTCGATACTTGAATGCCGGTACTGTTGGCTGAAGCCAGTAAGCATGCAGCAGGGCCCTGCGGTATGTGGTTTACCTCGGCTCTGCTGGAAATACTGAGGTGGTCATCTGTGTGATACGACATGGATTTATAGGGTGTGCTTATAGCATAGGTTGATATCGATGTATAGATGCATTGGTATATAGATGTCAGGCTTCGTAGAGTCAGTTGAAACTGTGTCTGTACTCTGGAGTGGGTCAATGAAATGTCGTGAAATACTTTTCTCTTATCTCCACCATCGATATTTTAACAACAAGTACGCGTATCTGATATAGTGATACGGTATGTTCCCTTTGTGCTGTGATATTTGTCGGATTTGTCAATACTGAACAATTATGACGGGTTGTTTTCCATTTTTGTAGCCCTACCTAGTTGGCATATTAATTTGTTACAGGTACATATCTATTGTTGTGAATACAAGTCGTGCTGTCAGGTTCTTTACTTCGTACTGCACATTGGTCTAAGCCACAAAGACAGTGAAATACCTTCAGCACCGTATAACTTTAATTTTTCTGAACCTGCTTGTCTTGCTTCAGAAGAAATTAGCGAATATGCTGGATTTTTGTTGACCTGTGTTTCAGTCACTTGTTGCATCCGTTGAGTGAAATCGAATTCTAAACGGGTACAGAAGGTTATTTCGAAATGCAGCGTGGTACAAGTTTTGGTGTAACAGAGCTCTTTGAAGTTCTGGAGCGGCTGTTACACTCCTGCTTGCGCCCGTTCTCACCGAACAAGTGAATGTAAGCGGCAAGTATTCTGACTTGTATTCGGGAGGTGCCAGCTTCGAATGTCGACCTGGGGACCCATTATCCAGACTAAGGTTTTTCGTGACATTTCTCATTCTCCGTAGGGAGGTGCCGGAATAGTAACTCATCAAGCCACGATCGCTTGCTGTTACTTTCATTGTATTGTTTTGTATCCTAACGGCTCAAATCGGACATAGGCCGCCTTATTGTTCAGGTCCTTTGATCACACATAATTATACACACATACGGTAGGACACCACTGAACGAGTGATCGGCTTGTCACAGAGGTCGCCACCTACACAACACATAACGTACACAAGAGACGAACATCCATGCCCTTAGCGGGATTCGATCCCGCTATCCCAGCAGTCGAGCGGCTGTAGATTTACGCCTTAGACCGCGCGTCCACCGGAATCGGCTCTTTGCGATTTAAATTTCGCCAGTCATCCAACCATTGGACGATGTATAGCCTGAATGAGTGACAGCGTCGTTATATGAGCCATAAGATAAAGGTAAAGGTAAAGTCAGTGTGTAAGCGGTGGTCATATTGGGGAGCGCAGGTGTAGCTCTTCTTATTATTAACCTCGACAGAAGATGGAAGTGATTATTATTATTATTATTAAAGCCAAAGATTAGCACTTACAATAGGTATACATATATATATATATAAATAAAAGAAAAATACACAAGGCTTCCCTCCTACATGTTCCGGCGGTCGACCGCAATCTTTAACTCTGATTTAAAACCTAAAGACGTCAAATATTATAACATAAGTGTACGTCAGCACAATCTAATTAATTAGATTAATTATATTGTGCTGACGTACACTTATGTTATAATATTTGATTTCTAAGCACATCGTGATGCCCTCATTCAGAACTAAAGACGTCAGTTTACATGTACAGTCGAACCCGGTTATAACGACATCGGTTAACGCGACACCTCGTCTGTAGCGTTAGATATTCTGCTGTACCAATTAACTCCTCGGTTATAACAACACTCTTTTATAACGACACAAAATATTCATTCCCTTTCATGATGTTATAATGTATTTCGGCTGTGTGTTTGTATATATATATATATATATATATATATATATATATAAGGTAAGACGTCATAACGTCAGTGCTTGTTATCATACAGAATACATTAGCTGTTAACACGTGTGATTACAATTCGTAGTGTAGTTATTATGTGGTCAGCATATCCAGTAAACATTGAGCACATAACTTCTGCATTCTTAGTGTATGATGACCACATAATAACTACACTACGAATTTTAATCACACGTGCTAACAAGCCTCGATGTTGTTATAACTTCTTACCTTAGTTATATATAAACTGGCTTCATTAGGTTCTTGAATCATAGATATTTTAGCTGTTACTGCCTGAACATGGCGGTTGACCGCCGTAACATGTAAGAAGACCGTATGCAGACTGGTGGATGTAAGAGTAAGAAACATGTTATATGGCACGGAATGAACATTATCCAGTTAGAGGTGGGTGTTCAGCCTCACATCGGGACTGCTTTGTCCCACTGCCAAAGTGCCTTCTGAGTTTATTGAGCAGAAGACTTGGTGGGTCGAAAGACGGACTGGACGCTTTGGAGAAGAAGAAAAAAAAAACTCAGTTATTGCACAAATAAAATACCCCCTTTTGCCAGTGCTTTAATGCCATATAATGATCGCTTTTGATGCATCCAGTGCGTGGAATCGAACTCGGACACGAGCTGACTTACCGCAGACAGGCTGTGAACTGCAGTCTCATGGTTTGTGTATCAATATCTGAAGAGCCCAAGTCACAGTAATTTAGAGAGAGAGAGAGAGAGAGAGAGAGAGAGAGAGAGAGAGAGAGTGTGTGTGTGTGTGTGTGTGTGTGTGTGTGTGTGTGCGCGCGCGCGTGTATCGTCTCGAAGCGGCTCTGTGTGAAGGCGGAAGGCAGGCTGTTGACCTCGTGGAAGTTGTTACAAACTAAGCTAAGCAAAAGAAGGTATAGGGTCTTAGCTAAGTTATCTTCTGTGGGCAGACACCCGCTGCGTTTCCAATGCCGGGCTGACAGGTGATTAGTCCGAAGGGTGATGTATGAGCGCTATGCGTGCTGACTGGCGCGACCGAGCGTTGTTGCTTGGACCAGCAGCTGTTATTGTATTCAGCGTTATAAGGACCCTCGCTCGATGCTAGGCTAGCTCTGGGTGTTGAGTTAACGAGCTGTGTCTTGGTTCCGGGTTAATTCACGTCCTAAGGTTTCAGCGTTGTGTGGTGATATATCTATTTGTGGGAAATGAATGGACCCGTTAAGGCTACACACGTCGCCAGCACTTTGCTCCAACATGAGTTTCACGTAACGTGTTAGCAGTCTTGGCATGAGATACAGGATTTGGTCGTTACCAATTGCCTAGCAATACAACTCTTTGGTACGGTCCTGCGTGCTTGTTGTTATTAATTTTTTTGTGGGGAAATGGGAAGACTTGTGGATGAAGAAGTCGGTAGTGTTGTTAGTGTGGGTCGCTTGCCTTGTTTTATTATGTGTTTTAGGTGAGTGCTTTCCCACGATAATAGAGAGGAGGCTCGTCTAGAAATAAACAGAAGAGAAACTGTTGAGACTGAAAAACACAATCATAATAATTGCCTCGAAAGTTCTTCAGAAGTTGAGATCGCAATTTCTTTGGGATACAATAAAGTTGTCTCTGTTTCTTAATTAAGCGTCAATCATGACGTCGTAGGCGTGGAGATATAGCTCCACGTGTTCGTGATCTTTCTACTAGATGGCGGTGAATATTCGGCCTCGCACCCCAGCCGCTTTATCTCTGTAGACGGAACCCCCGCTTCGCATTTGCTAGGCTGAGTGGGTTTCCAGAGAAAATTCATACACTTTGGCGAGGGGCAGAATCTCTGTTGCTACCGAAAATCGAACGCAGATTTGTTGGTCCTTTATCCCCTAGACTCGTTACTGTACTGACTGAGCTACAGAGGCTGTGTCTCAAAAACTGAGGGCACTCAGACTGTGGTCCTGTGTGATGCATGTTTGTAATTGGGTGCCAGTGTTTGGTATGAACTTGCTGCCTCCGTCTGTATGTGTTGTTGGAATGCATCCTGACAGCACAGCTCACAGCTCGCCACTTCTGAATGCCCATAGCCAAGAACACGTCAAATATCAAACTATAAATACTGCCTTGCGGAAGAACCGGTCATAATACTGTTTAATTAATTCACAAGTATAATTAATATCAACTTCAATTCCTCGTTTATTTAGGTTGTGTTTTGCAGAGCATATGAGGCAAAGCGTGAATGACGCCGGTCTTTGCCAGTCTTTTGTTGGTAGAAGATGAGAAGAGAAGTGGGAAATCGTAACTTACTAATCCAGGGCTGGAACTCGCATGTTGTTTCGGGTTCAAGTGTTCAGTATAACAATCTGTTTTTGCAGCTCTACTGGCTGATAAAATTCATTGCCGTTAATGTTTTCCTTTCAGTTCGTCTAATATTGGCCATTTCGAAAGAAGTACCAATTCCCGAGTAAATTTTAAATCTTACTTGCCTGCTGCATAGATTTATGATAATAATTTGTTCATTACTGTTGTTATTGTTTTATTTCATTTTTTGTTAGTAACTAGGCACCTAAGTACAGATTCTGTGTAAATTTGCCTGATATGACATCAAAGTTTCGCATTGTCTTCGTGTTTGTGATTCGTACGTGCAAACACTGTTTAGTATTTCGTGTGTAGGTATGTTTATCACCGACAGCGTGCAAAATTTGACAGTTTTGGTTCCAGCGTTTGTTAGTTTTCACCATCAAACCGAAAGCTAAAGACAATGTTCGCACGGCAGCCATCTTGATATTTTAAGTACTGCAAAAATATTACCTCGACAAAAGTTTCATATTTTTCCAACTTCTGTTACCACATGTTCTATAAGGATCTAAGAATGAGTGACACTAGTGTTCTTCCTGCCTCATAAGTTTGAGTGGAAGCAGGGAATTGGAAAATATGACGTTGGGGTATCCTTCAAAGGCATAATGTTCGTACAAAGTTTGTGAAAATCAACTTGTTCAGAAGTTTAAATTGACAAGTACGCACACAGAATTATGATATCAAAAGCCTACTGTTTTCCGTATAGTGGCTAAAAGGAAAGGTGTCGGATAAAGTTTTAATAGTTTCTTGTGTTTCAAGCCATGCTTCAGTGTAGTGTAGTATGTATTCCACTTCTGAATATGCTGATATTTATATAGGCTGACATATTATATAATAATGGCACCAACAAATGCACTCAAGTACACTAAAATTAGTTTTATACGTACAATTATCTGCTACATGTTTCGGCCAACCATGTGGCCATGTTCAGGGATATAAAATGCAAAGTTCAGATGCATTTGAAGTACAAAATGGAAGTATGAAAGTATCAGAACCAATGCAAAGATGTAATCACAATCATAGGAACCGACAGTTTAAAAGTACATAAATACGAGTTATTGTGGTAAGAATGTGTTGATATTTGTTGGATGTTGTACGTTGAAGGTTTCAGTTAGTAATTCACCATCCGAGAGAAGATGTCGTGTTGGGGATTGTACGGCAAACAACATTGTACTGTGTACTCATATTTACGAAGGTGTATCCAAAAGTCCCAGGACAATGCTCATAACACGGAAGTCGCTTGTAGTTCACACGTTTCCCGCTAGGGTGGGTTGCGGTGGTGTCTTGTGAGTGAGTGTGCCGAGTGGCGTGGTTGGATGTGGAAACGTTTGATTGTTGCACGTGTCTTTATGTGTGTATTGCA